>Ga0209800_10003642_pt1 | contig 12039 bp, 10 predicted proteins | sample Higcelweek8metaG_FD_187174 | JGI IMG/M metagenome (GOLD analysis project Ga0209800, IMG submission 187174) | Freshwater pond sediment microbial communities from the University of Edinburgh, under environmental carbon perturbations - High... | ecosystem: Environmental > Aquatic > Freshwater >... | reverse complement strand
CATTTTAGTTTCTGGTTCAACTGCTCAACAGTTCCAGGGCGGAGTTGCCGGCGGACTTGTTGGCAGCCAGGTGGCAGGCGATACTTATTCGGGTTTTCACAAGGCAGGCTTGTATGCCGGTATCTGGGTTAGGTTAGCAGCCGGTGAGCACTCATCATTTCAATCGGAGATCAGCTATTTCCAGAAAGGCAGCCGCCATAATCCTGACGAAAAGAAACAGGATTATACCATTTACAAAATGAAGCTGGGCTACATCGAAATGCCTTTTCTTTATCAGTATAAACTCAAGAATAAAATGATACTTGAAGTGGGTCCTTCATTTTCGTTCATTCTGCATAGCTACGAAGAGCTTGATCTGGCTGAAGTTACCTATGGCGATTTCAGCGTGATAAACCCCTCGTTTATGGCCGGTATCAATTATCCGATTAATGACAGGCTGAGTGCTCATTTCCGGATGAACAGTTCCTTATTAAGCATCAGGAAAGATGAAGTTAACGGTGGGGTTACCGTTTTTTCGATAGTGGTCAATATAATGATTGCCTGCTGTTTTTTGTGAGTTACAGGCTTTAGGTGGGCTGAGAAGGGGAGGAGGAGAGAGGTTACAAGGAGAAAGGGGGACAAGGAGAAGGGGTGACAAGGCGACAAGGAGAGGGGAGACAAGGAGAGGGGAGAGTTTAAAATACCAAAATCCAAAACCCAAATACCAAAATCTTTGCATCGGAACATTTTGAAATTTTAAAGCCGAGATCCCAAATCCGTATTTCAAAATCCACAATATGTAATTAATATGAAAGATCCGCGAATAAAACTAATAGTCGGTGTAACCGGAGCCAGTGGGGCAATTTATGCAAAAGTGCTGTTAGATACCCTGCTGCAATTGGGCGATCAGGTGCAGGAAGTTGCCGTACTTTTTTCAGATAACGCAAAAGGCGTTTGGGAATACGAACTTGGCAATTCCGATTACGAAAAACTTCCTTTTACCTTTTATAAAAAAGATGATTTCTATTCGCCGATAGCTTCAGGTTCAGCTGGATTTGATGCCATGATTATCGTGCCATGCAGCATGGGAACATTGGGTCGTATTGCTTCGGGCGTATCCAATGACCTTATGACCCGCGCCGCCGATGTAATGCTGAAAGAGCGCCGCAAATTAGTATTGGTAGCCCGCGAAACGCCGCTTAGCCTGATCCATATCAACAATATGAAAGCGTTAACCGAAGCTGGAGGAATTATATGCCCGGCGACACCTTCTTTTTACAGCCATCCAAAAACGTTGGAAGAACTTGCTGCAACAGTTACTAACAGGGCTTTGGCGTTGGCGGGTGTTGAGGTGAGTGGTTACAGGTGGGGAGAAAAAGTGTAATACCAGATTCAATCTTTTGTAAGAATTATGCTTTATTGGTAAGAGAAAATAATTATGTGAATAAGAATCTAGATATTGTAAATGTGATAATATTTTTATCCATCTTTGTATTAATTTTTATCAAAATAATATTCAAACAAAGCTTCTTTATTATTTCAGCGTTCGGCTTTGTAAGATCTAATATCAGAAAACGTATGAAATTATTTAAACCACTGATCATTGCATTTTTATGTATTCTACTGCAAATCAGAATTTACGGACAACTTTCAGGTTATTATACGATAGGTGATACGTCTGCCAATTATACTACTTTGGGTGCTGCAATGACCGATTTATACACTCAAGGCATTTCCGACGATGTTGTTTTTGCCCTTCTGCCGGGAACTTACGAAGGCGTTTCTTTCGGTTCTATTAGCGGGGCATCAGCAACCCACACTTTCGAGCTGCGCTCTTCAACTCTCGATTCTACTGATGTTGTTTTTAACAGCAGTGTAAGTTTTTACCAATGTTCCAATATCACCCTGAGGGCAGTTACAGTTTCAACAATGTACAGCAAGGCCATTGACTTTGTTGAATCAGAGAATATTTTTTTCAGCAACTGTGTAATTCATTCTACACATCAAAATATTGAAGATGGTACAATTAACATAAGGCACTTCTGGATAAACCAGGGATTATATTCAAGCATCACGCTAAGTAATTGCAGCATCAGTTCACCCGGGGAATGCATATATGCTTCTAATGAGTTCGGTTCACTCACTATACAAAACTGCACAGTAAATTCATTCAACAGTTACGCGATTGAAACATGGCTGTATAATAAGGTAAACCTATTCAACAATACTTTTTTTGGTAAGGTACGAATCGATTCGATGAATGCCGAAGTTATTAAAGGAAACAATATGTATGGTGATGAATTCAACATTGGTCTCGCAGATTCTGTTATTGATAATACTTTCGAAAGCGAGTTCATAGTTCATATTTCTTCCAGGTATTTTAAAGGGAACAAATTTCTGACACAGTTTGTTACTTCGGGTAATCCTGTAACTACTGCTAATGTCAAATATATTGACAATTATTTTGCCGGTTCATTGAACCCGACTGCTCCTTATAACATTACAATGAGTGGTAATACAATAATGGGTGATGTTTTCCTGGCTTTTAATAAAGTACTTCACTTTGACCGGAATATATTATATGGCGACCTTAACTATGGGGATGTTTATACCGGAAACTGGGATTATGTGATACAAAATAATGTATTTGTTGGCGGCTGCCTGGTTGGCAGAGGACATCATTCCAACATCAGTTACAATAACTTTATTGAGGGTGCTTATTTATGGAAGGAATACGGTGATATACAAGTCCACGACAATAATTTTTGCCGTTGGGTTGAGAATGACAAGTCGAATATTTCACATAATAATTTTTTCCCGCTGACCTATTGTTTTTATGATACGAACTCGGTTAGTTATGATCCGGTTTACGACATTAACAGGACAGGAGTAGCAACCAACCCAATACTGCAGGGAAAAGGGTGGAGTGATGCCCCCGAATACGATTTGCTTGGTAATAAACGAAAGAATCCGCCTGCCATAGGTGCAAACGAAATAGTTATCTGCTCCGACAGTTCAAATAATGTCATGAATGTTCCATGCGGTGAACAACTCTACCTGAATTTGTGCAGCCTGCCTGCTACGGGCACAAACTGGTGGACACCGGATACCTGTATTCAAAACCCTGACTCAGCCTATACTGCTGTTACTGCCTGTGGTAATATGACATGGTACCTGCATAACTCGGTGCTGGGTATAGTTGATTCTGTTAGTATTCAAACTCAACCTTTCCAGATTGAAATAGCGAACAACATGCCTACTTTCTGGTGTGGATGGACCGTGACGCTGAACTCGACCTATCATACAAACGCCTCTTACCACTGGACGCCGGAAACAGGGCTTAGCGATCCGTTCATACGCAATCCATATCTGGCTCTTTTCGACACAGCTAACCTTCAGTATGTGGTTGAGTGCACTGTACCTGGTTGTGGAGTATCATACGATACGATTAACATTGATTACAATCCCCTTCCTTACGTAAATATGTATGCTCCGGTACAAAAACTGGATACGGTTTATTTCGAAAGCTTTTCCACATGTGTTGATACCTATTTCTGGGATTTTGGCGATGGGAATTATTCCAATGAGGAAAACCCCATGCATATTTACCAGCAGCCGGGCTATTATACAGTTTTTCACAAAGGGACTAACGCTTTTGGAAGTGATAGTGTTTCGTATACTATCCCTTTCTTCTGGGTTTCGCTTCCTGAAGATCCTTTAAATGCCGACATACAAATATTCCCGAATCCTGCTGATGAACAAGTGACGGTTAAAGGAATACCTGCAGGTGTTTTCACTGAATTATCAATTTTCAGTACAGGAGGCGAAAAGTTAATCAGTGAAAATTCAACTATGGATGAACATAAAATCGATCTTCGAAATCTGCCCAATGGTATCTACATACTCAGAGGTGCCAATAGGAAGCAGCTATTCACCCGTAAGATAATTGTAATTCATTGATCATTCAGGTACGAAAGCTTTAAGAAAAAACTTAGGGACAAGGGATTATACATCAAATGTTGTACTGAAACAACAGAATTGCTAAAATAATGTTGTTTATTTACAACACTTGAGAAATATTTCTCATTTCATTATCAAAATTGCAATCATGTAGTTTCTGGTATACTCTGATTTGGGCACTAAATAACCCATCGCCATTTCGCCCCTCGCCTTGTCTCTTGTCCCCTTGTCTCCCCTCTCCTTGTCTCCCTTCCCCTTGCCTCCCTTCCCCTAGCCCCATCCGCCTACCAGTCCACAGCTTTCCTCCTCACTGGCATTGTCATACACCGGCATCCGCCTCCGCCTCGCGAAAGTTCCGATCCGTCAATGGTTACAACGTATTTGTTATAATTGTTAATATCCACTTTATTTGTAATTACATCATTGGCTTTTAATACAGCATAGCCGTGGCGGTTCATTTCTTCGATGGTATTTACATTCCGTCCGTAGCCCATAACTTTTCCGGGAGCAACGGCAAAAAAATTAGCCCCGCTGTGCCATTGTTCGCGTTCCTGGATCATACTGTCGCGACGGCCACCGCAGTAAAGTGTTTCCATTTCCATGCCCAGTTCCTTAAGTACCGAAGGAATGTTATCCACCTCGCGAATGGATTTTACTTTGCCGTTATCAATATTAATATGAATGGTAAGGTAGCGGTTAGGCTGCAAGATAAGAGGCTCGTAAACCATACACTGGTTGCGGTCGAGGAAGGTGAAAACCATGTCGAGATGGATAAACGACTCGGGCTCATAGGGAAGTTCCTGCACGATAATATGCCGCTGTACCTTTTTATGGCGGTAATATTCAAGTATAAAATCAATGCCTTGCGATGTGGTGCGTCCACCGGTTCCGATAAGTAAAATATCTTCCCTTGCTACCAGGAAATCGCCGCCTTCGAAACTGAAATCCTTACAAAAATGCTGACTGTGTTCGGGTTGAATAGTTTTAACACCAAAATCAGGATGGTTCCTAAAAATAGTATCCATGATAAGTGTTTCGCGATCACGTATTCGGCTTGCCATGCGGCTGATAAGCACACGGTCGAGCATGGCTACAGAAGCATCGCGGGTGAAGAAAAAATTATGTAATGGCTCAAGTGCATACCGTTCTTTTGCTAAAAAACGGGTGAGATTGTCCTTTTTCAGTTCAACCCCTTCGATAAGAGCTGTAGCGAGCTTTTCGGGTTTAAAATCCGACAGGCTGCTTCCAACGCCCGGCTGAAGTCTCTCTTTTTTAATAATGGTTTCAATAAGTTCAGCACGGTGTTGCGGATTCAGCATCACGGTTTCGAGAAGTTCTTTTACCTGGTATGTTTTGGTAACTTTCGACAGAAAACCTTTAAACTGGTTATATTCCTTCAATGCAACAGGCAGGTTGAGGATGTCGCTATACAAAGCTTTTTGTGCGCTTTCGGGAGTCATGTTTTCGACTTCCGGTCCGGGAGTATGAAGAATTACTGCTTCAAGGTTTCCTATTTCGGAACGGATATCAACTTTAAGTTGGTTTTGCTTTGTATGTGGCATAGGGTAAAGTATTGTACCTGAAAGATTAGTTCTTCGCTTTCACGAACTCAATGTTTCGCTTCAGTCCGCCAAATTTAGTTCTTTTAAGGGCCGATTTGCGGAATAATTTATTAAATAGTTCATTATCCATGGTTTCAAACTGCTGATTAGTAAGATGCAGCAGTTCCTCAGCCGGAGCAAAAGCGGGTTCCTGATGGGCCGTGGAAAAACGGTTCCATGGACAAACCTGCTGGCAGATATCGCATCCAAAAATCCGGTTTTCAAATTTACCTGATAGAAATGGATCAATATCTCCCTTATTTTCAATTGTCTGATACGAAATACATCGGTTTGCATCCACAACCCGCAAGTCGGTTATTGCCTGGGTAGGGCATGCATCCATGCATCGGCTGCAGTCGCCACAGTAATTGCCACCCATCGGCTTATCATATTCCATTTCGAGGTCAGTAATTATTTCGGCTATAAAAAAGTACGAACCTTTGCTTTTGCTGATAAGCATACTGTTTTTGCCAATCCAGCCTAATCCGGCACGGGTGGCCCAAGCGCGTTCGAGCACCGGTGCCGAATCAACAAAACCCCTGATGGCTATGCCGGGTATTTTTTGTTTCAGGTTTTCGATAATGCTGTTTAGCTTTTCGCGGATGATATCGTGATAATCAACGCCATATGCATAGCAGGAAATATGGTAATCAGTGGTCCACTTCAGATTTGGATCGGGAGAGTAATTATATAGAAAAACAATTACGGATCGGGCATTGACGACAAGTTTTGCCGGATCATGGCGTTTGTCGGCATGTTTAGGCATATATTCCATGCCGGCATGGTAGCCTTTTGCAAGCCAGGTATCGAGGTATTCCTTTTCCTCCGCAAGAGGTTCGGCAGCGGCAATTCCACATGCATCGAAATCATGCTCAGCGGCAAGTGATTTCACGTAAGCAGCTATTTGCCCGGGATCGGTCATAAAGAAATACTTGCTTGCAGTGGATTTTTAAAAAAGCTGACCGTCGGCCGGGCCTTTGTATTTCCCAAGGTGTGCGTACGCTTTTTCCGTAACCTCTCGGCCACGCGGAGTACGCATCATATATCCTTCCTGGATGAGGAAAGGTTCATACACTTCTTCAATAGTTCCTGAGTCTTCGCCAACGGCAGTAGCAATAGTAGTAAGACCGACAGGCCCACCTTTGAATTTCTGTATTATGGTGGTAAGGATACGGTTATCCATTTCGTCGAGGCCGTTTTTATCGACCTGTAAAGCAGCCAGGGCATATTGCGCAATGGCAAGATCGATAGTTCCGTTGCCTTTTATCTGCGCAAAATCGCGCAAACGGCGCAGTAACAGGTTGGCAATACGCGGTGTGCCACGGCTGCGGCGCGATATTTCCATAGCAGCATCATCGTGAATAGGCACTTTTAAAATTCCGGCTGAACGTATAATGATTTTTTTCAAGGTTTCGGCATCGTAATATTGAAGCCGCGAGTTTATGCCAAACCTTGAGCGTAAAGGTGCGGTAAGCAATCCCGACCGGGTTGTAGCCCCGATAAGAGTAAACGGATTGAGGGTTATCTGAACGCTGCGTGCATTTGGTCCCGATTCGATCATGATATCGATTTTGAAATCCTCCATGGCCGAATAAAGGTATTCCTCCACTACCGGGCTCAACCGGTGAATTTCATCGATAAAAAGTACATCGTTGGTTTCGAGGTTGGTAAGCAGTCCGGCCAGATCGCCGGGTTTATCGAGTACCGGTCCGGAAGTAATCCTGATGCCCACACCCATTTCGTTGGCTATAATATTGGAAAGGGTTGTTTTACCCAATCCGGGAGGTCCATGCAGCAGCACATGGTCGAGGGCTTCGCCACGCCGCGAAGCTGCTGCTACAAAAACCCTGAGGTTGTCAACAATTCCGGGCTGACCTGCGAAACTGCCAAAATCGAGCGGACGAAGTACCTGTTCAATTTCTTTCTCAACAGGGGTGAGATGTTCGGTAGCCGCATCAAGGTTTTTGTTTATTGACATATCAAAGGAAGTGTAGGCCGCAAAGTTATAAAAAAGGTTCCTATTCGGCGGAATTATAATGCTTTTGGCATCTAAGCTTGAAGCCTTTAGCGATAAGGAAATATTTTATCTTAAATAACACAACAGGAAACATCAGCCTATTGATAATTCTTTATACTTTAGCAGAGAATTTAAATATCATTTGGCCATGAAAGACATAGTTGTAGCTATCGATTTTTCAAAAGGTTCGGTTCATGCCCTTGAGTATGCAATCGAACTTGCCAACCTTACTCATGTTAATGTAAACATGGTATGGGTAGATACTGTTAGCGGTAATGAGGTTGGTTTTCCTAATGAGTCGAAAGAGTTTCGCAGCGAAGCGAAAAGTAACCTTGATGAGTTACTTGCGACTTATAAAGATAAGTTGGTAAACGGAAAGCTTTACGCGAAAGTACGAAAAGGCCGTGTTTACCAGGAGCTTGCAGCTTTTGTAAAGCAACACGACTGTTGTTTGCTTATAATCGGAGCACATGGTTCGTCAGGGTTTGAGGAATTCTGGATCGGAACCAATGCATACCGTATTGTTTCGAGTGCATCGTGCCCTGTTATCACAGTAAAATATAACTATAACAAAAGCAGGGGATACCGAAAGATACTATTGCCTGTGTATCATACTTCAAACACTTTGCAAAAGGTTGCTTTTACCGCTGATCTGGCCAAGGAAACTGGTGCAGATGTAAATATTCTGGCATTAAATTCGAGCGGACTGAAGTCGATGCAAAAAATAGTGGACAGCAATGTGGCGAAAGTCAAGAACCACCTTGATGCTAAAGGCGTAAATTATATTGTTGATAGCATAAACAGCGAAAAAATTGCTGCTGATATTATTGAACATGCCCGTTTGGTTGATGCCGATCTCATTGCTATTATGACTGATGTTCAGGATCAGGCAAGTTCAATCCTTTTAGGTCCTTTCGCACAGCAGTTGGTCAACTATTCGCCCGTTCCGGTTATCACACTGCATCCTAACGACAACCTAACGCTGTAAAAGTATTTTTTTGTCATGCTCAGATTTGTTTTCACTGCTTGTATTATGCTGTTGTTTTTTACCAGAGATGGTTTAACGCAGGAACTTATTGCCACGCCTGGTAACGTTGAAGTTATTCAGGATGAGAAATTAACTCAACTTACTGATCAGTACCGGAAAATGAGCGCCAACAATGCTGAAATTGACGGTTACAGGGTTCAGATTTTTTTCGATTCGGGTAGCAACTCAAAGAACAAAGCTGCATCGGTAAAAGTTGAATTTGAAACACTTTATCCCGAAGCAAAGCCGTACCTTTCTTATAAAGAACCTTATTACCGTGTGCGTGTCGGAAATTTCCGCTCGCTGATTGAGGCTGTTGGTTTTCAGAAAAAAATTTCGACAGATTACCCGAATTCATTTCCTGTTAAAGATAAAATATTGCAATAATATCCAGCAAGTCAGTATGTTGGGGTTTATCGTGTTCTGCTGCATGCCCGGCTAAGATTGAGAAATATAAATGCTTGTTGATCTTATTATTAAACAAGTTAAACTCCAGATAAATTTTGTTTTATTTCAGTAATAGATTTTTTTACGCATCGTTTGACAGATTACAAAAATCGTTTTCCGAATTAAAATATTATGTTGAATAATATTTTACTTAACATCCGTACTATAAAAAAAAAATCTTTTTTCTGGTTTTCAGAATTTTAAATAATCGCACACATACTTTAAATAAGAATTTGTCGTTAAATTTAACAATCAGATAAAAACTACTTGCTTTGCCCTGTGCTTTTCGTTATCTTAGCCAACCCTAAAATTGTGTCAAACCTATAATACACTAATTATATGGCCAATATTATTGCTGCAATTGATTTCTCCGACTGTTCAGTAAATGCGCTTGAACATGCAGTTTCAATTGCATCACGAGGTGTTTTGGATGTTCATATGATTTGGGTGAACAATCCAAGTGTTACCAAAACAACCATTTATTCCGATACGTCTGCCGATCTGATTGATGAAATCAGGAAACAGTTTGGTAAGCTTGTAGAAAAATATGCACCTATGCTTCCCGATTCCACTATTGATTTTGTAATCAGGGAAGGTAAAGTGTATCGCGAGATAATAGATGAGGCCAAAGAAATGGAAAGCCTCTGTATCATAATGGGAACACATGGAGTGTCAGGTTTTGAGCAGTTCTGGATAGGCAGTAATGCCAATAAACTGATATCTGTTTCTCCCTGTCCCGTTATAACATTACGCGCAGGTATTGATGCCAGGCACGAAATGAGGGTTATTCTTATGCCTATCGACAGCACTCTTGATACACGCCAGAAAGTTCCTTTTACCGCTTACCTGGCCAGACTTTTCGACTCCGAAATATATGTACTTTCCATTTATGCATCAAAGTACAAATCGATTCAGAAAAGAGTTGATGGTTATTCCGATCAGGTGTGTGAATACCTTGAAGATGAAGGTATTAAATTTCACCGCGATACTTTGAGTTGTGATAACCTTACCACCGGCACAATTGATTATGCCAAACGTGTGAGGGCTAACCTTATAAGTATAATGACTGAGCAGGAAACCAGTCCGTTTAACCTGCTTGTAGGTCCTTATGCCCAGCAGATGGTAAACAATTCGCCTTTCCCTGTACTTAGTATCAACCCATTCGAAACTATGCAGGTTTCGACGAGGTAAACTATAATTTTATTTAGAAAAGAGCTCCTTTCAGGGGCTTTTTTTCGTTTTCAACTATCATATCCAAATTTCAACTTCTCAGTCTGCATAAAGCAAACACAATATTTTTTTAAATGCATTTTCGGTATAAGTGTGAATTATATAATTCTTTCTTAGAGTTATATAACACTTTATCGATAAGGAAAATTCAACTTTGCATTAGAATCCCATTTTTATAGAAGTTTTAGGAGACTTATTTATTTAAGCTGATGTTTCCTGAAAAAAGATGCAGCTACACAAATCGGTTTGTAGTTTCTTATTAGCTATAGAGGCCGCATTTTCTTAAACCATAAAGAAAAATCATTATGGACGAATTAGCCCGGGTTAACCGGGAACTTATGTTTCAAACCATTGAAAGAGAAAAACGTGCTGCAGAGCTAATCATCGCCAATACTGAGTTAGTATTTCAAAATCAGGAAAAAGAAAAACGAGCTATTGAATTGAGTATAGCCAATGCAGAGCTCGAAAAAGCGGCGGCACAATTCCGGTTGGTTGTGGAGTCGGCCCCGTATGCCATGATATTGATCAACAGCAGCGGGAAAATTGCTTTTGTTAATGCTCATACCGAAAAACTCTTTTGTTATTGCCGCAATGAACTGTTAGGCCGCAAGCTCGAAGTTCTGATACCTGAGCGCTCGCGTAAATATTTCTTTACCCACAGGCATGCCTTATTGAGGAAACTGAGTAAAGGCCCGATGAGTATAAAAAGTGGTTTGTTCGCCCTGAGAAAAAATGGACTGGAAGTTCAGGTTCAATTGGACCTGATTCCGATTGAAACATCTGAAGGTCATATGGTTTTAGCCACCATAATCGATATTTCGGAACGCATGTTTCAGGAAGATTTACTGAAAAAGCAGAACAGGGAACTGGAGCAATTTGCATATATCGCTTCTCACGACCTGCAGGAACCTCTTCGCACTGTTTCTAATTATATTCAGGTGTTTGAAGAGGAATACAGCGATCAATTGGACGACAGTGCCCGCAGATATCTCCGGTCGATTGACTGTGCCACAAAAAGGATGATTATGTTGGTTAAATCCTTATTAAGCTTTTCGCGGCTGGGTAAAAATGCTAAACTGGTGAATGTTGATATTGGCCTGCTAATCAATGAAGTTATAGCTGATTTGGGAACATCAGTAAAAAACTCAAAAGCAATTATTGAAGTTGGTAAAATGCCTAAAATAAATGTATTTGAGTCGGAAATCAGGCAGGTTTTCCAGAATATTATTTCAAACGCATTGAAATTCCGTCGTATCGAAATTCCGACGGTGATAAAAATATGGGCCGGGAAAACTAACGGCAAATGGCAGTTTTCGGTTCAGGATAATGGCATTGGTATCGATCCTGCTTATTTCTCAAGGGTTTTTGAGATTTTTCAACGAATAAATACAAGTGCTGAATTTGAAGGAAACGGGATTGGCCTTTCTAACTGTAAAAAAATAATCCTTTTGCATAACGGTGAAATATGGATTGATTCAATTCCCGGGCAAGGGTCAACAGTTCATTTCACAATACCAAAATTAAAAATATGAAAAACAAACTTAAATGCATCATGCTGGTTGACGACAACCCGGATGATAATTTTTATCACGAGCGTGAGATTCAGAAAAGCAACCTGGCTGACATAGTTGTTGTTATAAAAACATCAGGAATTGATGCTTTGGAATACCTGAAACTCGATAAAGCTGATAATATTCATCCTGATCTTATACTTCTGGACATCAATATGCCCGGTATGAACGGATGGGAATTTGTACAGGAATAAAATAAACTGGATA
>Ga0209800_10003639_pt1 | contig 12045 bp, 11 predicted proteins | sample Higcelweek8metaG_FD_187174 | JGI IMG/M metagenome (GOLD analysis project Ga0209800, IMG submission 187174) | Freshwater pond sediment microbial communities from the University of Edinburgh, under environmental carbon perturbations - High... | ecosystem: Environmental > Aquatic > Freshwater >... | reverse complement strand
TCTATCACCATAGTAAACCTTACCCTCATCTGGAAATCCTTCGGCGTAAATCATCTTTACTAAAGTAGTCTTACCTGCTCCACTTTTACCGACAACAGAGACGAACTCACCAGGATGGATAACGAGATCTACCCCGCGCAAAGCTGAAAATTTATTTTGATAACTTTTTTTTACGTTTTCAAATTTGATAATTGGCATAACTGTATATAAAAGATTTTAATATTTATTTTAGTTTCAAAAAGCATACTCTGTACTTTTTATACTATACCATAATGCAAATAAATTTCAAAATAAAAAATTACTAAATTAGCCAAAAAATAACTATCTATGATTCTCTACCCCAAAGCCTCAAATCTTTTTATGGATAAATCTAAATAGTCTTTATCAATATCAATTCCCAAAAATTTCCTACCATGCATTATCGAAGCAATTCCTGTGGTAGAGCTACCCGTAAAAGGATCCAGAACTCTGTCTCCCTCGTTGGTACTAGCTAGAATAATTCTTTTTAATAAATCTAAGGGTTTTTGAGTTGGATGTTTACCAAATATTTTTTCTTCCCTCTTTGGGGTACCAATTGCCCAAACTGAGCGCATTTGTTTCCCTTTCTCATTTATTGATTCAATTGAATTTATTTTAGAGCATTCGCATCTTTTATATTTTTTATGAGTATCTCCCCAGTCACACATATCTCGATAATTAAATTTATGTTTACCTTTCTTATCTTTCCTTGCCCAAATTAAAGTCTCATGGCTAGCTGTAAAAAATCTACAAGAAAGATTGGGTGCAGCGTTGGGCTTAAACCAAGATATTTCATTTAAAATATGATAACCATTTTTTTGAAGAGCGAAACCACATTGATAAATTGAATGATATGTTCCACTTATCCAAATCGTGCCATCGGGCTTTAAAACTCTTTTACATGCCTCAATCCATTTAGTGTGAAAATTAAAATTCTCCTCATGACTTCCACCCATATCCCAATTGCCTTTTTTCACGCTAACCATCTTACCATTTTGGCAAGTAAAACTACCACCCGAAAGAAAGTAAGGCGGATCGGCAAAAATCATATCAAAATGATTTTCTGGCAAAGCATTTAATATAGCTAGACTATCACCTTGATAAAGATAAAAATTTTTATTTTTATAATATGGCTTATGTTGCATATTTACCAGATTAATTCATCTAACACACCATTTTCTATCATATTTAAATTAAATACGTACTCATTATTATTATAAGCTTCTTCGAGAGGCCTTTTTGTCGTATGCCAGCCCAATCCATCAGTAATCCAAATAAAGTCTATGTCTTGCTCCTTTAGTTCTCCATAAAGACTTTTAAATTCACCACAAACAGCTTTTAACTTCGATCCTCCTCCATTATAGAAATTGACTTCAAATAATTTAATTTTCTTATTATTGGGATTATAGACAGCAAAATCAAAACTTCTCTCTGACTTGTCTACATCTACATTAACCCCCCATTTGGAACGGATATCGGTTGCCCTAGCTTGAGCAATATATTCAAATCCTTTTTGTTGGCATAGTTTACCAATATGCGATTCTGTTATTTTTTCCATGAGTGAACCTCCACGATTTTTGCGACCATTGCTATCAAGTCCGACTTCAACACCTATTACATAATCGACTAAATTTTTAATACCTTCTTTGTTAAAAAGATTTATTAAACCAGATTTTTCGAGGAAAGAATAATATTTTTCAAAGCCATCATTTTCTTCTTGATTGGTATTAAAGTTAAAAAATTCTGAACTTCCATCGCTCAAAGAAAAAATTTCTAATTGTTTTTCTCTTACAGCTAACAAAACTGGAAAAGCCTTTATAGTGTCCGGATTGCTGTCATAAAGTCTTTTAAATTCATTTTTTAAATCTTCTTTTCCAAGTAAATAATTTAATTTATTAAGAATAATCTCTAATTCTGAACTGTTGGCAAAAACCTTTTCCCAATTTACAAAATAATCCCAAGTCTTTATTGAATTTTTTAGTGTATCTATTAAATTTTGAAAGTCTTTTTGCATAAATTTTATTTATTAAATTTAGGAGTTTTCTTCCGCCATCTTCTTAAATAACAAATTTTCTATTTTTCCATTACAATTAAATTTATAAATATTTTTTGTAATAAGCCATAAGAAGAATTTAACTGATTCGATAAATTTATAAATTTCATCGCTAAATCTATACTCTTCCGTATTAAATTTAATAACATCTCCTAAAATTTGAGCAGCTTCATCCTTATCAATTACGAAACCGTGATCTTTGTATCCATTAACAAGTTTTCTACTTATTTTTTTAGCCTCTTCTGTTGTCTTTATGCCATTCAATAATCTTTCTGCATAATCTATCGTGGATTCAGCCATCCTTTTCGTATGACCTATTTTTTCCAAGGGAAGTTGTTTTATTAAAAATTGTGAAAACATATCCGCCGACTGAGGATATTCCTCGTTTATCTTTGCAATATATTTTAATCCCTCCCCCAAAGACAAAGAAGAGATTCCATTTATTTGTATATCTATTGGACCCAGCTCTGAAATACTTCCCATATGTATATTTTTGGCACCCAGAGAAATTAAGGTAGCTGCTGATTTTGCCTGCCTGGGGATTGCGACAGAAAAACATTCTGAATACTCTTTGCAGCATTTACTTATTAAATAAGCAGGACTAACATATCCACCTGGGCTATTTAAAATCATAAGTAAGTTACTTTTTTTATCTTCATTAAAATCTTGTGTCAATTCAGTATAAATTTGATCAAGATTATTTTGAGAAATACCATCATCTCCCATTAAAAAAATAATTTTATATCTACTACCTAATTTACTATTTTTTATTTTATCCCTTATGAACGATACTATCTCATCATTTATACACGCAATATTTCCTGATAAAATCTCCTTCTTTTTACTAAACAAGAAATCAAGAAGCTCACCTTCTTTTTCTAAGTTATATTTTTTAGGAAGTTTCTGTATTTTTTCTTTTTTCATAGAATTTATCATAATACTTAATAATTAACAATCACTAATTCCCTAATCTCTCCTCTTTTTTTACCCACAGAATTAATTGCTCGTGTGGCGTAAACTTTTTTAATCTTTATGTCTTTACTCAAATTAGAATAGAGTTCTTTTATAAATGGAGTATTAGAATTAGAAAGCATCACATAACAACCCCTATTATGAAGTTCCAAAAAAGTACTACTCAGCTCCATCTGCTCTTTTTCCAAGAAAGCCTCCTTTGTATAGCTAGTAAAACTAGATGTTTTATTTACTGGATAATATGGCGGATCAAAATACACAAAATCCCCCTTTTTAGCTCTATTTAAAACTTCTTTATAATCCTCGTGAATTATTTTAATATTTTTTAATGATTTAGAAACTTTTCTTAAATTATCCTCATCACAAATCATCGGATTACTATTTTTTCCATAAGGCACATTAAACTGGCCCCTACTATTAACTCGAAACATCCCATTAAAGCAAGTTCGGTTGAGATAAATAAATCTAGCCGCCATATCGAGTGAGGAAAGCTTTTCAATATCTTTTTTTCTAATTTTCAAAAAATATTCTTTATTAACATTACCTTTTAGATATTTAAGTTTTTTTATCAGATTCTCAACATCACTTTTTATTACATTATAAGTAGTAATAAGCTCAAAATTCATATCAGACAAAAATGCCTCCTTAGGCTTAATATCAAAAAACATTGCTCCACCACCCACAAAAGGTTCAAAATATGTCGAAGTGTTTGGATTAAAATCTTCTGGGGGGTATAAATTTCTACTCCTAAACTGTTGCAATAATTGTCTCTTTCCCCCCACCCATTTTACAAATGGCTTAGGAGCATTTTTTTTAAATTTATTATATTCATCAATTACTTCTTCATGATCGAATTTTTCCAAACATTTTTTACAATGCAAAAGAAACATCTTTATATGAATAGGATGTTCCCCAAGCTCAAAGGCCACTTTTTCTATTTCTTTTGTTTTTTGCATTTATTTTAAAATAAGCCTTAATTCCTTTGTATATCTTACTATTTTTTCAGGTTTTACGCTAATTTACAAAAAACACCCACCAACGGAAGATGTTTTACATTATTTTATCCAAATAACTCTCCAATATTACCCTTGCTGCTTCGGCGTCGTCGAATCTTTTTATTTTCTTTAGTCCCCTTTCGCGCAAATTAGTCTCGGCAATTTTAGTACTAAACATCTCATTTTGATAAACCACTTCTACATTTGAAATTTTTTTTATTTCTTCACCTAGCCTCTCACCTGGGTAAATTATCTCTTGTTTATTTATATAAGCAGGTACGCCGATTACTACTGTGCCTATTTCTTCTTTTTTTATAATCTCACTAATTTCTTTTAGGATAGTTTTTTTATCGTTTTTTAGCTTTTTATAAGTAAAAGCCATTTTGGTTTCTCCATCAGCAAAAGCGACTCCGATATCCGCGGAGCCCCAATCAATTCCTAAATAATTTTTTACTTCTTCATTCATAAATATTTCATTTTCAACAATTTCAACATCTATAACATTTACAACAAATATCACTCTGTCTCTGTAAGTATCTCAATTCCATCTTTAGTTACCAAAATTGTATTTTCCCAATGAGCACTCATAGAGCCGTCGCGAGTTTCAAAAACCCAGCCATCGCTACCTACTTTAGTTTCAAAAGTTCCTGCGTTTATCATAGGTTCCAAGGCGAAAGTCATTCCTGGCTCCAATTTAAACTTACCAGAGCCTCTTTCATAATAATTTGGAATTTGAGGAAACTCATGTAATTTTTTACCAATACCATGACCGACTAAATTTCTCACCACCGCAAATCCATTTCTCTCTACATACTTTTGTACTGCTTTTCCATAACGCTCCAATTTCTTACCTACTCGTAATTCTCCTATTCCTTGATAAAAAGATTCCCTTACTACATCGATAATTCTTTGTTTTTCTTTACTGATTTTCCCCACTGCAAAAGTCCTCGCCATATCAGTATGCATGCCTTGATACTTCATCCCGAGGTCCACCTTAAAAATATCACCTTCTTTTAAAATAACTTTTTCACTCGGAATACCGTGCACAATCTCATTATTTATTGAAGCACAAATAGAGGCCGGAAAAGGAGTCGAATCTCCGCCATAACCCTTGAATGACGGTATACCTGGCACCTCTAAAATTAGCTTCTCAGCTATTTCGTCAATCTTCCTGGTACTTACTCCCGGCAAAATATTCTTTTCCAACTCACTCATTATAAAAGCAAGTTTTCTCCCGCCCTCACGCATCGCCTCTATCTCCCTATCTGTCTTTATATTAATCATATTATTTTAGCTACTTAGTTTGTAGAAATTAGCTTCTTAGACTAAACTTATATATTTTTCTTGCTAAAAAACTACTGGCTAAAGTCCTAGTAAGCTATACTTAAAATCCCTCATAATCCCGCATCACCATCTGTCCTTCAACTTGTTTAACCATTTCAATCACCACTGAAACTACAATTAAAATACTAGTTCCACCAATGCTTAGCGCTGTTAAGCCAGTTACGCCCTTAACTATCAAAGGCAACACTGCAATTGTACCTAGAAATATTGAACCAGAAAGTGTAATCCTATTTATCACTCTTCCTAGAAATTCTGCGGTAGCATTTCCCGGCCTTACTCCTGGAACATAACCACCTTGTTTTTGTAGATTATCAGAAATTTTATTTGGATCAAAAACTACTGCCGTATAAAAATAAGTAAACAACACCACCATTACAAAATATGAAATTCCATAAAACCATTGATTTTGAAAAAGCTGACTGATAAATTGAGCTACTTGTGCCACGGTTTCCTTATCTGAATTAACAAAAAAGTTAGCGATCAAACCAGGAAAAAGCATAATAGAAATAGCAAAGATTATTGGGATTACACCTGCTTGATTTACTCTAAGTGGCAGATGAGTCGAAGTTCCTCCGTAAGTTTTACTACCCCTAATTCTTTTCGCATAAGAAATTGGGATATTTCGTTGTCCCTCGTTAACCAAAACCACTCCTGCGATAGTAGCTACTCCCACCAAAGCAAACATTATATAACCCATTAAATCAGTTGAATCAAAGGTCGCTGCCATATTACCAACTGATCCTGGCAAACCAGACACAATTCCTGCGAAAATTATCAATGACACTCCATTACCAATTCCTTTTTCTGTTATCAATTCACCCAACCACATCAAGAAAATTGTTCCTGCTATGGCTACTACCAAAACACTTACCATACCAAAAGTATCCAGTTCTTTCATTACTCCCTGATTTTTTAACAAATTTATCATTGCAAAGGTTTGTAATCCAGCCAATGGCACAGTTATCCAACGAGTCCACATATTAAATTTTTGTCTCCCAGCCTCACCCTCTTCCTTGTTCAACTTTTCAAGTTTTGGAAAAATCATCGTCATTAATTGCATAATAATGGAAGATGTAATATATGGTCCAACACCCAAAAGAACGATGGACACATTAGAGAGTCCGCTTCCTGAAAAAGCATTTATCATTCCAAAAAGCTGATTATTATCGAAAAATGACTTCAGTTGCTCGCTATCCACTCCTGGAAGCGGGATGTTGGCAGCCAAACGAAATACGACCAAAAGCCCCAAAACAAACAAAATCTTATTTCTAAGCTCTTTTACTTTAAAAATTCTAACTATTTTACCTATCATATTTTTATATTACGTTTTCACCAAAAATGAAAATTTAAGATTTAACCTTTGATATTAATAATTTTACTATAATGAATAATAACCCTAATTGCTGAGTTTTTCAAGAGGGAGCAGAACATTAGCACGTTAACGATTATCTCGAGTCATCGGTCATCCGCAATCAGTCATTAAGATACACTCAATAATAATTTTCAATAACCAATTTTCAATTTCCAATCCCCGCCTACCGGCCGGCAGGAATTTTAAATGATTCAATTTCCAATATCTCAGAATTTCAATGACTGATGACTTTTGACTGATGACTGTATTTTTTATTCAAAAACTCGTTAACTAAATAATATTCAATAAGCGATTATTGCTTCTCCTTCTTATTTATAAAAAACAAAACAAAGAGCGGAGCTAGCATCCAAAAAATCCGCATATATTGAAAAGCGAAGATGTAATAAATATCTTCTGACATAAATTTCAATAAAGTATCTTTATCCCAAAAAGCGATAAAAACACTAAAAATCAAACCCGTTTCAAAGAAACTCATCACGAACAGACGCCAAAAAAAACTTCCTCCGCTACCAGAAATATGGATATCGAAAAGATGACTATCTATCATAGTCAAAATAATTATTGAAGCAATAAAGAAAAAAAGAGCCGCCAAAGAATAAGGAGTAAGAATCTCCTTGGGCATTACAGTCAAAATAGCAATCGCAATATAAACGTTAATTAAAACGTTAATAAGTTTAAATCTGCCGATTAGCATCCCGCAAGCGATGCTAATTATCAAAAAAAATATCATAAACGAAATATCCCCTGCCAAAGTTTCCCCTAAACCGAACTCAATAAATAAATCCTGTAAGATAAACATTTTTGTATTTAATTAAAAACTTCTCTTAGTTAATTCTATTCTACCAAATCCTGCCAAATAAAAAAGACCTCTATTTATTTAGAAGTCTGATTTATCTATTTTCCATTGCACATTGCATAGCACCCTTAGCACACATTTCTTTCTCATAAAGGCTGATAGTTTTCTGAGCAATCTTTTCCCAGTTATATTTTTCCTGGACTTCTTTTTTAGCTCGAATAGTTTTTTCGCTAAAATCTTTTTTTAAATCCAGCATTTTTTCTAATTTATCCCTTAGGTCTGCCACATCATTGGTCTTGAAGACATAACCCATATCTTTGATAACATCTGCATTTTCCCTAATATCACTACTCAAAATCGGCACCTGATAGCTCATCGCCTCTAAAAGAGCAATTGATAGACCCTCTGCTTCAGATGGTTGCACGAAAAGATATGCTCCCGCAAAAACACTTCTCAAATCATCACCCTCCAAATTACCAGTAAAAATTATATTACCATTATTACGTGCAGAATCTTTTAGCTCACTAACATAATCATCCGTATGAAAACCATCTCCAGCAATCACCAATTTAAAATTCAATGGAATTTTACCTTCTTTCTCCAATTCCTTAAAGGCCTCAATAAGATTATGCGCACCTTTATGACGAATAAGTCTACCCACAAAGACAATATACCTATTGCGCTTAAGATCCCACTTTTTCAAAGCTTCCCATTTAAAAACATCATTTATTCTAGTTCCATTATGGATAACCTCTGGTTCAATGGCATATTTTTCCCTAGTATAAGCGTCCAAACATTCACTCACAACAATTGTTTTATTTGGAACCTTACAAGCCATCCATTCACCAATTCTCAGGGCTAATTTAGCAATAATTCCCCACTTTTTATGATAGTAATCTTGGCAATGAAAAGTAGCAATTAAAACCGTTTTTCTTTTAAAGATTTTTATTATCCAATTTAATATTGATGGCCCGATTGCTTGATAATGAATTACATCATAATTCACAAACAAGGCGTGCACTGAAGCTAGGAAAGTATGACTAATTGCATCCAGATTCTTTGTTCCAATACTGGGCAAATGAATTAATTTTACTCCTTTATATTCTGTTAGTTCTTTTGGGGTATAATTATTCCTCACATAAACAAAGACCTCATGACCCAATTTTGCCATTTCAATAGACAGCTCCTCGACGTGCTTTTCTACTCCGCCGAATTTGGCTGGGATACCTTTTTGTCCTATAAATGCAATTCTCATTTGGTTTATCTTTGATTAATTATTAATTCAATTACTAGCTTTTTATTACACTCGAAACATTACCGTCTCTATTTTCTGAATAATTATTGTTATTCTCGATTGAAAGACCGGTAAAGTTAGCATCATCTGATGAATACTTATAAAGTTTTACTATTCCAAATCCATCATTTTTAACAAAACTATTTTTCTTAATTGATATCCATCCACCTTTTCCTTCATACCTTACCTCTACGCCGTCTTTATCATTTTTATAAAAACTATTTTTATTGATAGTTATTTCTGATTTATTTAACCGAACTTTTAATCCCACGCCTTCATTTTGATTTATTTCATTATCATCAATATAGGCTTTGACTGATTCGCTTAAATCTATTCCGTCTAATTTATTATCAAAAATTTCATTCTCCATAATAACTAATTTTCTCTTTTCAGAATAAATTCCACTCTTATCATTTTCGTAAATTTTATTATTGATAATATTTACTTTTCTATCAGAGCTATTATCGCTCTTGGCAATTTTTATTCCATCACCTCGAGAGTCTCTAATTAAACAATCTACGATAGTCACCTCTCCGTTACCGCTGTCTTTAACCAGAATTCCAGGTTTTCCACCTTCAACTGTAACATTAGATATTTCTGTCTTGTTTTCCATTGTCACTGTCGGCTTGGTTTTATCTTGAGCTTTAATAACAACCTTCTTGCCTTCTTTTCCAGCTATTTTTACATTTTTAGGCACAACAATGTTTTCAGTATAAGTTCCCCTCTTTACAATTATTTTAGTTTTTTCATCAGCCTCTTTAATGGCCTTGCTTATTGTCTTATAAGGATGATCGTATGATCCATTTTCACTTCCATTTGCGCCGTCATCTACAAATATTTCCTTTGTTTTTGAAGCAAAAGAGATCGCTGGCACAATAAAGGCTACGGCCAACAAGATCACTCCCAAATTCTTAGATTTTTTTATAAACTCAATCATATTCATTTATCTTAAATACTTAAAAAATTATGACCCTAAATATTAACATTTAAACTATTTTTTGTCAATATCGATTTTTATTAACCTTTCGTAAAGACTTATTAATTTATTATAATAATTTTTTTCATCCAGATTATTATTTACCATTTCAAAACCATTTTCTCCCATCAACTTGGTTTTATCTGCATTTGATAATAGAACATCTATTTTTTTGGCTAAATCAACATCATTACCAGCCTCAAAAGTTAAGCCAGTTTTTCCATTAACAACCAGCTCCTTTATCCCTCCAATTTCAGAGCCAATAACAGCCTTCTTATACAGATAAGATTCTAATATTGAATAAGGGGCATTTTCATACCAAATTGATGGAGTAACTACAAATTTAGATTTTTTAATTATCTTTTCTAGTGCCTGCTTTGACTTATATCCCATAAATTCAACCCTCTCATTAATATCAATTTCTTGGGCTATTTTTTTTAGTTTCTCCAACTCATCTCCCTCTCCGGCTATTTTTAATTTAACTTCTTGGTTTTCAATTTTTGCCAGAGCCTTAATTAATGTATCCAATCCTTTTTCTCTAGAAAGTCTCCCGAAAAATAAAATATAATTTTCATCTTCAATTTCATCAATATCTTTTTTTATTTCGGATCTCTTTAAAAAATTAGGCAGATATTTAATTTTACTTTTATTAAAACCATTAACGGCTAATTTAGTTTGGACAAATCTACTTGGAGCGATAAAAACATCAATGTAATCATAATATTTTTTCCATTTGGCCCAATAAGCTTCCAGTGTCATTACCAAACTCCCTAAGTAAGAATTCTTAACACACTTATTAAGCGTACACTGATAAAAATTTCCACCCTGACACTTTTCACAAACTCCGTTATCATTAAACAATTTATAGTTAGGGCAAATTAATTTATAATCATGAACTGTCATAACTATCGGAATTTTATGTTTTTTTAAAGTTTTCAGAATCGCTGGCGAAAAATGATGACTGATATTATGAATGTGAGCAATATCGATTTGATTATTAAGAATTATATTTTCTAATTTGCCGACAGCTTGCGGATTATAAAAAAGCTTGAAGCCGTTTAAAAAATTGCCTAGACTCATCTTTAATTCAGAAATAAAATATTCTTTTTTTCCTAATTCAATATTATTTTTATTTTGCACGCTAAAAACAATCACTTCGTGACCATTTTCTTCTAAAACATTTTTTAATTCAAAAAAATGTTTTTCTGATCCGCCCTTGAGGTAATAAAATTTATTGATTAGTAAAATCTTCATAAATATTAAACTTCTTTCTTTAAAAATTTATGCATTATAATCCAGATAATAACTTTAATGAAATGCTTTTTAATTGACTGCCTAGCTGTACAAACCATCCAACTTTTTTCACAACCATTAACCCCGTCACATTTTAGTTTATCAATATTATCTATATTTTTTAAATTACCCATCTCTACAGTAGAAACATCACATGGGTAAATCACTCCTTGCGGATTAACAAAAATGCTCAAAACCCCAGAGTAATCAGGCAAAACACGCTTTCCTGTCTTAACGAACTCTCTCGCTCCATAAGCAAAATAAGCCCTACCCCAATTTTTATAATTCCAACTAGACAACTCTTTTTTTATCAGCCAATTCAAAGCTTCTACGATTAACTCCTTGTTTTTTATTTCATTATCTTTACCAAAATAATTATCACTCGAATGTACCACAGTTAAACTAAGTTCGGTTTCCATTTTTTGAGCCAAGTTATAAACTTCAAAAAGTTCCTTGGCGTTATACTCTCCAATAGTAAAACCAATTTTTAAATTTTTAACTCCGAGTTGTTTTAGCTGTCGCATTGTTTGGGTTGCTTTTTCAAAACCATTTTCGATTCCCCTAATCTTATTATGCGCCTCACCCATACCATCAATCGAAATAGCCACTCCAATATTGGGCATTATTTTCAGTAGCTCCCTCATTTGCGAAACAATCAAATCTGTTGCAAAACCATTACTCGAAATAATTAAGTTAGCTTTCGGGCATCTATTTTTTATGATTCTAATTATTTCTTTTAAATCACTGCGCAAAAATGGCTCTCCGCCGGTTATATTAATATCCTTTAAGTTTCTAGGTAAATTCAAAAAATCTTGAGGCGATACCTCTCCAAAATGTTCTCTGATTTTCCAAATATTACACATTATACAACGAGAGTTACATTTGTATGTAATAGCGATAACAGCTTCTTTTATGCTTGTTTTTTTCATATT
>Ga0209800_10003638_pt1 | contig 12048 bp, 9 predicted proteins | sample Higcelweek8metaG_FD_187174 | JGI IMG/M metagenome (GOLD analysis project Ga0209800, IMG submission 187174) | Freshwater pond sediment microbial communities from the University of Edinburgh, under environmental carbon perturbations - High... | ecosystem: Environmental > Aquatic > Freshwater >... | reverse complement strand
GGAGCTGGCTTAATAAGTATCTATGTAAATCAGACCGTGGCAAGTATGGTGCGCGAAATTTTACCGCGTAACGGCAACAGCAACGTAAATGTAATGCCAGTTGGATTTAATGTAAAGTCACGATTCCTTTATAATGAAGAAATGAATTTTAAGCATTTTATGCTTCCCGGTATTTTAGTCATTTTGGTAAGTATGATCGGAATTTTTCTAACGAGTTTAAATATAGTTAAGGAAAAAGAATCAGGTACCATGGAACAAATAAATGTGACTCCAATAAAGAAGTGGCAGTTCCTAACTGGTAAAATGTTGCCGTTTATGCTAATTGGAATTCTTGATTTATCTTTGGGATTGGGCATTGGAATGCTGCTTTACAATGTGCCTTTCGAAGGTTCTGTAGTTTCCTTATTTATTTTTACAATTGTATATTTATTTGCAGGAATAGGACTAGGTTTATTGATTTCAGATTTTGCAAATACTCAGCAACAGGCAATGTTTTCAATATTCTTCTTTTTCCTCATTTTTGTGTTAATGGGAGGCATTTTTACTTCTGTTGAGAGTATGCCAGCTTGGGCTCAACAGTTGGACAGAATAAATCCAATTTATTATTTCATGAGAATTCTGAGGTCTATCTTGTTAAAAGGATCAACCATTACTGACTTGTTTAAGGAATTTATTTCACTCATAATTTTTGGAATAACAGTAATGTCGATAGCCGTTTGGAAATATCAAAAGACGAATTAGTATTATGATACCTTTGGCAAAATAATGTATTAGTTTATTGCAATTATTCTTTTCTGCAGATATAAATAAAAAAACCGCCTGCCTCAGCAGACGGTTTTACCCGTTAAGAACCGCTAAAGCGGAGTTTATTTAATTTTGTTACAAATTACTGCAAAAGCTTTCGGATGATTCATTGCAAGATCAGCAAGAACTTTTCTGTTCAAGTCGATTTTGTTTGCATGAATTTTACCGATAAACTGAGAATAACTCAATCCATGAATGCGTGCTCCAGCATTGATACGTTGAATCCACAATGCTCTGAAATTCCTTTTATTAGTTTTTCTGTCTCTGTAAGCATAACAAAGTCCTTTTTCGTAAGCATTTTTTGCTACGGTCCAGACTTTAGATCTTGCTCCGAAATAACCTCTTGTCTGAGAAAGAACTTTTCTTCTTCTGTTCCTTGCTGCGACTACGTTTACACTTCTTGGCATAATTTTAAGTTTTGCGAATGTTTAGCGTTCACCCAAAGGTGAATCTTTCGGCTAAAGCACTCAGATTAATAACTGTTTTTTTTTAATACTACTTCATTCCTAAACACAACCTAATATTGTTCATATCAGTACCTGCTACAGTTGTAAAGTGAGCTAAAGCTCTTTTACGTTTTGTAGATTTTTTAGTCAGAATATGACTTTTATAAGCATGTCTTCTTTTGATTTTACCGGTTCCAGTAAGAGTGAATCTTTTTTTCGCTCCGGATTTTGTTTTCATTTTTGGCATCGCGTCAAATTTTTAAGTTATTACTTTTTCTTAGCGGGTTTCGGTGATATTACAATTTGCATTTTCTTACCTTCTAATTTTGGCAACTGGTCAATCTTACCATAGTCTTCAAGATCCTGAGCCAACTTTAAAAGTAGAATTTCGCCTTGTTCTTTATATAGAATTGATCTACCTTTAAAAAATACATAAGCCTTAACTTTATTTCCTTCTTCAAGGAATTTCTCAGCATGTTTAAGTTTAAAGTTATAATCATGTTCGTCCGTATTTGGTCCAAACCTGATTTCTTTTATGGTCATCTTTAACGTTTTGCTCTGCTGCTCTTTTTGCTTTTTCTTTTGCTGATACAAAAACTTCTGATAATCAATTACTTTACATACCGGTGGTTCGGCGTTTGGTGAAATTTCCACCAGATCCAGATCCATTTTATCAGCTAGTTCAATTGCTTCTCTCAAGCTGAAAATCCCAGGGTTTTCGATGTTGTCCCCGACCAGGCGCACAAATGGAGCACGAATATGTCTGTTTATTTTGTGCTCGTCCTGTTTATTGTCTCTGACCATGTTTTTTTTCGGTTCGATAAACTGTTTCCTCCTTTTTTAGTTATTAAAATATTCTTTTATCTCTTTATTAATCAAATCAGCAAAGTCCGGTATGCTCATTGCACCCAGATCTCCCTGACCTTGTTTACGTACTGACAAGTTTTCTGATGCTTCTTCCTTTTCGCCTATTACCAACAAATATGGTATTCTTTTTAACTCGTTATCACGAATCTTGCGACCGATTTTTTCATCACGCTCGTCAATTTGGCCGCGAATATCGTAATTTTTCAGCAATTCTAAAACTTTTTTTGCATAATCGTTGTATTTTTCGCTGATTGGCAATAAAACAACTTGCTGTGGAGTCAGCCACAATGGAAATTTTCCAGCTGTGTGTTCAATCAAAACAGCAATAAATCTTTCCATCGAACCAAATATTGCTCTGTGAAGCATAATTGGCTGATGCATTTGATTATCAGCGCCTTTGTATTCTAATTCAAATCTTTCTGGTAAATTGTAATCCACTTGAATTGTTCCAAGTTGCCATGTTCTGCCCAAAGCATCTTTAACCATAAAATCTAACTTTGGACCATAAAATGCTGCTTCACCAATTTCAACTGTTGGTTTTAGTCCCATTTCTTCAGCTGCTTCCTGAATTGCCTGCTCGGCCTTATTCCAGTTTTCATCTGTTCCTATATATTTGGAAGGATTCTCAGGATCTCTTAACGAAATCTGTGATTTATATTCGTTGAAATTTAATGACTTGAACACAAACATAACTAATTCAATGATCTTTTTGAACTCGTCTTTTACTTGGTCTGGGCGGCAGAAAACATGAGCATCATCTTGTGTAAAACATCTTACTCTAGTTAGGCCGTGAAGTTCTCCATGTTGTTCATATCTGTATACAGTACCGAATTCTGCCATTCTGTATGGTAAGTCTTTGTAGGAATACTGACGTGCCTTGAATATTTCGACATGGTGAGGGCAATTCATCGGTTTAAGCATAAACGACTCCCCTTCTTGAGGTGTAGTTATTGGCTGAAATGAGTCTTTACCATATTTTTCGAAATGTCCAGATGTTTTGTATAGTTCAACACTTCCGATATGTGGAGTCTTTACCATTTCGTAGTCACGCTTTTTTAATTCTGCAGTAAGCCAGCCTTCGAGTCTGTCGCGAAGCATCGTTCCTTTTGGTAACCACAATGCCATACCCATACCAACTTTTGGAGAAAAATGGAATAATTCAAGCTCTTTTCCGATTTTTCGGTGATCACGTTTTTTTGCTTCTTCAAGCATCAATAAATATTCCTCAAGCATTTTTTGCTTTGGGAAACTAATTCCATAAACTCTTGTTAACTGCTTGCGACTTTCGTCGTTACGCCAATATGCTCCAGCCAAACTTAAAACCTGTATGGCTTTAATGTGACCTGTAGTTGGAATATGTGGGCCACGACACAAATCAGTAAAGTTTCCTTGTGAATAAAGGGTTATTGTGCCATCCTCAAGTTCTGATATAAGTTCTGTTTTATAGTAATCACCTTTGGTCTCAAAATATTTTAGAGCATCGGCTTTACTGGTTTCTTTTCTTGTAACAGTGCTATCTTTCTGACTAAGTTCTAACATTTTTTTATTTATGTCATCAAAGTCATTTTCTGATAATACTCTGCCATCTGGTAATTCAATGTCATAATAAAACCCATTCTCAATAGCTGGACCAATTCCGAATTTTGTACCTGGAAAAATTGATTCAACTGCTTCTGCTAAAATATGTGCTGAGGTATGCCAGAATGCATGTTTGCCTTCTACATCATCGAATTTGTGAAGCTTTATGTGAGCATCAGAATTAATTGCTCTACCAAGATCAAATACTTCTCCATTAACAGTAATGGCTAACACTTCTGCAGCAAGCCTAGGGCTAATGCTTGTGGCAATTTCCATACCTGTTACACCGCTTGCGTATTCTCTTATTGCTCCGTCTGGTAATGTAATCTTTATCATCATTAAAAATTTTGTGGCACAAAAGTACAGTTTTTTTGCGACATGACAATATAATATGTCTCCAAAAACTTGAATTTTATTTAAAAGTTTATAATTTTGCCGTCAATGAAGAAATGGAAAATAATATTTCTGTGCATTTTATGTGTTGTCGGATATGCTAACATTTTGTTAGCGCAGCAAACAGATAGCCTCAAAACTGTTGTTGCAGTTAAGGGTGATGGCATCTATAAAATTCTTCGTGATAATGGCTACTCTGCAAAGGATTACTACCACAAATTTGTCGAAATTAACAAAGATAAGATCAAAGAAGACGACAGCCTTATTCTTGGGGAAACATATTTTTTGCCTTCAATGGTCGAAGAAATCAATTTTGTCGTCACCGACACCATAAAAATCACAGATACTATTCGGCGAAATCCTAATCTTATGTATGCTGATTCCGTAATTGATGATGAACTTAAAGGCGCAATTATTTATCTAATCAGTGGTCATGGTGGTCCCGATCCAGGTGCTGTTGCTATCGTCGAAACCAATACTCTTTGCGAAGATGAATACTCTTACGATATTTGTCTGAGAATCGCCATTTGCGTTGAAGAGCACGGCGGTAAGGCTTATTTAATTATTGATGATCCTGATGATGGCGTTCGAGAAGACAAATATTTGAAGGTTGACTATGACGAATATTGCTGGCCTGATCAGGAAATTCCGCGTGACCAGAATCTGAGATTAATACAACGTGCGAATGCGGTTAATGATATTTATGCCGAAAATAAGACTGTTACTTATCAGCGTGTTATTGAGATTCATCTCGATTCAAGAGGAACTGCATCAACAGTAGATGCATTTTTTTATTATTATCCAGGAAGCAAAAAAGGTAAAGCTACTGCAGATATAATACAGAAAGTTTTTACTGAAAAATATGCAAAATATCAACCTAATAGAGGATATACAGGAAGTGTTGGTGAACGCAGTCTGTTAGTAATGAAAAAAGTCCTGCCTCCCGAAGTTTTTATTGAACTCGGAAATATTCAAAATGAAAAAGATCGAAAAAGATTTTTGCAGACCGAAAATAGACAAGCTGTCGCAAAATGGATTACTGAAGGTCTAATAGAAGATTATAAGACATTAAAATAAAATATTATTGAGTTTAATTTTGTTAAATAGTGTTAAAAGGAACTATTAGCACAATTTTTGTTAAAATTCAGAGTTATTTTCAAAAAATCAAACATTATGAAAAAGAAAACTATAATTATTATCAATGCCATTATGGCTTTGTTTTTTGCTATTCTTTTTTACAAAAACTACATTGGTATTAATCTTTTTCTGTTCGAACTAGCAGCAGTCCCGCTAATGTTTTACATAAACAGACCAGTTAAACTAAATTTCTTTTCTGGTGCAATTCTGGGATCAGTTGTGATTTCTGTAATAATGGTAGTCTTACTTAATACTTCATGGAGTATTTTTATAAATATTTTCATGTTGTTTACATTAAGTGCGGTTCTTTCATACCAAGGATTTCGGTCGTATATTCATGCTTTTGCTGAAACGTTTTTCAGAGTGTTTTCATCTCAGGTCAGTATTTTTATTCCATGGAGCAATCAAATTGCAGTTAAGAATGAAAATAGCAAACCAACAAACAGAATGAGCAGCAGCAAAGTCCTCTATCTGATAATAATTCCTGTGGCAATAGTAATATTATTCCTGATTATTTATTCACAGGCAAGTTCGGTTTTTTACAGACAATTCGAAGAGGTTTTCAATGCAATTGGCGAATTCATCAGAAGCATCAATTTCCTTTTTGTTGTGATGATAATTTTTGGATTAGTAGTCGGAAATGCTCTTTTTATGAAATCATGGGCAGTCGGATTGCATTCAAATGATTTAAAATCAACCGATTCCCTTTTCAGAACTAAGAAAAGACATTTTACTCCTTTTAAAACTAATGGACTTAAAATGCAATTCTTGTCTGGAATCGTTCTTCTAGGTTCACTAAATGTCTTGATATTATATTTCAATATTCTGGATTTTATTTTTCTGTGGTTTGGCTTTAAGTGGGATGGGAGTTTCTTAAAAGAGTTTGTACATGAAGGAACCTGGCTGCTAGTATTTTCTGTTTTCCTTTCTGCTGCAATTGCATTGTTTTTCTTTAAAGGAAATCTGAATTACTTTTCTAAAAATAAATGGCTAAAACGTTTAACAATTGCTTGGATTGCTCAGAATATTGTAATGACAATCTCGGTGATGTTGCGAAATTACTGGTATATAAACTATTTTGGGCTTGCCTATAAACGAATTGCTGTTTTGTTCTTCTTGCTACTTACAATGGTTGGACTTATTACAATAATTATTAAAATCCTTAATAAGAAATCGTCTTTCTATCTCTGGAGAGTTAATGGCTTAGCTTTAGTTTTTGTTCTTGCGCTTACAACTTGCTTAAACTGGGATTTGCATATTGCTAAGTTCAATTTTAAGCACTATGATAGAGCACTTATTGATTACAGATTTATGGCAAGATTAAATAACTCAGCATTGCCTTATACTATCAAAACCCCTTCTGAACTGCAAGAAATAAATGCTGTTCAGGAGAAAGTTATGCCGTTCGACATTCACCAAGATTATTTGTGGGATATTTATGTTTACGAAGTAGAAGTATTTGCAAAACGCGAAAAATTTATAAAACGTTATAATCACATGAACTGGTTAGAATGGAATCTTGCTGATTATCAGACGTTTAAAAGAATGCAAAAGTAGGTTTGCAAGCATTTCTTAGATTTGTCGAAATTGCTTTCACTTAACCTATGACCTGTTTATAAATACTTAAATTATCTTAATGAAAAAGCAATTTGGCAGAAAAATATATAATCTTAAATTGCTTGTTACGGATATTTTGTTTCTGTTAAAAGCATTGCCGAAATTCAAAGCTTTGAAAAAGGATATCGCTATGACTGAAGTCTTTCGCGAAAAAATCATGACTGTTGTTTCTGCTGTAAATGGTTGTATTTATTGTAAATGGTTTCATGCAAAAATGGCAGTAAAAAGCGGGATACCAGCTGCTGATGTAAAAAAACTACTTGTAGCACAATTCGATACAGTTGCAACAGATTTCGAGATTAATGCACTTTTGTTTGCTCAGCACTATGCCGAAACAAATAGAAATCCTGATTCTGAAATGCATAAAAGACTCATCGATTTCTATGGCGAAAAAACTGCAGATAATATTTTAACTGTTATCAGAATGATTTTTTTTGGAAACCTATATGGAAATACTCTCGATTCATTTGTTAGCAGATTAAAAGGGGTTAAAGCCGAGAATTCCAGTTTTCTTTTTGAATCTTTGTTTTTTATTTTCAATTTTCCAATCTATCTAGTGTTGAAAGCATCAGCTAAATAGCTTATTAGTGCTCGAATTAAGAGTTTTTATATAAAAATCAATAAAAACTGATAATATCTGCAACCAAAATTTGTTTTTTCTGTCTTTTCCTTAACTTTACAATCTAAATAATTTTTATGAAGAAGCTTGTATTAATACTCATCCCTATTTTGTTCTCTCAGGTTGTGTTTTCACAGATTTATAAAGGATCATTGGCAGACAATTACGCTCCAGGGGCAGATTTGGTTAGATTTGAAGACTTTTCCAAAGTTCCAGTGTTTATACATTTTTCCAAAAACACTGATTTAGATGTCAATAAATCCTTAGAATATACCAAACAGTTTATAAGTACTCCAAGTCTTGATTTAGTTTTGGGTAATGTCCAGAAAAATAAAGATGGTGGGCAAACCTACAGGTATCAACAAACTTATAATGGAATTCCAGTGGAATTTTCTGCTTGGCTCGTTCAGTTTCGTGACAACAGAGTCTTTGCAGTTAATGGCGAGATTCTCGATAATGTTCAGGTAAATACTCAATTTGCTATCACTGAAGAACAGGCACTTCAAAATGCACTGAATTATTTTAATGCTGAAATATACATGTGGCAGGACAATGGAGAAGAGCAACTTCTGAAGACTTTTTCAAAAGACGCTACAGCCACTTATTATCCAGTTGCCGAAAAAGTTATTGTTTCAGATAAAATTGGTTTAAAAAATACTGGATTAAGAACAGCATATAAATTCAATATCTATTCAAAAAAGCCAATAGCCAGAAAGAATGTTTATGTTGATGCAAATACCGGTGAAGTCTTGTTCGAAATGTCTCTTATAAATGTTGTTCAGGGAACTGCAGCAACTCAGTATAGTGGAGTTCAACAAATAGAAACAACCTATTCTGGTGGTGAGTACATTTTAAATGATGCAACGAGAGCTGACGGAATTAGAACACTAAATTGTCAGATGGGAATAGATTATGACGCTGCTGTTGAATTTACGGATGCTGATAATTATTGGGACAATCAAAATGTAGAACTTGATGAGTATGCAACGGATGCACATTTTGCTACAGCTTCGACTTATGATTATTATATGGATGTTCATGGACGTAATAGTATTGATGGCGGCGGATATCAGCTTTGGTCGTTTGTGCATTTCGACTTGGTTGAATACGGATACGGTTCCAATATGAATGCTTTTTGGAACGGTCAATGGATGACCTATGGCGATGGGACAGAAACTATTACACCATTAACAACAGTTGATATATGCGGTCATGAAATTACTCATGGTTTAACATCATATACTTGCAATCTTAACTATCAGGATGAGTCAGGAGCATTAAACGAAGGATTTAGCGATATTTTCGGAACAGCAATTGAGTTTTATGCTGCTCCAGCATACGCAGATTGGGATATTGGCGAAGATATAGGAACTGTTTTTCGTAGTATTTCTGATCCTCAGTCCACAAGTAAACCAGATACTTATCATGGAAATTTCTGGAACTTTGGTAGTGATGATTATGGAGGAGTTCACACAAATGGTTTGCCTTTATGCTATGCGTTTTATTTAGTCTCCGAAGGAGGCAGCGGACAAAATGATTTGTTAAATAATTATTCTGTTACTGGCATTGGGATGGATAAAGCAGAACAGATTTTCTTTAAATTGCAAACTGAATATTTAACTTATAATTCTGATTATCACGATGCATGGTTTTATTGTATGCAAGCTGCAGCAGATATTTATGGCGCATGTTCTCCCGAAGTTAAAAGCGTAGGCGATGCATTTTATGCAATCGGAGTAGCAGAACCTTATGTAGAAGAGGTTCATGCAGGTTTCGATGCAATGTATACCGAAAGTTGTACCGCCCCTTTCACTGTTCAGTTCCTAAATCAAAGTTACAATGGTGATAATTTCCTTTGGAATTTCGGAGATGGAAATACCTCTACTGAAATAAATCCAGAACACACTTACACTGCTTTGGGATTTTTCGATGTTCAACTTGAAGTTGATGGTAGCGCTTGTGGTTCAGATGTCGAAAATGTGGTCGATTTTATTGTTGTCGACCCTTCTATTCCTTGTCTTACTCTTATGCCAACATCTGGAAATCTGGTTGTAAATGAGTGTAACGGGATTATTTATGATGCTGGAGGTCCAGTTCAAAATTATATTGATAATACCGATGCTAGTATTACTATTCATGCAGCAGGCGCAGATCAAATAACTTTGACAATTGAAGAATTTGATGTAGAACCTGGAAGCGGATCGACATGTGATTTTGATTACCTCGCATTCTATGATGGTAGCTCAACTTCATCATCATTAATAAATTCGACTTTTTATTGCAATACTAACGGTAACCCCGGAACTATTACATCCTCAGATGAGTATATTACAATCCGTTTTTATTCAGATGGTGGTCTAAATCTTGCTGGTTTTAAAATCCAGTATGACTGTATCGGAAGCGGAATGCCTCCAACACCTTATTTTACTTCTGACAAACAGTATACTTGTGATGGCGAGATTGCATTTATTGACAATTCATTAAATTCTCCAGTATCATGGGCATGGGATTTTGGTGATGGTGGAACTTCCACTGAACAAAATCCAGTTCATTTTTATGAAACATCAGGTATGTTTTCAGTTTCACTTAGCGTCACAAATGCGTTTGGAACACAGGAACTTGTAAAAGAAGATTTTATTACCGTGGATGTTCCTACAGCACCAGTTATCGATGATATTATTGCTTGCCAAGATATGAGTTTTTCAATTGATCAAACTGCTGAAGGTGTTCTTTATTGGTATGATTCACCTGCGTTGGAAACAGCTGTACATATTGGGAATTCATGGATTCATCCAGCACTTGAAAGTCCTGTTACTTATTATGTAAATGAACTATTTGCAGGAGAAACATTTAATGTCGGATTAACTGACAGCGAAAATGGTGGAGGTTCTTTCGGTAATATTGATTATATACATTATCTAGTTTTTGATGCTTATGTGCCTTTTAGAATTTTGTCCGTAGAGGTTAATGCTGACGGTGCGGGTGATAGAGTTATAGCTTTAAGAACTTCTACTCAGGAAGTAATTACTCAAAAAACTGTATATTGTCCTAGTGGAGTTTCAAGAATTGATCTAAATATTGATGTGCCTATAGGTGCAAATTTACAACTAACTGGAATGGGTGCTCCAAATCTGTATAGGACTAATGAGGCTGCCTACGTCGAATTTCCATACACTGTAACTGATGTTATGAGTATTACTAGAAGTTCAGCTGGAACTAATCCACTTGATTATTACTACTATTTTTACGATTGGGCTATCAGTACAAACGAATGTGTTTCTGCCGTAACTACAGTGGAATTAATTCCTGAGATCTGCAATAATATTTCGAATGGAGTTGCCAGTAGTATTACTATAAGCCCAAATCCTGGAACAGGAATTTTTTATGTAAATAATCCTGAAGGGCTTGCTTATACAATCGAAATTGTTGATTTGACGGGGAAAGAGATAGAAGCAGATGTCAATAACAGCAATAGCTCAATAGATTTGACAGGATATAGTTCTGGAGTCTATTTTGCCAGAATAATTAGTATTAATGGCAGCGAAATTGTTAAAATTATCAAAAATTAGCTTTTACACTTCTGTTACTCAGTAAAATATTGTTAGTTTTGTGACATAAGATTAATTTTAAACCAATTTATTCGTTATGAAAAAAACTTATTTGTTTATTTTGATGGCCATTTTTGTAACTGCATTAAGTTCATGCGACAACTATGGTACAAAGAAAATGATTGACAGTACAGAATTGTACTATACTGATGAAGTTACAGAAGCCGAGGCTGATGCTTTGGGCGATTATCTTAAAGAAATTGAGTTCAATGATGATGATGAAACAATAACTGTTCAGCTTACCAAAGAAGGAGATACTTATCAGTTTCGTATGGTTATGAAAGAAGGTTATGAGGATGATGACGAGACAATCGAAATGGCTGAGGAGTTTGCATATTTCCTTTCAAGAGATGTATTTGACGGCGAAGAAGTAGAAATGCACCTCTGCGATGAAGAGCTTAAAACTTTGAAAGTCGTTCAAATGAAAGAACCAACCGAGGAAGGTGAAACGCTGGAATTTGACGGTACTGAAATTGAATATGACAATTCTGTAGATGTTGAAGATGTTGAGGCTGTTGGATCTTACCTTATCGAGAGTGGCTTCACAGACGGAACGACCAAAAGTATTTTGCTTACAAAAGAAGACGGAACTTATAGCTTTAGTATGGTTTCAAGCGAAGAATATTGGAATGATTCCGATTTCCTTGTGCTTGTTAAAGAATTTGCCAAGACAATGTCAGCAACAGCATTAAACAACGAGCCTGTTGAAATTATTCTTTGCGACGAGTATTTTGAGCCAAAGAAACATATAAGAATGTAATTCAGAGATACAAGTTTTTGAAACTGTCTGCCTAAAAGCAGGCAGTTTTTTTATTTATTCCATTTTGAATTTTAAGTTAAAACGAATTAAGAGCAGTTCATTGGAGAGTGTTCTTCAATATGCCTTTTATCTATTAAAATCCCTAATAATATTTTATTTCAACATTATTTAAAAAAAAATCTACAAAATGTTATTTGTAATAATATATTTAGTATATTA
>Ga0209800_10003636_pt1 | contig 12049 bp, 7 predicted proteins | sample Higcelweek8metaG_FD_187174 | JGI IMG/M metagenome (GOLD analysis project Ga0209800, IMG submission 187174) | Freshwater pond sediment microbial communities from the University of Edinburgh, under environmental carbon perturbations - High... | ecosystem: Environmental > Aquatic > Freshwater >... | reverse complement strand
TAGAGCTGCTGAAGAACGTGCAGACCTGCACGCGCTGCGGCAAGTGCAAGCAGGTGTGCCCCATGTACAGCCCGGCGCGCGGCCTCTTGTACCATCCGCGCAACAAGAACCTCAGCCTGGGCGCCCTCACCGAGGCCATCTACTATTCCCAGGTGCAGGGCGGCGAACCCTCGCAGGAGCTGCTCGACGAGCTGCGGCGCATTATGGACCACTGCACGGCCTGCGGCAAATGCAAGGCCGTGTGCCCGGTCAAGATAGACAGCGCCGCCAACGCGTTGCAGATACGCTCGTTCCTTGAATACAAGGGCAAGGGCGGGCATCCCGTCAAGACCGCGCTCTTGTCGCACCTGGCCGAGGACCCCGCCGGCCGCCTGCCGAAGGTGGCCAAGTTCCTCTCGCTTGGGCAGGCCGCGGCCAACAGCGTGCTGGGGCTTATTCCCGGCCACTTCCGCCGCCGGCTCGAAAGCCCGGCCATGCAAGGCCCCGGCCCGCTCATCGACCTGCGCAACCTTTCGCAGGAGCTGAACCTGGCCGAGCAGTCGCTGTTCCGCAACCCGCAGGCCGCCTTTGACGACACCGTGCTCTACTTCCCCGGCTGCGGCGCCGGGCTCTTCAGCCACGACATCGGCATGGCGGGCGTGTATTTGCTGCTCAAGGCCGGGGTGAACGTGGTTTTGCCCGCCCGGCACCTGTGCTGCGGCTACCCGCTTTTGTCCAGCGGCTGCACAGAAGCCTACAACGCCAACCGCCACCGCACCATTCAGGACATCCTGGACACGCTCATCATCACCGGGCGCGCGGGCATGAAGGCCACCACGCTGGTTACCAGTTGCGGCACCTGCCGCGAGTCCATCGAGACTTACGACTTCAGCCAGGAGCTGAGCGAGCCGCTGAAGCATCTGGACATTGTGCAGTTTTTGCTCGGGCGCATAACGCTGCCCGCGGCCGAGGGCGAGAAGCTCCTGTACCACGCGGCCTGCCACGCCGAGTGGGTGGACGTGCCCAAGGTGAAGGCCCCGGAGATTTATCGCAAGGCCATTGCCGACGCGCTGGGCGCAAGCGTGCGGCTTTCGCCCGGGTGCTGCGGCGAGTCCGGCCTGGGCGCGCTCACCAGCCCGGCCATCTACAACCGCATCCGCGACAAGAAGCGGGAGCAGTTGGCCCTAGACCTTGCCCGGCCCGATTCCAAGCGCCCGGACAGGCACACGCCCATCCTTGTGGGCTGCCCCTCGTGCAAAATCGGCGTGAAGCGCTGCCTGATGCAGATGCACCGGCCCAACGACGTGCTGCACACCACCGAGCACCTGGCCGAGCGCCTGGGCGGCCCGAAGTGGAAGCGTGAGCTCAAGCGCATGATCGACTCGGGTGAGAAGAAGGGCAAGATGGTGCTGATCGGCGGGGGGAAATAGCATGAGCCCCGGACGATTCCTCGGTGTCTCGTGCCACCCGGCCTGCGACGCGGCCTGCTCAATGGCCCTGGAGCGCCTGGAGGCGTACCTGCGCGCGCACCTGGCCGAGCGCCTTTCCCGCGAGGGCGCCTGCGACCCGGCCCACGACCTGCTGCACCTGACGCGCGTGGCGGCCACGGCCAAGCGCATTGCCGAAAGCGAGGGCGCGGACCTGCGCGTGGTCATTCCCGCCGCGTGGCTGCACGACTACGTTGTGGTGCCGAAGGACGACCCGCGCCGGGCCGAGGCCTCGCGCCTGGCCGCGCAGGAGGCCTGCGCCCACCTCGCCACCATCGGCTATGCCGCGGCCCTGGCCGACAAGACCCTGCTGGAGGGCATCGGCCATGCCATCGCCGCGCACAGCTTCAGCGCGAACATAACGCCGCAGACCCTCGAGGCCAAGGTGGTGCAGGACGCCGACCGGCTGGACGGCATCGGGGCCATCGGCATCGCGCGGTGCTTTGCCTGCGCGGGCACCATGAACCGCCCGTTCTACAGCCCGGCCGACCCCTTCTGCACCACCCGCGAGCCGGACGACGCGAAGTTCACCATCGACCACTTCTATTGCAAGCTCTTCAAAACCGCCGCCAGCATGCAGACCGCTGCGGGCCGGGCGGAGGCGGAAAAGCGGGTGGAGGTGATGCGGAGGTTTTTGCGGGAGTTGGGGGAGGAGATGGGGGAATGATGCTGCGAATTATGTAGCCAATAATCGTTGACCTAATTCCACTTGGGTGCTAGCTTCACAATATTCAAAGAGGGGGGGCTATGAAACTTTTCCTGAGTTGGTCTGGTGAGGCTAGTCTGAGGGTCGCAACTATACTTAAAGAGTGGATTCCGTCTGTTATCCAAAATATAGAACCTTATGTTTCATCTGAAGACATTGATAAGGGGTCACGATGGTCAACCGACATTGCTAAAGAACTCGACTCCTCGGCTTTTGGGCTTCTCTGTGTCACAAGGGATAACATAACTGCTCCATGGCTAAATTTTGAAGCTGGCGCCTTGGGGAAAAGCGTTGATAAAAGTCGTGTTTGCCCTTTTCTTTTTGGCCTAAAGCGTTCAGAAGTTGAAGGTCCTATCTTGCAATTTCAATCTACAGTGTACGAACAAGATGATGTTTTGAAATTGCTTAAATCAATAAATAAAGCCTGCGATGTTGGCAGTATAAACGAACACAGATTGGAAAAGGCTTTTGAGGTATGGTGGCCGAATCTTAAGGATGCCCTTGATGCCGTTTTTCCAACGGTAGAACAAGATGAACAACACAAGCAAGAAAAAGTACTGAATCCTGGGGTGGATAGTATCCTTGAAGAGGTCTTGGAACTTTCGAGAAATACACAGCGATTACTTAGGGATCCTGAAACATTACTTCCTGCGCCATATCTTGAGCATGTATTCACAAGAATTCATCGTGCCGGTCCGAGTGGAATTTCAAATGTCGCCTTCCGTGATATTGTTTCAACATACCATGAGATACGAGAGAATATTGCTCTCCGCCTTGCGTCCGGGGAGAATGTCATACCCCTTGGGGAAGTTGACGCCATGTTTTCCAGGATTGCAAAGGCTGTTAGGTACATTGAATCGAATGTCCTCAGGATGCGGGGGGCGGTGAAGATTGGTCTCGATGATGAGTCCAATGACAGGTGCCGCTAGTTTTGCCCCCCCCCCCTTGACATCCGCCCCCAACCCGCTTACTTAGTGCGAGTCCGGGGGCAATCCCCGGCACGGCTTACGTTCTTGAGAGGCGCGGCAATGCTGCACAGCCCGCCACAAAAATCCTCAGTTCATCCGCCGAATCGACATACGCCCCGATTGAGCCATCCTGTCCCGGCCCGCAGCGTCCGCACTTGATAAGCTCTTCGCCGCCGTTTGGTGCGCTTTTTGCGCTGCGCGGCCCCTTATTACAAAGGACCTACTTTGACGTTCGATTCTTTCGGCCTTCCGTCCATCGTTCTCAGCAATATCAAAAACCTGGGTTACACCACCCCCACGCCCATCCAGACCCGCGCCATTCCTTCCGCCATGGAAGGCCGCGACCTGATGGGCCTGGCGCAGACCGGCACCGGCAAGACCGCCGCGTTCCTTCTGCCCATCATCACCAGGCTGTTGAAGCGCCCGGCCGCTGCCCGCCGCCGCGTGCGCGCCCTTATACTCGCCCCCACGCGTGAGCTGGCCGAGCAGATCCACGAGTCTGCCCTGGACCTCGCCAAGGCCACCGGCCTGCGCAGCACCACCGTGTACGGCGGCGTGAACATGCACCGCCAGATCACTGCCCTGCGCAACGGCGCGGACATCGTCGTGGCCTGCCCGGGCCGCCTGCTCGACCACATGGGCCAGCGCACGGTGGACCTCTCCGGCGTGGAAGTGCTTGTGCTCGACGAAGGCGACCAGATGTTCGACATGGGCTTCCTGCCCGACATCCGCAAAATTCTTGCCGGCCTGCCCAAAGAGCGCCAGACCATGCTCTTCTCGGCCACCATGCCCGACGCCATCCGCGGCCTTGCCGCCGATATGCTGAAGGACCCGGAGACCTTGCAGGTCGGCCACAGCGCCCCCACGGAAACGGTCAGCCACGCCATCTATCCGGTGGCCCAGCACCTCAAGACCAAGCTTTTGCTTGAGCTTTTGAACCGCAACACCGAGGGCAGCGTGCTGGTGTTCACCCGCACCAAACACCGCGCCAAGCGCCTGGCCGAGAACCTGGAGAAGGTGGGCCACAAGTCCACCGCACTGCAGGGCAACCTCTCCCAGAACCGCCGCAAAGAGGCCATGGACGGATTCCGTTCCGGCCGCTTCCGCGTGCTGGTCGCCACAGACATCGCCGCCCGCGGCATCGACGTGAGCCAGATCTCCCACGTGGTGAACTTCGACGTGCCGAGCACGCCGGAAACCTACACCCACCGCATCGGCCGCACGGGCCGCGCGGAACGCAGCGGCGAGGCCCACACCTTCGTCACCGGGGAAGACGTGTCCATGGTGCGCGCCATCGAGCGCCTGCTGCGCGAGCCCCTTACCCGCAAGAAGCTGGAAGGCTTCAATTACAACGAAGGCCCCTCCGTGGCCGACAAGGACTTCAACCGTCCCATCATGGACGGCCGCGGCCGCGGCGGCGCAGGCTATGGCGCTCCGCGTCCGGCCCAGCGCGACCAGCGCGCCCCCCGTCCGCAGTACGCCGGCGCGTCTGAAAATTCGGACAGGCGTGATGTGAACGGCAACCGTCCGCAGCCCGGCGACGACATCTACGCCGCCGACCGTCCCGCGCGTTCCTACGGCGACCGCGCGAATTCCGGCCGCTACGGCCAGGACCGCCCCGGCCAGGACCGCTCCGGCCGTCCCGGCGGCGCGCGCCCAGGCTATGGTCGCCCCGGCCAGAGAACCCAGGGCAGCAGGCCCCAGGGCGGCTCCCGTCCGCAGGGGCAGGGCGCTCCCGCGTCCCAGTCCACGGCCCGCTAAACAGCATTGACGCCAGGGCGCGATTGCCCTAATCTAATACGATCGGCGCGAAAGGGGAGGCTTCGGCCTCCCCGATCGCTGATTGTGGCCCATAGTTTGCTATCAGCCCGCTGAAACCCGTTTCCCGGAGCACAGCATGGGCATCATCCTCATCATCGACGACGACGCCGAGGTCCGCGAGACTCTTCTGAGCCTCACCCGGCGCATGCGCCTGAACGGCGAAGCGCTCGGCACCCTGCGCGAGGGCATCGACCGCCTGCGGCTGGGCGGCGTGGACGTGGCGTTTCTCGATGTCTCCCTGCCGGACGGCAACGGCCTGTCCGCCCTTTCCGAAATCAAGGCCCTGCCGGACTCGCCGGAGGTCATCATCCTCACCGGCCGGGGCGACCCCGACGGCGCGGAGCTGGCCATCCAGGGCGGCGTGTGGGACTACCTCCTCAAGCCCTCTCCGCTGAAAGACACCATGCTCACCCTTGAGCGCGCTCTCAAATACCGCACGGGCAAGCTGGGTTCCTGCGCCCCGGTGGCGCTTGTCATGGAGGACGTGGTCGGCAGGAGCCGGGGCATGCGCGCCTGCTTCGACGCCGTGGCCGGCGCGGCCGGCTCCGGAGCCAGCGTGCTCATTACCGGCGAAACCGGCACCGGCAAGGAGCTCTTCGCCCGCACCATCCACATGAACAGCGCCCGCGCCGCAAAGCCCTTTGTGGTGGTGGACTGCGCCGCCCTGACCGAGACCCTGGTGGAGAGCACGCTCTTCGGCCACAAGAAGGGCGCGTTCACCGGCGCGGACAGCGACCGCACGGGCCTGGTGAAGCTGGCTGATGGCGGCACCCTGTTTCTGGACGAGGTGGGCGAGATGCCCCTCAACCTGCAGAAGGCGTTCTTGCGCGTGTTGCAGGAGCGCCGGTTCCGGCCCGTGGGCGGCAGCCAGGAGCTGGAAAGTGATTTCCGCCTCATGGCCGCCACCAACAGAAACCTGGAACAGATGGTGATGCAGGGGGCGTTTCGCAGCGACCTCTTCTACCGCCTCAAGACCATATCGCTGGGCCTGCCGCCCTTGCGCAAGCGCCCGGAGGACATCAAACCCCTGTGCGTGTTCCGGGTGGGGCAGCTGTGCGAGCAGTACGGCCAGCCGCTCAAGGGCTTTGACCAGGACGTGTTCCAGGTGCTTGAGGGCTACCAGTGGCCCGGCAACGTGCGGGAGCTGTTCAACGTGCTGGAGCGCGCCTTTGTGGCCGCCGGCACGGAGCGCACCCTCTACGCCATGCACCTGCCGCAGGACGTGCGCATCAAGGTCGCCAAGGCCCACCTGGGCCGGGGCAGGGTGGCTGAGCCCGTGGCCGGCGCGCCGCGGCCGGACGCCCAGCACGATTCTCCTCCTGTCCTCGAATCCACGCCCATCGCGCCCGCGGGCAGCCCTTCCGGCCCTGGCCCGGCCGCAGCCCCGTCCTTGCCCGCAGAGATATCCTGGGCGGACCTGCCGGAACCGCTCTTCACCCAAACGCTCAAAGACTGCAAGGAGTCCGCGGAGCAGCGCTACATGGAGATCCTGGTGCGCCGCGCCGGGGGCGATGTGCCGCGCGCGCTGGAGGCCTCGGGCCTTTCGCGGTCGCACCTGTATGCCTTGCTCAAGAAGTGGGGGCTCTCCATAGACGGCTCCGCCGTGGGTGCCTGATCCGAAAGCTCGTCCGGTATTTCGGATTGCCTGAAACCCATGCCGGTTGGGCGTTTCGGAGACCTGGCAGCCGAAGTCTGCGCGTCTGGTCCGCCGTTGCCTGCGTTGTGCCCCTTGGAAGTGCTGGCGTTTGTCTGTAAAATCGGACAAGCACCCGGGCCACCATGCGGCGGCATTGGGTAATATGTTGATTTCATGGTTGATATTTGTATCTGTGTCACTGGCACGTAAGTTGCCTTAGCCACCACAAGAGGCGGACTCCTGTCCGACCGAAGTCACACGGAGGGAAGCACGACATGAACGACGCCCTGAAAAAGGATTTTGAGGCCCTGGTGGGCAAGGAAAACGTCATGGAGAGCGAAAGCGACCGCTTTTCCTACGCGTACGACGCGGCGGTGCTCGATCCTGTGCTGCCGGGGCTGGTCGTGCGGCCGGAAACCCGTGAGGCCATGGGCCGCGTGGTCAAACTCGCCAACGACAACGGCCTGCCCCTGACCGTGCGCGGCAGCGGCACCAACCTTTCCGGCGGCACCATTCCCAAGCTGGGCGGCCTTGTGGTGCTCACCAACGCCCTGAACAAGATTCTGGAAATCAATGAGGCCGACCTCTACGCCATCGTGGAGCCGGGCGTCATCACGGCCAAGTTCGCGGCCGAGGTGGCCGCGCGCGGCCTGTTCTACCCGCCCGATCCCGGCAGCCAGGCCGTTTCCACCATGGGTGGCAACGTGGCCGAGAACGCCGGCGGACTGCGCGGGCTCAAGTACGGCGTCACCAAGGACTACGTCATGGGCGTGGACTTCTTCGACGTGGACGGCGAACTCGTCAAAAGCGGCTCGCGCACGGTCAAGTGTGTTACCGGGATGAACCTGCACGGCCTCATGGTGGCCAGCGAGGGCACCCTCGGCGTGTTCGAGAAGATCACCCTGAAGCTGGTTCCGCCGCCGCAGGCCCAAAAGGCCATGATGGCAATCTTCGACGACGTGAACAAGGCCTGCGAGACCGTTGCGGCCATCATCGCCGCCAAGATAGTGCCCGCCACCCTGGAGTTCATGGACAATTTCACCATCCGCACAGTGGAGGACTTCGCCCACGTCGGCCTGCCCGTTGAAGCCCAGGCGCTTCTGCTCATCGAGGTGGACGGCCACCCCGGCCAGGTCGCCGAGGAAGCCGAGAAGGTCGAGGCCATTTGCAAAAAGATGGGCGCCCAGCGCATCCAGGTGGCCAAGGACGCAGCCGAGCGCAACAAGGTCTGGGAGGCCCGCCGCGCGGCCCTTTCCGCCCTGGCCCGCCTGAGCCCCACCACCGTGCTGGAGGACGCCACCGTGCCCCGCAGCAAGATCCCGGCCATGATGGTGGCGCTGGAGAACATCGCCCAAAAGTACAAGCTCACCATTGGCACCTTCGGCCACGCGGGCGACGGCAACCTGCACCCCACCATTCTTACCGACCGCCGCAACAAGGAAGAATGGAAGCGCGTCGAGGAAGCAATCGACGACATCTTTGACGTGGCTTTGGGCCTGGGCGGCACGCTCTCCGGCGAACACGGCATCGGCATCGCCAAGAGCAAGTACATGGAGAAGGAAACCAACCGCGCCACGATCCTGTTCTCGCGCCGGTTGAAGAAAGCAATCGATCCCAAGGGCATCCTGAATCCCGGCAAGATCGTCGGCGAGTAGGGGAAACGCCATGAGCGACATGAACGAACTGCTTCGGATGCTTGGCGAGTTGGATGACCAGCTCGTGTCCTGCATGCGCTGCGGCATGTGCCAGGCCGTGTGTCCCATGTACGGGCAGACCGGACGGGAATCCGACGTGGCACGCGGCAAGATTGCGCTTCTGGAGGGACTGGCCCACAAAATGGTGCAGAACCCGGAAGAGGTCCAGGACAGGCTCTCGCGTTGTCTGCTCTGCGGCTCCTGTGCGGCCAACTGCCCCACCGGCGTCAAGGTTGTGGACATCTTCATCAAGGCCAGGGCCATCCTTGTGTCTTACATGGGACTGCCCACCGTGAAGAAGCTCATCTTCCGCGGCATGCTCACCAAACCCGGCCTGTTCAACGGGCTCATGTCCCTTGCCTCCAAGTTCCAGGGACTGTTCACCTCGCCCGCCAATGATGTCATCGGCACCTCCTGCTCGCGCATGTTGCAGCCCATCATCGGCGAGCGGCACTTCCGGCTTTTGGCCAAAACGCCCCTGCACAGCGAGTTCCCCAGCCTGGACACCCCGGCCGGCAAGAGCGGGCTCAAGGTGGCGTTCTTCCCCGGCTGCATGGTGGACAAGATGTACACCGGCATCGGGCAGGCTTCCCTCAAGGTGTTCAGCCACCACGGAGTGGGCGTGTTCCTGCCCGCCGGGCAGGCGTGCTGCGGCATACCCGCCCTGGCCTCCGGCGATATGGACTCCTACCTCACCCTGGTGCGCGAGAACCTGGACGCCTTCAAGGGCGGCAGCTACGATGCGCTTGTGACCCCTTGCGCCTCCTGCACGGCGACGATCAAGGAAGTATGGCCCATGCTTTCCGACCGCATGAGCCCGTCCGAGCAGGAAACCATCAAGGCCATGGCCGCAAAGACCATGGACATCAACGCCTTCCTGGTGGACAAGCTGGGGCTTACCCCGCCGGCTCCGTCCGCGGACGCGGTGAGCGTCACCGTGCATGACCCCTGCCACCTGAAGAAGGCCCTTGGCGTTTCGGCCCAGCCGCGCAAGCTCATCGCCATGAATTCCCACTACGTGGTGAAGGAGATGGCGGGCGCCGACGTGTGCTGCGGCTGTGGCGGCAGCTTCACGCTGACCCACCCGGACATGTCGGCCACCATAGGGCAGCAGAAGCGCGACAACATCAAGAACTCCGGTGCGCAGGTGGTGGCCACGGGCTGCCCGGCCTGCATGATGCAGATCTCTGACATGCTCTCGCGCAACGGCGACCGCATCAGCGTGAAGCACCCCATGGAGATCTACGCCGAGAGCCTGTAGCGGGCTTCGACGCTGATTCGGCCCTCGTCTGGTGCGAAAACACCTGGACGAGTTGATAAAAAAGGTTCACTCCCGGCGTCGGGGCGGCCCCCAGCCCCTGAGACCCCCTCATGATGCCCCGGCGCCGGGGGAACTGATAGCCGAGCATTGCAACCAAGGAGCGATCATCGTGGCAGACACTCTCTTTGTTACCGGCGTAGAGCCCAGGAGCGGCAAATCCGCCATCATTCTCGGGCTGATGCAACTGCTTTCCCGCGACATTCAGCGCGTGGCCTTCTTCCGGCCCATCATCACCTCGTCTGAGGCCAGCGCCAACGACCACGACATCAACCTCGTCATGAGCCAGTTCCACCCGGACATGCGCTACTCCGAGGCGTATTCCATGACCATGCAGAAGGCCCGCGAGCTCATCAACCTGGGCCAGCACGAGGCTTTGCTTGAAAAGATCCTGAACGACTTCAATCAACTGAAGGGCCGTTTCGACTTCATTCTGTGCGAGGGCACGGACTTCCTCGGCTCCGATTCCGCCTTCGAGTTCGACATCAACGCCGACATCGCCGCCAACCTGGGCTGCCCGGTGCTTTTGGTCTGCAACGGGCAGAAGAAGTCCCAGGACGAGATCGTGGCCTCCACCCTGCTGACCATTGAATCCTTTGAGGACAAGGGGCTCGATATCCTGGCCGCGGTCATCAACCGCGTTGAGGATCTGGACGGCGCGGGCATGACGGACGACCTCAAGAAGCGCATCCGCTGCCCGGAATGCTTCCCCATCTATGTGATTCCGGAGGAACCCAGGCTCGGCAAGCCCACCGTGGCCGACGTGATCAAGTGGCTGAACGCCCGCGTGCTCTACGGCGGCGACATGGTCTCCAACCTCGTGGACAGCTACGTCATAGCCGCCATGCAACTGGGCAACTTCCTGAACTACATCGAGCGCGGCAGCCTGATCATCACCCCCGGCGACCGCAGCGACATCATCCTTGGCAGCCTGGCCTCGCGGCTTTCCACCAACTATCCAGACATCTCCGGCATTCTGCTCACCGGCGGGCTCGAACCCTCGGATTCCGTGCGCAAACTCATCGAAGGCTGGGTGGGCGCGCCCATCCCCATTCTGGTGACCGAAGGCCACACCTTCAAGGCCACCCGCGTGCTGTACGATCTGTACGGCCGCATAGAACCCGGCGACCAGAACAAGATCCAGTCGGCCCTGCGCGTGTTTGAGGAAAACGTGGACCTGCCCGAGCTGCGCGCCAAGCTGGTGGCCGCCAAGCCCACCACCGTGACGCCGAAGATGTTCGAGTTCAACCTCATCCTGAAGGCCAAGACCAACAAGCAGCACATAGTGCTGCCCGAGGGCACGGGCGAGCGCATCATGCGCGCGGCGGACATTCTGCTGCGGCGCGGTGTTGTGAACCTGACCCTGCTTGGCCGCGAGAGCGAGATACGCTCCCGCATGAGCCAGTTCAACCTTGAGCTGGAGGGCGTGAACATCGTTGAGCCGGGCAAGAGCCCGAACTACGACGATTACGTGCAGACCTACTTCGATCTGCGCAAGCACAAGGGCATCCGCGAGGAGGACGCCCGCGACCGCATGCTCGACCCGACCTACTTCTCCACCATGATGGTGTACAAGGGCCACGCCGACGGCATGGTCTCCGGCTCCGTCACCACCACCTCGCAAACCATCCGCCCGGCCTTTGAGATCATCAAGACCAAGCCCGGCAGCAAGATCGTTTCCAGCGTGTTCTTCATGTGCCTGAAGGACCGCGTGCTGGTCTACGGCGACTGCGCCGTGAACCCGAACCCCACGGCCGAGGAACTGGCCGAGATAGCCCTCTCCAGCGCGGAGACGGCCAGAATATTCGGTCTTGAGCCCCGCGTGGCCATGCTTTCCTACTCCACGGGCTCCTCCGGCAAGGGCGAGGACGTGGTGAAGGTCATAGAGGCCACGCGCATAGCCCATGAACGCGCGCCGGAGCTGCTGCTGGAAGGCCCGCTGCAGTACGACGCCGCCGTGGATATGGAGGTCGCCCAGACCAAGATGCCCGAAAGCACTGTGGCCGGCCGCGCCACCGTGTTCATCTTCCCCGATCTGAACACCGGCAACAACACGTACAAGGCCGTGCAGCGCTCCGCCCAGGCCGTGGCCATAGGCCCGGTGCTGCAGGGCTTGAACAAGCCCGTCAACGACCTCTCGCGCGGGTGCACCGTGCCCGACATCGTCAACACCGTGGCCATTACGGCCATTCAAGCTCAGGCCGTTAAGGGCTAGGAGAGCTTCATGAACGTTCTGGTCATCAATTCCGGCAGCTCGTCCATCAAATACCAGCTGCTCGACATGCGCACCGAGCACGTCCTGTGCTCCGGCGCGGTTGAACGCATAGGCGAGGGCGTGGGCAGCCTTACCCACAAGATAGCCCCCGGCACCGACAAGGAAGACAAGATCACCCTGAGCCAGGAAATAGCCGACCACGAGGTCGGCATGCATCTGGTCATC
>Ga0209800_10003635_pt1 | contig 12051 bp, 7 predicted proteins | sample Higcelweek8metaG_FD_187174 | JGI IMG/M metagenome (GOLD analysis project Ga0209800, IMG submission 187174) | Freshwater pond sediment microbial communities from the University of Edinburgh, under environmental carbon perturbations - High... | ecosystem: Environmental > Aquatic > Freshwater >... | reverse complement strand
AGTAGGAGCATATATTGCAAGTTCGTTTGATACAAAAATGTCAACTCCAGTTGTGTCTTTACACCCATAAAGAGATGTCGTTTCCATATGTACCCTGTAGGTACCTGGCATTGTATACTGGTGAGTCGGATTTGTTTCGGTACTGAATATGCCATCGTCAAAATCCCAATTGAACCAGAATCCACCTTCAGTGTAATTTGTAAAGTAAACCAATGGGCTAGCCATGGTAATTGTTGTAACATTAGCTCTAAATTCTGCTTGTGGAATTGGGAATACAGTAATACCAATAGTAGTATCAATGCTGCAACCTTGAATTGAGAATATTTCGAGACCTACGTTAAAAGTTCTTGCGTTGTGGAATGTATGTAATGGGTGTTTATCAAACGATAGGTTTTCAAAATCACCATCATCAAAATTCCAGATATACCTTTGACCTATGTCGGGACTATTTTCGTGGAACTGAACCGTTAACGAAGCACATCCGTTAGTTTTGTCAGCACTTATAGAAACTGGTGGTAAAGGATACGTGTAAATAGGAATAATTACTCTGACACTGTCGAAGTGGCATTGATCATAAACCACAAAGTTGAATACCGTATCATTGAAAATGGTCAAAGAAACAGGTAGGCTCATCAGTGAATCATTTACGATTACCTCTGTTCCGGAAACGCCGCCGCCTGCAATGATAACTGAAAAATCGACTAGTGTGCCAGGGCAAACCGTATCTTTTTCGGGTGTAACCTCCATTGTTATTGAATCTAAGACATTAACAGTAATTTCAAAGTCTTCATTAATACAATGTGTGGCATCAACAATCTGAGCACTATAAGTGGTTGTCTCAAGAGGATTTACTACTGTAGTAAAACCTTGAATGCCAGAATCCCAAATAACAGTGTATGGTTCTGTTCCACCATCAATAATTCCGACTCCGATAGTAGTACTTTGACCATAACAAATAATCTGGTCGTCCATTGCCTGAACAAAGAATGGAGCAGGTTCTGTAATTTCCAAAGTCATTGTGTAATGACAATAGCTTTGGTCGGTTGCTGTAACGCTGTAATTACCTGCAGGTACACCAATTAAATCTTCCTGCCAACTTCCGTTGTTCCACTCGAAAGTATATGGTGGTCGTCCACCAGCAACTGTGATGTAAACATTGCCATCTTCGCCGCCGTTACACGTAACATTGTTTCCACTTATCATGCCAGCCATAGGTGCATCGGGTTGGAAAATCTGAACAGTATCGCTAGCCAAACATTCGTTATAATCGTTAATCGTTACGCTGTAAATACCTGGCTCTAGGTCGAAAATGTCCTCACTTATTTCACCAGTACTCCAGTTAAACTCATAAGGAGGTGTTCCGCCGAAAACATTGAGGTCAGCAACCCCATTTCCTTCGCCAAAGCATCTTACATGAGTAGGAGTAATATCTCCATGGAGAGGCAAGTCTGGCTGGTCTATCTGAACCATTGTATAATTAACGCAATTGTTTGCGTCTGTTACGGTAACAATATATATTCCGTAGAAAATATCAATTAAGTTCTGAGAACTCGAACCGTTGCTCCATTCAAATGTGTAGAAAGGAGTACCTCCGGTTACAGCAAGAATTACACTTCCAGTGTTTTCTCCATAACAAAGAACATCTTGTGTATAAGTAGCTAACTCTAGAGGATCTGGTTGAGTGATTTCAAACTCTTGTTCAATATCACACTGATGAGAATCTAAAACAGTAACTACATAGTTTCCAGCAGGAATATTAATCAAATCCTGAGTCATTTGGCCATTTGACCAGATATAATAGTATGGAGGAGTACCACCTGCAGGTTCAATGTCAATAAAGCCATCATAATATCCGTAGCAGGAAACCATACCAGTAGTATTCGTCATAGTCAATGGAGCATCTGGTTCGTCAACAAAGACAGAATCTTCGTGTTCACAACCAACAGCATCTGTTGCAGTAAGATAATGCCATCCCGCATAAACTCCAACCGGATTTTGATCTGTACTTCCACTTGGTTGCCAATCATAAGTGTATGGTGGAACGCCACCAGAAATGTATGCATATAAGTTACCAGTTGGTTCTCCCGCACACAATACATCATCAGCATAGAGGTTTGATAATATTGGCGGATTTTCATCAGCAATATTCATTTCTCCAAATACCTGACAGCCGTATACATCGGTTAATGTGACAAAATAATATCCAGACGGAACAGTGATAGCATCGACTGGATTCATGTGTGTATTAATTGATCCCCATGAATATTCAAAAGTAAAATCGCCAGTACTGTTTAAGGCAGTAACAGTAATAACTCCCGAAGTATCTCCGAAACAAAGAACGTCTTGCCCAGTAATTTCTATATCCAATTCAGGTAGTGGAAATAACCAAGTGCCTGGGAATACAGTATCCTGAACAAAACCCTGCAAATCCCAAGTCTCGTCATACCATGTCAGTGGAATATAACCAAGAGGGAAGGTTTCTGATATCAATGGTTCGCAGTTTGTCGGGAAACAGAATGTTATGTCAGGTTTTGCCCCAGTTCCCGCACCTTTTTGAGCATCAGGTAAATAATCATCCATTACAATAGGTGGAGCTGCTATAGACGGTGCACAAGCTGTTATTGTTTGAGTAATTCCAAGATCTGCATTGTCCATTTGGATTTCTGGAATACAAAATGCAGGCATTGCTGTTACTGGAAGTATGTCATCAAGAGGAATCGTAATCTGGAAAAAGATAGCCTCCAAAATAAAGTCAAATGCAATTGAGTCCCAAGTGTGATTTGTAAATCCGCTGGTAATATTATAAGTGACGTCATAAACTTCCATCGAATCCCAGTCGTAGCAAGGATATGTAATATTTAAATCATTATTAATCGCAAAAGTAATTGTATCGTTCACTCCTTGAGCTATGAGAGCATTTCCATTTGCGGGATCCGTTTCGGTATATGGCAAGTCGGTCTCGAATCTGAGTGTTGCTAATATTGTGGGACAGAACGCAAAATCCTGAGTCATATAACTTGACATGTGCAAGTCCATGTGTAAAAGGAAATATTCTACCGAAGCTGTTACTCCGGCAATAATTTCATATTCAATAGTGCCTCCATCAATAAAGTCAATCGCTTCCTGAATTGCAGGTCCTTCGGGCGGAGGGATAAACCCGGCAATAAAAGACAAGAACTGCATAATATTGAGGTTAAACCACAACCATTCATCGTTTCCATGGGCTGTTAGACATTGTGTTGCGGGATCAAGTGCATCAGTAGTTACAACATAAGGCAAATCAATTTCGCCAGTAAGACCAATTCCGAACCAGTCAGGAATAACAATAGGCAAAACATCATCATTACAGATATTCGGCAATCCTGTTATTGGATCCAAGCAAGGATAAGCAACCTCACCAGTTTGTCCATTAAGATAAAAAATTGCAATTGAATCGTGTGGTAAAGGATCAGTAGAATAAGGGTCAACCGGAATGCTGAACGACGGGATTAGCGGAATCGTCTCGCAATCAAACAAACAAACAATGATATCGAAGTTCATACCAAAGCCGTATTCAAGGTCAAGTGCGATTATCCCTGCTGTTGGAAAATGAGTGTCTAGAGCCCAACCAGGAAGAACTTCGTAGGAAGAATGAATCGGAACTGTTTCGCCATGATCAAATGTGTAATCGTCAGGGAAATCAAGTGTAATTTCAACAGGATAGTCTACATCTACAGACCCCAGTGTAAAACCGTGAATGCTAAAGGTGGATCGTAGGAACATCCAGATTCCCATTTCGACCCCGATACCCCATTGTGAGCCCAGAATATCTTCGATGAAACTTTCAGAAAATCCTTCTTGTACTTGTACGTTAAATAAATCGTAATCCATGTCGAGGCTAAATGCATCACCGGCACCCCACATGTCCTGATGATGTGTGCTATAAGGAATCTCGTGCACAAGGATGTTTTGGGCTCTTAATCCTGTACTACCGAGAATTGCCAATAAACTGCCGATAAGTAGTAACTTTTTTATCATAGTTGGTCAATATATTGAGCGGTTAATAAACTTTGTGTTAAAATATCTTGTAAAAGTCTCTTTGCCGACTTAGGATAGTTGGCATTGATCCAAATCGTATTATTGTAATCTCCTGCAAAAAGCATTAGTCTTTCATAATCAACTCCGTTTACTGTAAACTCAACTAAATACAAAATACCAGTCTTGCCGTTTGTCATGTTAACTTCGGTTGTACTGACAAGATTTACACCCTGACTTTGAAAGTGCTCAGGAGTCATAGCCTGTTGAATCATTACATAAGAAGTTCCGATTATTTCCTGTACTTGAACAGTGGTTGATGTTCCCGGATGCAATAAACCTGGAATAGCTTCGCTGACAAGAAAATGTTCAGGAGGCTGCATTTTTATTTTTGTATTAGGAATTAGTACCACCTGAGATTCATCATAAACAAAACCGGATTCATATTTTCCTATGTTATTTATGATCGAATCTGTTGGAAATTGCGCCATGCAAAATGCCGCGTATAGCAACAAAAACAATGTAAAAACAGTTTTCATTAAATGTTCTCCTTTATATTAATAGCCCTAAAACAGAATTGTAAATATACAATATTTTTTATTACAAAACATTTTATTGACGAAAACATTTGTAATAGGTTGTCTTATTTGACAAATAAATGTATTTTTACATCAAATTTTTTAAACTGATTTAATATGAAATTGCGAAGCTTTTTGTTTTTTATTGTCATTTTGATTTCGGCTTCTGTTGTGTTTTCCTGCGGTTCTGGTAAGAATGGCGGTAGTGATAAGACCAAAGACACTGTGGCCGGTGACGAAGTAAAGATTAATTATCCAAAAGACACTACCCTCGACCAAATTGCTGATTTGCTTGCAGGAGATAATGCTGATGCATTTAAAGATGTGTTTACTGACAACATGGCTTTTTGGAAGGATTATAAAAATTCTATCGACACTCCTTGGAATAGAATTACTGACGAGAGACTTTCAAAAATGGATAAATGGTCTAAAGATGAGGTAAGTACTAAAATTAATGACACAGCTCTGATGTTCTATCCTTTTTCGGGACCAGATTTTCTGAATGCTTATCATTTGTTTCCAAATGCAAACGAATATATCTTGATTGCTATGGAAAAACTCGGTTCAATTCCAGATTTATATGCGATGAACGAAGAAGAAATTGATGCTTATCTTGATGCCGTTAATTTCGGACTCAGAGATATTTATAAACGCAGCTATTTTATTACTGGAAACATGGACCAAGATTTAAGAAAACAAAAAGTTGACGGCGTTTTGCCTTTGCTTTATGTTTTTCTTCAACGTACTGGCCACGAAATTTACGATTTCGGTTATTACAGACTAGAAAATGACGGCGTAAGTTTTACTGAGATTGAAGCTCCAACAAATTCACTCGAAGTTGCAGAATGTATCAAATTTAAAGTTCTCAAAAAAGGAGACAATAAACTTAAAAATGTAACTTATTTTTATGCTGATATTTCAAACGATGGTTTTGCAAAAAATCCGGTTTTTCTTCAGTATCTGAAAAGCCAGAGAGCTTGTAATTCATTTATCAAATCGGCTTCATACCTTAGCCATTATGAAACATTTTCGAACATCAGAGATCTCGTTCTAGATAAGTCAAATTCTGTTCTGGAGGATGATACGGGAATTCCATACAGATATTTTATTGACGACTGGAATCATTACCTTTATGGAGCGTACGAAAAACCGATTGCAGATTTCCAATCAACATATCTTTTCCAAGAAGATTTGGATGAGGAATATAAAGCAACTGAAGTAAAACCACTTGACTTCTCATTGGGTTACCACTGGAGATCTGGAATTCAGAACTGGATGCTTTATGTAAAGAAGACTTCGGGAACAGATAAACCGAAAGAAGATAAAGAAAAAGCAAAAAAGACCAAATAGAATTTTAAGAGGCTGCGAGAGCAGCCTTTTTTTATTTAAATAAATTGGAGATAATACTATCCGAAATAAACATTCCTGAATTTGTGAGTCTCAAGCGAAAATCATTCAAAACATAATGCTCGGGATTTAATTTTTCTGCTTTTGAAATTAAGGATTCGTATTCCACTTCCCCGAATTTCAGACGAAAGCTAGCTAGCTGAATTCCTGCCACCGTCCTTAAACCAAGCATAATTGTTTCATTAATAATATCTCTTGACGAAAGATTGTCAATTTCATAATTGAGTTTTCCCGAAAAACAATCTGCTATGTATGATTTAATATCAGATTTGTTGATTATTCTTTTGTCTCCGATGAGAGAGTGAGCTGATGGTCCAAAGCCTAAATATTCGGTTCTGGTCCAATATGCCGAATTGTGCCTAGAGATTTTATTGTCTTTAGCAAAATTCGAAATCTCATATTGTAAAAATCCATTTTCTTTTGCCTTTTCTATTAGAATCTCGTAGTGTCTGAAGCTAATATTTTCATCAATTTTTTGAATCTTTCCTTCTTTCAACTTTCTGTAAAGCAGGGTTCCTTCTTCGATTCCAAGATGATATGCCGACAAATGGTCAACAGGTAGTATCAGCAGACTATTAAGCTCCTTTTGCCATTCTATTTCAGACATCCCATCTATTCCGTAAATCAAATCAATACTAATGTTTTTAAACCCAGCTTCGACAGCTCTTAATACAGACTCCGTACCTTGTGTGGCATTGTGTTTGCGCCGCATCATTTTAAGAATCGAATCATTATTGCTTTGTATTCCGATACTTAATCTGTTTATTGGTGTCAGCAAGAGATTTTTTAGATAATCGGGGCTTAAATCATCAGGATTTGCTTCTAAAGTTATTTCGCAATTATCACTAATCGAAAATGCGGAATATAGCTGTTCAACAATCAGATTAAAATTTGCAACATCCAACAGCGAAGGAGTTCCGCCACCAAAATATACAGATTTAATTTCCTGATTGCCGATTTCGTTTTTTCTGAGATTTATTTCTGTATGCAAAGCTTGTAAAAAATCCTTTTGGGTCGAAGAATTTGCAATCGAATAAAAGTCGCAGTAACTGCACTTAGTTTTGCAAAATGGAATATGTATATAGATTCCAGCCAATGATTTTTTTTGTAAAGTAAAGGAATAAAATAACAAGCTCCAAATCACAAGTTCCAACAGAAGCTCCAAAAAACAAATAACAAGCTCCAAATGGATTAGCCAGGGTTTGGAACTTGAAATTGGATCTTTAGATTTGGAACTTGTCATTTGGAACTTGGAACTTGTGATTTTGATTTAATCATTCTACAAAATGATAAAATCAAAAACAATTTCATTATTTTTAGGTTTTGAATTTTAGTTGTAAATTTAAAATTGTTGATATGAAAATAATAAGTTTCAATCTAAATGGAATCAGGTCGGCGATAAGCAAAGGACTTTATGAATTTATCGAGAAGGAGTCGCCAGATATTTTGTGTGTGCAGGAAATCAAGGCTATGCAAGATCAGATTGATCTTTTGAAATTCAAAGAAATGGGGTATTTCTCATACATTTATTCGGCGCAAAAGCCAGGTTATAGTGGAGTTGCAGTTTTTTCTAAAACCGAGCCAGATTATGTTAGAGCTGGAATCGGGATTCCTGAATTTGATAAAGAAGGACGGTTATTAAGGCTTGATTTTGGCGAATTAACTGTAATCAATTCTTATTTTCCGAGCGGTACGATGGGCGATGTGAGACAGGAGGTTAAGATGGCCTATCTTGGCGCAATTCAGGATTTTATTAATAATCTTAAAATTACCAGACCTAATATAATTTTATCAGGTGATTACAATATTTGTCATAAAGAAATAGACATCAGCAATCCTCAAAATAAAAAGGGCGTTTCTGGGTTTTTACCCGAAGAGCGAGAATGGGTAACAAAATTTATTGAAAGCGGATTTATAGATTCTTTTAGAGTTTTTGACCAGAGCAAAGATAAATACTCGTGGTGGAGCTATCGCGCAGGGGCAAGAGCTAAGAATTTGGGATGGAGAATTGATTACCACATGGTTTCAAATTCCATTAGCGATAAACTGAAAAGCGCAGCAATTTTGAGTGAAATAAATATGTCCGATCATTGCCCTGTAGTTGTTGAATTAGGGTAGAGCGAAAAATTACATTGGATTTGTTAGAGATGTCCTAATCTGTTAAAATTACAGTCCAAAACTTTTCATTCCAAAACCTTTACAGCCTTGTCGTTTTCGGGATAAATTGAAGGAACTCCTTCGTAGTCTTTTACTTTACCTTTTATGCAGACTTTTTTGTTAAGTAGAAATTTTTCAGGTTCGTAACTGAAATTTACAACGTTAGATTTCCAAATTGTAGCAGTAAAAATTTGATGAGGAAAACTCTTGTCCATATTGATAAAGATGTGCCCTTTTTTTGATTTGTGTGTGCTGACAATAGTTCCACAAATAGTTACTTCTTTTGGATAGTCGTAAAACTGTTTTGCTTCAACGGTATTATAACAATCCTTTGGCATCTGGGCTTTCGTTAAAGGAGCAACATCATTCTTTTTTGTCCCTGTTCGCCACAATGAGATGTCAGATTTTGACTCGATAAGAATTTCGTCCTCCGCCGAAAGATTTGGGTAAAAATTGATGCCGGTTATTTTCTCAATTGAGTCTATTGTTACAACATAAGATTCGGGGGGGTAACCGAGATTTTTCTGCGAAACAAGAAATGCAATTCCTTGTTTTGTGTCGTAGTCCACAGCAATTTTATAATGATATTCTGGAATTGAAATGTTGTTTTTGCTTCGTAATTGTTTGGGTAAACTATCGTTTAGAACTGGAGCTGTGACAATATGCAAATCTTTGCCAGGATTAGTATAAATATACTCTCTCATAAAGCTTTCAATATCTGCCCAAAGTTCGCGGTTAAAATCGGGTAGTTGAGGTGTCATATTCGAATATAAGTACGATTCGGATAGCGCAATAGATGACCATCTAAAATCAGCAGAAGGAGCAAGGTGTCCTCTGTCGTAACCAAATCCATCGTATTTAATTGTGCCGTCATCTTTTTCAATTGTCAGAAAATAGTCTTCTTCTTGTGACGAACCTGTCGAAATGAGGGTATCAATTCTAAAGTCATTAGTTCGCGAAATTGCTCCATTTACGATGTCGTGCGAAATTATATGAGCCGTCCATCTTGCCATTTCATGTTCTTCATCGTAAACCATGCAATATGCAGAATGACAAATCAACTCTTCGCCTTCTTTAAGTTCGGGAAGTCCATTTTTAATAAGATTTGTCTTGAGTTTGTCCAGTTTCAGAATTTCGACTACAATTAGCAGACTATCACGTTTGCTATTTAGTTTTTCGATTTCCGAATTAAGCATGTCAAGTTCCTTCTCTGAGTTTTGCGACATCAAAGGCATAGACATGTAAAATGTCAGAATTAGGACGACTAGAAATTTCAATTTTTGCATGATAAAAAAAGGTGGTATAAACCACCTTTTAAAATTATTATTCTTTATAAAGTATTATATCATCAACTAGGAATACTCCTTTTTGAGTTGCTTCGGCTGTATACCTGAAAGCAATATAAGCATTTCCTGTTATAGCAGTAAGATCTGCAGATCCTGATGGTGTCCAGTTACCATAACCTGTTGTTGGGGCTGTAGCAATATTTGCTGGGATAACTGTCCAAGTTGCAGTTGAAGGACTTGACACGCCGTCATAATTTGTTGAAACTACGAGTTCGAGTTTTGCATTTTGTAGATTTCCTGCTCTACTTTGGAAACTCATAGAATAATTGTCCATTGTTTGTTGTGGTAAAATTAAATACGTTTGTGATTCACTTCCAGTACCTTCAATTTTTGCATACTGAGTTTCTCCATTATCAAATCCCATCCAATGCAAAACTCCAGTAACTGCAATGTTTTCCCAATTTGCAAAGTCAATAGCAACACCATTTACTGCTGAGCTAAATCCTTCATAAAATACTGTGTCAACATCACCAAACCTGCGCTGATCAAAGTTTACTTCGTATGTTGAGCGGATAAACAATTGTCTCTCATCATTATAAACGCCAACCAAAGCAATTAGACTACCACGACCAGAGGGAATTTCACGGTCAGCAAAACTTGCATAGCCGCTGGTTCTTACAATGATTTCTTGTCCGTTCTCATCTTCTAACGTTTTGTTCATTGTAATAAATTTTGGTTCTCCAATTGCGTAATTGGTTCCCACTAAAGAATCAACAAACTGCACATTTTCAAGCTTTATTAGTTTCCCCAAATATTCATCCATGTTTAACTGATCAATAGTAACTAATATAGGTTCGATATCACAAAGGGTTGCAATTTTCACAATATTTTTATGTACATTAACAGAGTCAATCTGCATCATGCCTGCATACTTGCTTAGAATTAAGCCATTAAGGTTAAGCCTTATAGAATCACCTTGGTACAAACCACCGGAAAACATCATGTGCAGATTAATTCCTTTTGTAGCATCTTGTATGTATGCCGACTTGTACAGATTTCCTGTTTTATCATCCATAACTACTACAGCATAAATTGAGTAATCATCAGTAAATTTATACGACGTTCTACCAGGTGTTTCTACACTATCAATATAAATCTGATAAACCTGATCAAGAGTTAATGGTACTCCAACAGGGATTTCTGTTACTGGTGGTTCTTCGAATTCGTCATGAATACATGAACTGACAATGAGTGGAAGTATAACCACTGCTGCGATGATGAATTTATATGCTAATCTTTTCACGATATAGATTTTAAATATTATTATTTTATTCTGTTGCCCCACAACGAGGATTTTCAAGAGAAACCTCATCTGTATTTCTGATTAAAAGTTGCCAATCAATATCCCCACCAGCAACTTTTTGAAACTTTGTTATCACTCCAATTGCATTTCCGTTACCACCAGGTACCGTGTCTTTAGCAAACGTAGCATAAGAACTGGTTCTAACGATAATCTCGTTTCCACTGCAATCTACTGCATATCTATTCTGATCAAGTGGCACTTGTAAGTCTTTAGAATAATATGTCTTAGTTAGTTCGTCATCTTTAAATTGAATTCCTTGAACATCAACTAACATACCATTGTAATTTCCTGTCATTATTTCTTCCACTGTTACAACTTTAGGATCAATAGGAGCATACTGATTCTGGACTACTGCGTTTTTTCCAAAATCGAGTACATTAGTAAAGACTAATTCCAATTTACCACTATAGTTCAAAATGCTTGCACCTATCAAATTAATTCTTACATATTGACCAGTCTTTAAAGCTCTTGCAGAACTTAACTTATATAAGTTTATGCCACCTGTACTGTCTTGTAAATATGCTTCTTTATAAATGTTCCCTGTTGAATCGTCCATTACAACAGTAGCGTAAAGCATATAGTCTTCAGTAAACACATAGTTGTCGCCGCTGTCAGCATGAATTTGATAAATATCTTTAATCTCGAGCACTTTTGCTGTGTCTACCATGGTTACTGGTGGACGGTCAGTTTCTTTTTCGCAACCGGTAAACAAAAAACCAGCTGTGATAAAAACCGCTATTGATATTAAAATAATGTTCTTCATATTATATAATTTTATCATTAAAACCTGAAATATACATTTAAGAAATATGACCTTCCATACATGTAATAGTACTTATTCTGGAATTTGTCAATATCAGTTTTGTCATATCTGAACTGCTCAAAGCCGTTTGTAATTAGGTCTTCGTTATTCAGGATGTTATTTATACTTAGAGTAAAACCTGCTGTGTATTTACTTTTAAATTTCCAGGATTTTCCACCCCAAATATCAAAAGTATAACCTGGATCTAGCTTTTCCTGTTCAAGGATGCTTTCGATTTGAGGATCACCTTCTACAAAAATATCCAATGCCTCAGCAGTACGACGTTCAGGGTTAATTGTAACATAACTTTCGCCGAAATAATTTGCATTTACTCCAACAAACCAGTATTTAGGAGCATTGTATTTTCCTCCTACAGATGCGGCAAACTCAGGCATACCACCAAGATGGTAATTCTGAAGATACACTGTCCGGTTTTCAGCTTTA
>Ga0209800_10003634_pt1 | contig 12051 bp, 12 predicted proteins | sample Higcelweek8metaG_FD_187174 | JGI IMG/M metagenome (GOLD analysis project Ga0209800, IMG submission 187174) | Freshwater pond sediment microbial communities from the University of Edinburgh, under environmental carbon perturbations - High... | ecosystem: Environmental > Aquatic > Freshwater >... | reverse complement strand
GATTAACTGCTCATTTGCATGCTCAACTCAATTTTAGTTTGGCGAAGGTATTGTTTTGGAGTGCTCATTTTTATATCTCAAATATTAGGTTATCATCAACTTTACAGGTAAAAGGTATGAGTTTATACTACATAAACCTCAAAAAAGCACCAAATGACTTACGCCGAGCTGTACTAGTGCCTTGTCAAATCTAAAAATTAGATTTGTGCTTACCAATCAAGAGATACATACTGTAAAAAATTATCTGTTGGGCCTGACTTTTATAAATTGCAGGCTATCCAGTGTGCAGCCTCCATGAGATCGTTGGCTGTAAAATCGGGTTTAGAGTGGATCTCTTTGAACATTGCCTCTGCAATTTTTCCGTTTCCTGTTCTGACAAGCAGAGCATAACCGCAACCCGCATTGCGGGCAGACTCAATATCTTTAATGCTGTCTCCCACCATGCAGGATCTCGAAGGGTCAATCCCATATTTTTTAATGGCCTGTAAAATAAGACCTGGCAGTGGCTTGCGGCAGGAGCAGCCATCTTCAGGAGTGTGGGGGCAGAAAAATATATCTTTTATCTCCCCACCTGCATCTTCAACACCTCTTTTCATCTTATCAAATATTTCAGTAAGTGCTTGATGAGTAAATATTTCTCTGCCAACTCCAGACTGGTTTGTGATGATAATCACATCAAAACCTCTCCGGGTTAAAAAAGCAATGGCCTCAGCGCTTCCCGGAATAAAGTGAAACTCTCCTGCACTTTTTATGTAATCAGGAGAATCCACGTTTATTACGCCATCTCTGTCAAGAAATATTGTAAAATTTAAAGGTTTTATGAATTCTGTTATCAACAGAGCAACTCTCTAATTTTTTTTATCTCTCTTACGTAAGCTTCCTACTCTGCAACCACAAACGAGTTCTTTGCACCAGCTCTTGCAAGCTCTTCATTAAACTGCTCTGCTGTATCAAGCTCTTTGAACCTGCCCACCCTCACGCGATAAAACTTACCCCTGGCATCTGTGTACTCATTGATGTGTGAGTTTATATACTTTCTGCCAAGCTTGATCTTGAGCTTCTGGGCATTTTTCTTAACTGTAAATGCCCCGACCTGAACCGTAAAATTGCCTCGGAAATAGTCAACAGGTTTATATACCACATGACCTGATCTGTCTGAACCAGCTGCCTCACCAAGGGCCACAATTTTGACTGGTGCTGTACCAGGTGCTGCAACCCCGAGCAGCTGTGCAGCTTTGTAGGAGAGGTCAATGATCCGTCCAGTTACAAACGGCCCTCTGTCGTTGATTCTAAGATCCAGGGTTTTACTGTTTTTAAGATTGTAAACCCGTACCCAGGTTCCAAGCGGAAGGGTTTTATGGGCAGCAGAGACTCCATACATGTCATAAGTTTCACCGTTGGCAGTCTTTCTGCCGTGAAACTGTTTTCCGTACCAGGATGCGATTCCCTGCTGAATAAATCCTCTTGAACTGATAAGGGGGTGGTAATATTTACCGTTGACTTTGTAGGGTTTGGCATAGGCTAACTGACCTGATGAGGAGGACGATGGTGATGGAGGAGGGGTGTAGCTCCCCTCCTCAGGTTCAGGCAACGTGGTTGCACTGCACCCTGTGAGGGCAAGCAACACGAGTGTGGCTGTGATCTGTCTGAAGGGGGTCACCATAAGAACTCTGCCAGTTCCCTCCTGAAATGGTCTCACTGTCAGAAGCTTTGCGATGATCCACTCAATGGGTAAGATCTCAAAAAGTCTGGCAGTGATCTGCTTAAAGAGGGACATAGTAACAAATATGCTGGTGATCTGCCTCAGTGCTCTCCTCATCAGCTTTGAACTTTCAGATCCATGGCATTTGCTAACACATCATCCATTTTATCTGCAAAGATAAACTCCATATTATCCTTAACATTGGCAGGGATCTCTTCCATATCCTTTTCATTCCATTTGGGCAGGATGATATGTCTGATTCCTGCTCTGCTTGCCGCAATCATCTTCTCCTTGATACCTCCAACAGGAAGAACATCTCCTCTGAGAGTAATCTCTCCTGTCATGGCAAGTCTTTTTCTGACCACTTTGCCTGTAGCAAGAGAGGCAAGGGCAGTGAGCATTGTGACCCCTGCTGATGGACCATCTTTGGGGATGGCACCTGCAGGGACGTGAATATGGATCTCATGATCTGCAAAAAAACCAGGTTCAATATCAAATCTTGCAGCATTGGCTATAATATAACTCATTGCAGTTCTGGCAGACTCCTTCATCACATCACCCAGTTGGCCAGTCAGGATAAGCCCCTTTGACCCTTTCATGGCAGCAGCCTCAACAAACAGGATATCTCCCCCCACAGCTGTCCAGGCAAGACCCACCACAACTCCTGGAACTGATATGTTTGCGCCGCTTTCAGGCATGTTGCGGACAGGCCCCAGATACTCATGGAGATCTTTTTTGCTGATGGAGATCCTCTCTATCTCCTCTTCTGCAATTTTACTTGCAACGCCACGACATATTGAGCCAATCTCTCTCTCAAGATTTCTCAACCCTGATTCACGGGTATAACCTGAGATTATCTCTTTGATTGCACTCTGGGCAAACTTTATCTGATCTCTATTTATGCCATTTGCCTCCCGCTGTCTTGGGATCAGATATTTCGTGGCAATTTTGAGCTTTTCATCTTCAGTATATCCTGAAAGCTCAAGTACCTCCATTCTATCCCGTAAAGGTGCTGGAATGGTGTGGAGCACATTGGCTGTGGTAAGAAATATGACGTCAGTAAGGTCAAATGCCACATCAAGATAGTGGTCGGTAAATGAGTAGTTCTGCTCAGGGTCAAGAACCTCAAGCAGTGCTGAAGAGGGGTCTCCCTGATATGAGGAGCTAACCTTGTCAATCTCATCAAGCATGAATACCGGGTTGTTCTGCCCGGCTCTTCTGATCTCCTGTATAATTCTGCCTGGAAGTGCACCGACATAGGTTCTTCTGTGTCCCCTTATTTCTGCTTCATCCCTGATTCCGCCAAGGGCGATCCTTACAAATTTTCTGCCAAGCGCTCTGGCAATGGATTTTCCAAGTGATGTTTTACCTGTTCCAGGAGGGCCTGAAAAGCAGAGGATGGGCCCTTTGGAATCTTTTTTAAGTTTGCGGACTGCCAGATATTCAAGCACCCTTTTTTTGGGCTTTTCAAGGCCGTAGTGGTCCTGATCAAGCACTCTTCTTGCAGCTTTTATATCAAGCTGATCTTTTGACTTTTTACTCCATGGCAGAGATGTGAGCCAGTCAAGGTAGGTTGAGGCAACCACATATTCGGATGAGGATGGGTGCATTCTGGAGAGTCTTTTGATCTCCCTTTCCGCCTCTTTGGCTGCTGCTTCAGGAAGTTTCTCTGAGATAACTTTTTTCCTGTACTCCTCAATTTCAACACTCTCATCATCTGTCTCTCCAAGCTCCTCCTTAATTGCTTTGAGCTGTTGACGCAGATAATATTCCCGTTGACGTTTATCCATATCCTCCTTGACCTGATTTTGAATCTTTGAACCCATCTCAAGGATCTCCAGCTGATCATTTACCAGACGGGTCACCTTTTTGAGCCTCTTTTTAACATCAACCATTTCAAGGACTGCCTGCTTCTCCACAACAGGGGCATTGATGGTGGAGGCAACCATATCTGCAAGAATATCCGGTTCCTGTATGGATCTGACCATAGCTCCTATTTCAGTCGGAAGGCCTGGTGAGAGGTTCACTATCTTCTCATACTGCTCAGAGATATTGGACATCAATGCAAGAGTCTCTTTGTCACTTGTGGAGATGTTGGTGCTCTCCAGAACTTCAATACGGGCCTGAATATAGGGTTTGCCATCCAGATACTCTTTAACCTTGAAACGGCTCAATCCCTGAATCAGAAGTTGCGCTTTGTTCTCCTCCATCTTTGCCATCTTTAGAATAACGGCAACTGTACCAACAGTGTGAAGCTCTGATGATGAGTGTTTTGAGGCAATATCAGAACGCTTTGACAGAAGAAGGCCAAGTATTCTGTTGCCAGCCATTGCTTCATCAATAAGTTCAATGGCCTCCTTCTGCATGATCACAAGGGGAAGCACCATTTTGGGAAACAGGTTGGTGTCAACAATTGGTAGTACGGGAAGGATATCTGGTATATGATCTGGACTGAAATTTATTGAGGTCTGATTTTCGTTCATGCAAGATTCCTATATATGCAAAAGTTCTGTGTATGCGAAATGGCAATATGTACACTATTGTCTGTACAAAGCTCGGTTAGGCTGTTTATGAGAGTTCTATCTTATGTGGTTTCTGCACAGGAATCTTCATCTTAGCAAGATTCAGTTCAAGAAATCCATTGGAAAAAGAGGCAGAGACCCTTTCTGGATCTATCAGGGTTGGAAGATAGAGAATCCGTTCAAATTCTCCGTACTGTATTTCAGCAAGCCGGTAAGTTGCAGGTTCAGGAGGTGGCGTGCGACATCGGTTGCCAGATATTTTTACAGCCTTGTTGGTAACTTCAATGGATATATCCTCTTTTTCCACACCAGCAATTTCAGCCTGAATGATGATGTGCGTTCTGGTTTCAAAAATATCCATCTGAGGTTTCCAGAGTCTTTTGGTAAGGCAGAACATGGGATTGATAGAGTGAAACATCTCCTGATCATGTTTCTCTCCTCTTGAAGATCTCTCAAGATCTCCACCAAAATGAATTTCGATATACTCCATAGGGAACACTCCTGAATCTGTTTGATGACACACAATAATAATGACCTCTTCATGGTTAGATTTTAGACGTCATCTTCTTACTATAAACGGCATCTGGTTCACTTTTCATACAATAACATCAGGTTTTTATCTTGTAAAGTATCAATCCTTGAACCACCACAAATCTGCTCATTGAACTATTGCAAATCCGTTTGTATTCAAAGTTGGTTTATGATTAAATAGATTAAAGTCCCCTTGATTCAAGATCAACTGTAATAGAGGACAGCTGTAATAGATTTAAAGTTATAATTTATCAAACAAAACTGGATCATAAGAAGAGGAGAAGCCATGAGTAAGACAATTGAGAATTTGAAAGCTGCATTTGCAGGTGAATCTCAGGCAAGAAACAAATACACATTTTTTGCGGAAGTTGCACGTCAGGAGGGCTATCACTATATAGCAAAGGTGTTTGACGAAAGTGCAGCAAATGAGCAACGCCATGCAAATGACCATTTCAAACTTCTTGGAGGAGTTGGTGATACTGTCGCAAACTTAAAAGAGGCAATTGAAGGTGAAAATTATGAGACAGTAACCATGTATCCCGATTTTGCTAAAGAGGCGGATGCTGAGGGAAACAGAGAAGCTGCCAATCTTTTCAGACAGATCGCTAAAGTTGAAGCTCTTCATCGGGATAGATATCAAAGATGCCTTGACATGGTTGCAGCAGGTACGGTGTTTAAGCGGGAGAAACCCATCAGGTGGAAGTGCAGCCAATGCGGCTACACCCATGAGGGTACAGAGCCACCCCAGAAATGCCCTGCCTGCAAATTTCCAAAAGAGTACTATGAACCAACAGATATGGATATCTGATCACATGAAACAGATATGGGATGGCTCTTTTGAACCATCCCATATTGTCACAGTGTTATCTTTTCACTATCCGTTATTAACGGTGATCTTTCTTGGAACCGCCTTCGCCACTTTTGGCAGGATCAACTTGAGCACACCATCAGTGAAACCTGCCTCAATTTTTTCCTGGTGTATCGCTTCTGACAACGTAAACTGCCTGTAGTACTTGCCTATCTCAAATTCTACCAGAACATCAGACTCGTCATCCTCTTCCCATGGTTTGACATCACCTGTCAGAGTCAGAATTCCATCCTTAAGATCAACTGCAATATCATTTGTAGTGACTCCCGGCATATCTGCAAGCAGGATAATCTCATTGTCATTTTCATAAATATCAACTGCCGGAGTAAAAATCAGCCCTGGTCTGGTGTGCTCTGCCGGAGTTGCAACCTCCTGTTTCTCCTTTACCTGTAACTCTTTTGTCTCAGCCATTTTATTTTCCTCCTTGATTTAATTGACACTTATTTTTCTTGACTTTGCAATTTCAGCTTTACCCACTTTTACGGTGAGTACACCATTGACCATTCTTGCACCTACACTCTCTCCATTAATATCTCCTGGCAGCATCACTCCTCTTGAAAATTTACCTGCATCGCGCTCTCTTCTGTGGTATTTGACATTCTCTGAACTCTGTCCAAGTGTTCTCTCTCCTGATATGGTGAGACTTCTACCGTTAAGCTGAATATCAATCTCATCTGAGTTTATTCCGGGAAGCTCTGCACGGATATAGTAATTATCCTTATCTTCAGTGATGTTCAAAGCCGGAAATACACCGGAGTTTCTACCTCCAAACCCTCTTCTGCCGTTCATGAGGTTTGCCCATCTCTCCATCTCTTTTTGCAATGCATCCATTTCATAAAACGGATGTTTCCAGTTTGCTGCAGGAAATGTTGTTGCTGGAAAATTAAATAGTCTTCTTGATATCATGGCTGTTCCTCCTTGTCTCTTGTGTTTGTTGTGCTATTTTCTCTCTGTTGATCCCTCTACGCTTTTTCTTATTTTAACATCTATTTTTTATTGCATCATTTATATGTTATTACTTAATTAATTTTTAAACAAAAAGTAATGAATAAATTTTAGTAGTCAAGGGGGAGATAGTAAGTTTTTTAAAAAATCAGACAAACCTCTTCATCAGCTCATTGATAACCATCTCAACATTTTCCGGTGTGACATTGAAATCCGAACAGTACCTCTGGGCTATTGCCGTTCTGCCAGGATCATTCATATCATTTAAAGAGGAGAAAATTCCGGTTCTGCGTCCCATCTGATAAAGTATCTGCTGGCTGGGTGGCATATTAAGAAATCTGCGTATAATGCCAGCCATTTTTCTCTTATCTTCAGGCAGCTTTCCATCCACATCCTCAAAAAGGTTTAAAACATGGTCGCTCTTTATGGTCGTGATACCCTCAAGATTCTCAATAAAAAGAAGTGTCTCCTCTGCTGTCTGCCTGTCTCCCAGTTTCTTGAAAACGCCTGAGTTCCAGTCGTTGAACAGGTCACCTGCAGGGGTGATGGCAAGTGTTCTTAACCTTACAAAATCTGCATTGATCTGATTGAGGGCATCGGCGCTCTCCAGAGCATGTTCTCTTGATAACTCACTGCCTCCAAGACCTGGCATGTAATATTCTGACAGCTCCATTCCCGCCTGTTTCACCTTCTTTCCAGCGCGGATATGTGTGGCTTTGTCCACCCCCTTTTTCATCAATAAGAGCACCTTGTCAGATGCTGACTCCATGCCTATATGGATCCTGTTCAACCCTGCATCTGCAATGCGCTCAAGATCCTGATCCTTAATGCGTGCAATGGTATGAGATCTGGCATATGATGTAATCCGTTCAACTTCAGGGAAAGCCTCTCTGATATAAAGCAGAATCTCAACAAGGTGATCAGGTTTAATGATAAGTGAGTTGGAGTCCTGAAGAAATATCGATTTCATACCGTTTCTGACCCAGTTCATTGCTGTATAGAACGCTGTCTGCTCGTTCTCATCAAGGCTCTTGGGTGATGGGTTTATGCGTCTACCACCTGCTCCTGATCTCCTCTTATCTGAGGTGTCTGACCGTTCTGTCTCTGCTATTGCATTTTTGATCTCTTCCACATAATTTCGGATTGTATCAATATCTTTTAATACGTGGCTGACAGGACGGAGGGAGAATTTATGGCCTCTGTAAATTCCGCAGAATCGGCAGTTGTTCCAGGGGCAGTTTCTGGTAACACGGATTAAAAGGCTTCCTGCCTCACTTGGGGGTCTTATCGGGCCAAGCTCAAAGCCAGAGTATTTTTCTGTAATCATCTTATCTGTTTCCTTTATTCATATTATCTATCAGTTGTGGAGCTGGATACTTGGATAATCAATTTGCATCTTTTCTCTTTTCTATAATATTTTTAGAAGCTCATTTTATTGAATTCCGGCAGTCATCTTAAAGTAAGCATCATACTACAGGCAATCTTAATCTAATGATAACATGGAGTTTTTCAATGTATCCACAACCAGTAGATCCATCACCATATACGCACTGACGGCTTTTTGTATCGCTGCCCGTGTATGGCAGCTTTAATCAAGATAAATAGTTTGAACCACTGTAAGTAGTTGGAGGATCTTTTTATTATGCTGGATATATTGAAACTGAATGAACACCAGACAAAAAGTGGAATCAAAGATAGACTGAAGGCAATGCTCAAAGATGGCAATCTGAGTGCCTGTCTGACCTGTGCTGCCTGTTCAAGCGGGTGTCCTGCAACAGGTCTGATGAATATGGACCCCAGAAAATTTGTCCGCATGGCTGTACTCGGTATGGATGCAGAGCTTGAAAGGCACCCTTGGGTATGGGTCTGCACAATGTGCAGGCGTTGTCAGGATGTCTGCCCCATGAATATCAATATCCCACAGCTTGTCTTTGAACTGAGAGCAGGATGGCCAAGAGAAGAGAGACCCAAGGGTATTCTAGGTTCGTGTGATCACCATCTGAAATCACGCGGCGGTGCAATGGGCGTTCCGTTCGAAGATTTTGAATTTACAGTCAATGATCTTGCAGAAGAGTGTAGAACCACTCAGGAGGGTTTTGAAGAGTTGCAGGCACCAATAGACAAGGAGGGGGCAATCTATGCCCTTAACCAGAACTCAAGAGAGCCTGTAACAGAGCCGGATGAGCTGCTGCCCCTCTGGAAGATTCTCCATAAAGCAGATGCGGACTGGACATACTATTCAGATATGTGGGGTGGTGAAAATTACTGCATGTTCCTTGCTGATGATGCTTCATGGGAGAGTATTGTAAGGGCGCAGTCAAAAAAAATTGACGAACTTGGATGCAAAACCTTTATAAATACTGAGTGTGGGCACTCATTTTACGCTGTATATGCAGCCTTGAAAAAGTTCAATATTCCGCACAATTTTGAATTCAGAAGCATTGTTGAGTTCTATGCAAAGTGGATAAGAGAGGGAAAGCTGCCTGTAAACTCAGACTGGAATAGGGATCTGAAAATCAAGTTTACAGTTCAGGACCCATGCAATGTAGTGCGCAAATCTCTAGGAGATTACTTTGCTGACGAACTTCGCTTTGTTGTGCAGACTGCTGTTGGCAAAGAGAATTTTGTGGAGATGTATCCAAACAAATCGAATAACTACTGTTGCGGAGGTGGCGGCGGTGCTCTTCAGGCCGGATATACACAGGAGCGGCAGGCGTATGGAAAGATCAAGTTTGACCAGATCATGCAGACAAAAGCAGAGTATGTGGTAACTCCATGCCATAACTGTCATGCCCAGATTGAGGATATCAAACATGCTCATGGTGGCAACTACCATGTTATCCATCTCTGGACGCTCCTCTGCCTATCAATGGGTATTCTTGGTGAGAACGAAAGAACTTATCTTGGGCCTGACTTGGCTGAATATGGTCTGGAATAGAACCATACCCCACTCTTCAGGAAGAGAAATAGAGCACTTTAACTTCTGGAGGGTGGCATGGCTTTCTAAAGCTAGAATTATATCCAAAACCTGAAGTGTTGAGTTTTACGAGATAAACCTCGATATCATAAAATTAAAAATTAAGGAGATAACAGATATGATAAGTGTAACAGAGACAGCGCAAAGAGAGATTAAAGCCTACTTTGCAGATAAAGAGCTTAAACCGATACGGATTTTTCTTAACAATGGCTGTGGTGGCCCCCAGCTTGCCATGGCAATAGATGATAAAAAGAGCAGTGATTCGGTTTATGAAATCAACGGGGTTGAATACCTTATGGATACTCAGCTTCTCCAGGATGCCAAACCTGTAGAGATCAACTTTTCAGGTATGGGGTTCCAGTTGAGTTCCAGCCTTCAGCTCTCATCTGGATGCTCTTCTTGTGGCACAAAAGGTTCGTGCTGCTCATGATTTGAACATTTTTGAAAAAAGATCAAAATAGAGGTATTCAAGAGTACTTGAATAAAACTTGAACTGTTTTGAAAAGAGAGCAGGCTGGAACCATTTTGATCAACCTGAACAGGGATGTAAATATTATGATAGAGAATGTATATGTACACACCAGGGTTGAAAAAGAGATTCAGAGGCTGCAAAATCAGGAGAGTACCCCTGCGTTTGCAGCCAGGAAGGCAGACAGTATTATTCGCTCCCTTGTAAGAGGAAGCAAACCAGCCCTTGCTGGTAAACTCACCAGAAGTGGTGATGCAAGAATGAAAAAGTGCCTTAAATATGACCTTGGTAAAGGGTACAGGCTGATCTGTGTCAAAGAGCGAACATCAATCTATGTGCTTTATACAGGAAGCCATGACAGTTGTGATACCTGGATGGATAAACATAGAAATTTCAAAATTGATGCTTTTATGGAATATCTTAACCTCTGCTACAGTGGAGGCTGTTCAGCTTCATGCAAAGATTCGTCGTGGTGTGGAACTTCAATATCAGAAAGTTCTGAGTGTTACGAAGAGGAGCTGATGCAGGATTATGATGATATTCTTATGTCAAAAATTACCCAGAAAGAGCTAAGAGCAATTTTTCAGGGTTTTATTAACTAACCTCATGGCAGAGAGCTTTTCTGCCACAGCGAGCAATTAAAGTTAGATTCTTATAGCCAATTTGAAGGAGGTTGCGTATAATATCTATTATATTGAATGCGGCCTTTGCTATAGAGAGAGTTCAAGGGGAAGCAGCACTCTGCTCCCCTGTCCGCAAAGAGTATTTAAAAATGTTAAACAACAGATAAATCACTATCAGTTAATCACTACCAGTTAATCACTACCAAAAAATCGGCCTGCTTCAGTAATGGGTACCACAGATGGGTATCAGCAGAATAAAAATCCAGATTCCACAGCTCTTCATAATCATCTTTCTTCTCATCATGGTTCTTGTCGCTCTGCACCTTGATATCCCCATGAACTGGATTGTAAGCGATGCTCTGACAAGAGTTGTGATGAACGGAGTGCTGGTTCTCTCTCTTGTGCCTATGCTAAAGGCCGGGATTGGCATCAATTTCGGATTACCAGTTGGTGTCATTGCAGGAGTGATCGGGATGTGCATGGCTGTAAACATGACCATCCGCGGGATCTGGGGGCTTTTTGCAGCAATGCTCCTCTCCTTACCTGCTGCTGTGATTCTGGGCTATATCTACTCCATCATCCTCAATCGTGTCAGGGGCAAAGAGGAGATCACAGCCACATTTGTGGGCTTCTCATTTATCCCTCTGATGAATTTCTTCTGGGCAACAGCACCGTTTTCCAACCCTGCCATGCTATGGCCCATTGGCGGAAAGGGGCTCCGTCCTGTTATTGGTCTGAAAAGCTATTTTGCCAGAACTCTCAATGATCTCTGGATGGTCAATATTGGTGGTGTCAACAGTGGAGGAAGCAGCACAGGCTGGATCAATATTGGCGGTTTGAACAGCGGTGGGGTCAATATTCCGGTGGGGCTTCTTCTATTTTTTGCTCTGCTCTGCTTTCTTGTTGCTCTCTTTTTCAGAACCACATTTGGAAGAGCCATGGTTGCAGTGGGTGAAAACGAGTTCTATGCTTCCCTTTCAGGAGTAAATATTATTCTGGTACGAACTGTTGCAATCATACTCTCCACCACTATTGCAGCCGTTGGAATCTGTGTCTATGCCCAGAGCTATGGATTTCTTGAACTTTACGATGCCCCTCTGATGATGGCATTTCCAGCAGCATCAGCCATACTTGTAGGAGGCAGCATGGGCACAAAGAGCGATCTTGTCCATGTTATTCTTGGTACCTCTCTTTTCCAGACCACATACCTGATCTCCGGCCCTATTGCAAATGAACTTATGGTTTCAGAGGTTGCAGAGATATTCAGGCTTATGATCACCAACGGCATTATTCTCTATGCCCTGCTGTATGAAGGGGGGGGAAAGAGTAAATATTTCTGAACAGAACACCCATGCCCTGACAGAGACAACGAAGAATGAAACAGCTGTAGGGGCACCCCCTCTGTGGGTGCCCT
>Ga0209800_10003633_pt1 | contig 12052 bp, 7 predicted proteins | sample Higcelweek8metaG_FD_187174 | JGI IMG/M metagenome (GOLD analysis project Ga0209800, IMG submission 187174) | Freshwater pond sediment microbial communities from the University of Edinburgh, under environmental carbon perturbations - High... | ecosystem: Environmental > Aquatic > Freshwater >... | reverse complement strand
AATAATACTTCTTTTTCTGGGTGATGAGACACTGCTATATTCATAATTTCATCTACTTCATCATCTTTATATCCAGAATCTAATAATATCTTAGAGCCTTCTTCTTTAGTACCAATTACATGTTCATAAAAACTTGGTTTAGTAACTCTACCAATATCATGAATTAATGCTGCAGCAATCATAATATCTAAATTAACGCCTTCTATTAATCCTATTTGATAACAATAATTAGCTACTCTTAAAGTATGCTCAAAATAAGCTGGTTTAGGTGATTTACTAAATGCTTCACTAACCATCTTACATAACTTCTTTAATCTTTCATTTATTAAAAAATAATACTCCATATATACTCCTATAGATATTATAGCATAAAAAAACATTTAGATTTTAAACTAAATATTTCACTGTTTTTTATCAATAATTTTGTTTTTTTATCGGCTGTTTATGATTGATTTATGCTTTTATTTTGGAATAATAGATGAATAATCAATTGCTCTACGAGATACATCCCATTCTCCAACAATCATGTATTTTGGTCTCTTATCATTCCCATAGATTAATAAATCCTCTCTTTTTAGAGAATATAGCACTTTTTTTAGAGTACCTATACCTTTTGAAGATAATAAAAATGCCTCCTCAGGAACAATCAACTTGCAATATGCCCAAAGCTGGCCCAAATCTTTTAAGGTTAGAGGCGTATTTTTCGCTTCAATAAAATATAACAAATAAGTTCCATCTTTTTTCTTAACAATACCCAAAACGTCTATTTGAATATCAATACCATTAGCAACTTCATTTTTTATTCCATACTTTTCTAAAATTAAGTACAATGATTGAGCGCAAGAATAAAAAGTAGTTATTATTTCGCAATTTGGATGCTTATCAATTAAATGCCCTTCCAGCCATTCTCTCATTGGTTCATATAAGTCAAATTCTTTCATTTTAAATACCCTAAATCATTTGCAATTTCTTTCCAACTATTATAATGTTTACCTCTGATTTTTTCAGGGATAAAGTTATCATTTTCCCCGGGATGACCAAGCTTCTTCCTATTTTTTGATTTTTTTGCCCAATAAAACTTATGTGTTGAAAAATCACATTCTTTTTCCCCGCGCGAAACCAAGCATCCCTTTTGGATGTCTGCATAAATTCCCAAGGCTCTTGTTTTATGAATTATACTAAAACCTATAGGCAAAAACTCTACTGCCCATATTTTTATTTGATGCTCTTTTTTCCAAAAGTTTATATTCCCTTCGTTATATTTTCTCAAGTTAGCATCTCTTGTATTTGGATGAGCCCAATCTATGCTTTCAACTGGAACGTCAACGCTTTTTAATAAATTTGCTATTTCCACAACCAATTCCCAGTTATATGGAATTTCAATATAAACTCTTGGATTATAATCTTTACCATATGCATTATTACTTTTTCTTATATATCCAGTAACATCTGATAGGCCTCTCAAAAAACTTTTTTTAATATCATTTGAAGCAGAAAATATAGAAGGTGGTATATTCATGCTTTTGTGAACAATACCATCCCCTATAAGTCGTCTTATTTCCCTAATTAAAAAATCTTCATTTGGTTTTGTAAAACTTAAATAAGTGTATTTTTGTTGCTGATTTACATTTATATTTGTTCCTATTAGCGGATCTAAAATATTTTTTAAATCAGTGATACTAGCTTTAACATAAATTTGAACATCTTCATCAAAATCGGTTTTCAAACTTTTATGCGGGATTTTTATAGTTATAGTAGTCTCTGCTTGTAATCTGTTTATTTCCCCATTGCCAACAATCATGCCTAGTAGTGTTGCCATTTCATTATTCATTTTTTCACATCCTTTTTTGATGATGGTTTATACATTATTAATAAGAATTCATGAACTTTGTTTATCCTATATCTCGAAGGATAGCCGAGTGGTTTCATGTTATTATACTCATCTTGCCTATCCCAGATTATTATATCATCATATATAAAATTTATTGCCTCTAATGATTTTGATAAATCTTGATGCAAAGGGTAAAACTTGCTTTTTTTTCTTATATCCATAACGTTTATTATACAATACCTATCAGGTTTTAATACCCTATAAACCTCAAAAAATAATTCATTCAACTTCTTTAAAAACTCACTATACTCAGATATGTTTCCTATATCTTTATTAGAATTAGAATAGTTTTCACTTTTTTTGCCATCTGCCGTTCTTTTCATATTAAGGATATCCCAATATGGTGGAGATGTAAGACATAAATCTATAGTATTATCAGGTATATCTTTTATTTTTTCAAAACTATCTCCAATTATGATTTTTATGTCTCTTGATTTATTTAGTCTTTCTTTTGCAATCTTTGAAAAATCAGGATTTAGCTCAATTCCAATTGATCTTCTGCCCAAATTTTGAGATGCTTTTGTTGTAGTCCCTATTCCATTAAAAGGGTCAAAAACTGTTGCTCCTTTAACCGTAAAACATTTAATTACTTTTTCAGCCATACTTACCGAAAAAGATGCCGGGTGTTTTAAACTTTTTTCTTCTTTTGTCTTATTCAAGTTTCGCCATATACTAAAAGAGTTTTGCAACCACTCTTTGCCACTTAAATCATTCATGTTTTTCATTAATCCACCACCTGCTAGACTGACTACTTTTTAAATAGAGTTCTATATAATTTTTCTCTTGATCACTTATTTTATAAATTTTATAGACAAGTTTGTTAAGTTCGTAAAAACACTTGAACCATTCATTTGATCTATATTCTAAGATCTCAAGCTTTTTTACTATTTTTATAATTCTTTTTGATAAAAAATCTTCTTCATCTGGAATAGGGATCTGTGTAATATACTTTGAGTCCGTATGCATAGTTACCTTCAATGAATTATATATAAAATGTGATAAATAGTAATTGCATAAATTAGAATGCATTATTCCTAATATATACCTGCACGTTTTTGAATTACCATCTTCTATAATTGTAACAGTTTCATTAACCTCAATCTCATTTGAGCTTGCCAAAGTAGCAATTATGCCCGCTTCCGCGCTATATATATTTTGGATTAATATTCTATTTGTATTGGCTATTTGCCTTCCATCTTTATATGAAAATTTTTGGATATCTTTGCCTCTTAATGCATTAATAAATTTGCTTTTGCCTCTTTTTATTGTACCCGTAATATAAGAATTAAGTTTTTTATAATCGTGTGTCAGTTTAAAATATAATTCTTTTTCTTCTTCTGAATTAAAGAAAATAATTTTATCATCAAATGAATGTTGTTGGCAACAAGATAACTTTATAAATGCTCCATTTATGTATTTCTTAAAATAAATGCTATCTGTTTTTAATGGTTTAGATTTTTTAATAGTTATTACAATTTGTTCACCTTTGACGTTTTTAAATATAGATCCTAAGTCAACAATGCTTTGAATAGTATAATCTTTTAAAATTAATTCTCTTAATTTTTTATATGAGCTTACATGTAAAAAGTTTTTAGGAATTATGTATGACAATATTCCGTTATTTTTCAATAAATTAATTGATTTAAATAAAGCAATTATATACAAATTATTTCCATATTCAGAAAATAATTTATTTAAATTATCATCATAACCATTATTTAGAATGGTTTTTTGAACATAAGGTGGGTTCCCAATTACCACATCATACTTATTAATTTCAAAAGCTTTTACTAAATCCTTTTGGATTCCATCATAAACTTTAAAATTGATGTTGTTATAATTAGAACTTGCTAGCTCAATTGCATGCCTATCTATATCACTTCCGTACAAATTCTTATATCCAAGCAATTGTAAAATTGATAAAAACACTCCAACTCCACAATATGGATCATATATGCTATCATCTTTGGAAATTTTTATATCGTTTATCATAGCAGTAGCTAATGTTTTATCGGTATAATAAATACCTTTTTCTTTTCTTTCTTTTGTTTCAATGGTAAATTCGTACTCGGAAATATCAATTTTTTTTCTTTTCATAATTTACCACCTCTTTTTAGCTTCTGCACTTTATCATCATATTTCAATTTAATTATACCATAACTTTCTTATAAGTTAATACGATTATAAATTATTTTTCGATAATTAATTTAAGTAATTTCTTCTTACTAATGTTTTCCCTGTATTTTTTATCTTTTAAATCTGCTAGTTTTTTTAAACTATCAAATTCAAAATAGCCTGATTTGCTAAACATCTTTTTTTCAATTCTTTCCAACAAATTTTTCTTATATTTATAATCAAATTCATTTGAAAACATTTCCATGCTTTTACAATAATATATATCTTTAACGAAATTACTCGCATCAGCATTTTGATATCTTTTTTCTAAAAATTCATCTATTTTTTTGTCATTCCCAATTTCAAAAAACAAATTCATTTCTTTTTCAATGTGCCTTAAATCGCTTTTTAGAACAATATTTGAATTCAGCAAAAAAGCTATATATTCTTTTTCTATCTGATTTTTGATTTCTAGCCCTTCAGGCATATAATCGAAACTACTAATTATATTTCTTAACCGAATATAAAATTCAAATTTGTTGTATATTGTAATTGAATCTTTTTCAATATTATATTTTTCAAAAATTCTTAACATTTCATAACAATTTCTTATATATGTTTTTTTACAATCATCTTCCACTTCTTTATTAACAGCAACATGAGTACATATTTCTATTGACTGTGTAAAAAAAGAATTGATATTTATCATGGCAAAGTACTTTCTGGTTTCTTCTAACTTAGTCATTATTGTAAATATTCTTTCTCTATTAAAAAACTCAATAATTGGTTCATATATATTAAAGTTAAACCTGCTTTTATTTAGCAAGCACCCTTTTTCATCAAAACTTAAATTATAATAGTTTAAATATATACTATTTAAAGATAAACTGTTTGTCTCATCTAAAAAATGAGTTAAATATATATCCGCACCACTAACTGTTGTTACAATTTTTTCTTTGATAAAAAAACTCATAATCATTGATTCATATGAACTAAAAATATATTTCAGTACATAATCATATTTACTTTTATCTTCAAAATTCAAATAATTTTTCAATAAAATTGATAACATACCCAAAATATTTCTAAAGGCCATATAATTTTCTAAATCAAGTGCTTTGGAAGCCATTTTAGAAAGTTTTGTTGTTACAGATCCATCTATTAGATCAGTATAATTATATTCTTTATTTAAAAATATTTTTTCAACATTAGACAAAACAGAAAAAAATATGTTTTCATCTTTAAAATTTAATAAATTATCTAAAAAAGATAAATAATGCGAAAGTAAAACTTGCATAGTTAGTTCGGTTTTCCCGGTATTAACATATTTATTTTTCCCCCCCAAATCCATAATTCTAAAATATACATCATTAATTATAAGTAGGATATCTCTGTTTTTTGAATTAAAAGCTATTTCAGCATATTCATTTAAATATGAAATTATGTGGTTTTCTATAAATGTATCATTATCCAAATTAGGCATGTTTTTGGTTATAAAGGCCATAGCATAATCTTTTTCATTAAATCTCCCAACCCTAAATTGCAACCTTTCCTTTATTATATTTAAATATAGCTCCATTCCTTCTTCAAAAATTGTCGTATCATGTATGCTATCTCTAATTATCGTATTTATAAATCTTATAATTTGCAATGTGCTGTTGTCGCTATTTTTAGACAAAAAAGCTTGACCTTTATTTTTGCCAATTGCCTCTAAATACTCTTCATGAATTTTAGTTAAATTCATTTCTACTCCATTCAATTTCTCTATTGTGTTACCGAAATATTTTAATAATCCTGTTTTAGAATAAAATTTAGAAATATAAAATAATTCATATCCAAATAAAAGAAGAACCATGGATATTGAAACATAGTAATATTGAATTAAAAAACTATATTTTGCTAAACTTGTGAAAATGTTTGGGAATAATAAAAAAGACAAAATTATAAATATAACAAAAAGATAATTCAAAGTATTTTTATTATACTTGTTTACAACTCCCTCAAATAATTTATTTGAATAAGGCATTACCGCTTGTTTCGAAAAAGTAATAATTATAAAAACTAATGTTGCAAACCCAATCAATGCATATCCTGTTGATAAATACATGCTATGAATAAATGACAAATCTGGCTGAGAAGAATTGAAATTAATAAAATTGGTGATATTGTTAATCACTAACAAAAGATAAATAGATAATATAAATATGTATATGCCGAATTTTTCTAAATAAGTTTCTCTCTTAAATTTTTTGGCAACCAAGCTCAATTTTCTTATATATTTTTTTTCTACACCAGCAGAAATAATATTATTTTTTATCTTTTTCAAATAACTCTTTATTCTTAATTTTATTCCTTTATAACTCATAATAAACCCCCTTTAAATGGAACTGCTCGATTTCTCCTGACTAACTAATTAATTTAATAATACTACTTTATTTTTTAATTGAAAAGCTTCTTTGTCTAAAATGTATTATTTATTGTTTATAATATGTTAATTTATTATGTTTTGTGTTAACTTTTTCCGATAAAAATCCAATTTTTGATATTTTTAAGCATAAAAAAAGCCTTGCCAAATACTTAGAAAGCCTTATAAGCACTTATGGCGGGGGGAGCAAGAATTTAACCCACACCCGCGGTTTTAAAGTTTTATTTTCCCAAAAAAAGTGGAGCCTCAAAGGCTCCTTCAGGGGGTTTTGGTCGATCTACCTTCACATTATTTTAATTGTCGTAAAGGCGATCTATAGCATAATATTTTACTACTATGCTATTTAAATAATATAATGAATTGAGTTTTTTGTCAATTCTTTAATTAAGAGCGTCTAGATGATTGACAATGTCTTGATATAAAGGATAATTATTTAAGTCTTCGTTATTAATAAATGCTTCTGAGTCTTCTTTGGTTTTAAGTAAGATTTTAAAATCAGTTTTTAAATTAGCGATTTTAAATGTCATATCACCACTTTGTCTTACACCAAATAAGTCTCCTTCCCCACGCATTTTAAAGTCCATTTCACTAATATAGAATCCATCATTAGATTCTTCTAAGACTTTAAGTCTTTCAGTATCACTATCACTAATTAGTAAGCATTTACTTTCTAAGTCACTTCTACCTACTCTTCCTCTTAATTGATGAAGAGTAGCTAAACCAAAACGTTCAGCATTAAATATTACCATCATATTAGCATTAGGAACATCTATTCCAACTTCAATAACTGTAGTTGATATTAATACTTTAATAACATTATTTTTAAAGTCATTCATAATGGCTTCTTTTTCATTATTTTTAAGTCTACCATGTAAAATACCAATAGGTATTTTATTGTTAAATGCTAAATCTAGTTTTTCTTTTAATTTATTAATATCACTTAAATCTAGAGTTTCACTTTCTTCAATTAATGGTGCGACGACATAGATTTGATGATTAGCTTTTATTTCATCAATCATCATATTTAAAACATCTTTAATTTCATTATGCTTTTTAACATAAGTTAGGATATCTTTTCTGCCTTTAGGTTTTTCTTTAATAATAGAAATATCCATATCACCATAAAGAGTTAAAGCATATGTTCTAGGGATTGGAGTGGCACTCATATAAATAATATCAGGGAGCTCTCCTTTACCTTGTAGGTAACCTCTTTGATTAACTCCAAAACGATGTTGTTCATCAGTAATAACTAAACCCAACTTTTTAAACTCTACATCTTTAGAAATAATGGCATGCGTTCCAATCAGTAAATCTATTTCACCTTTAATTAATCTTTCTTTAATATTATTTTGTTCTTTTTTAGTCATACTACCAGTAAGTAATTCTATGACCATATTAGTATCTTTTAAAGTCTTCTTAATACTATAATAGTGTTGGGTAGCCAAGATCTCTGTAGGGGCCATTAAAGATGTCTGATAGCCATTTAAATAGTTAATGTAACTAGATATTACTCCGACGATAGTTTTACCACTACCAACATCACCTAGTAATAATCTATTCATTCTTTTTTCACTATTAAAATCAGTTTTTATATCTTCTAAAGCTTTTAATTGATCGTTTGTTAATTGAAATGGTAGACTATCAATTAAAAGATTTAACTTGTTTTCATCAGTTACTTTTTTAATACTTTTCATACTTAAATAATTATGATGTTTTAAATAATTTATTTTAAACATAAAAATAAATAATTCTTCATATATTAATTTTAATTTCGCTTTTTTAACTTTTTCTAAATTTTTAGGATTATGAATATATTCTAAAGCAATATTTTTATTAATAAATTTATATTCAGTATTAAGATATTCTGGTATATAGTCATCTACTACAATATTCTCTTTTAATAAGTAATTTATGGTATTAATAATAATCTTATTTTTAAGACATCCGCCTAAATGATAAACAGGTTCAATCTTATGATCATTAAACATATCAAAAGTAATATTAGAAGCAGTAAAGGTATTAGTTAATTTATTATATTTACCTACTAAATTTATTTCTTTATTAATAGTTAAATTATTCTTTAAAAAAGCCCTATTAAAAATAACTACTTTAATTAATTTATTATTAATAAGACATGTAAAAGATAACCTGTTAAAGTTTCTTTTAATAAAACTTACTTTAGGTATAGAGTTAACTAAACCTCTTACAACTACTTCTTCATCTTTAGCATCATCAATACTTGTGATATTAAAAATACGATAGCGATGTGGATAATAAGTTAATAAATCATAGGTATTATTAATCCCTATTTTATTTAAAATATTAATGGTTTTAGGACCTAATCCTTTAACTTCTTTTAATTCCATAAATTTCCCCTAAATTTGTTATTGACAAACAACTACTTTTACTTTAGTATATAGTCTTACCAATTCACTTTAAGGCGAATTGGTGCTAGTATCACACTAGCCAACCCCTTTTTATTCTTTGAGGTTACTTGTAAAAGTAGCCTCGTTTTTTTTATTTAATTTATTTCTTTTTTAAACCAACTAAAATAGATGGTGGGGTTGGTATTTCAAGCTTTACTGGTTTCCATAAATATAGTGTATATGGTTGGCCACTTGTTTCATTTCCCTGTGGTAAATGGAGTTGTATTACAACTTCTTCTGGATCAAAAAGCATTTCTTTTACCTCACACATTTCGCTCCATTTTGGCATTCTTTCTATTATCTTTCCAGCGCTATCTAGTAAAGAGACGCCAATACGTTTCCAATTATCATCTGCTGTTATAAATATTTGATATTGATTTTTTTCGCCTTGGATAACACGAGATTCATTGTATTCATTACCAACGGTTCCAAAAGAGGAATCAGGTGTTGGAATTGTAGTCCTTGATGGTTTCCATAAATGCAAAACATATGGATGGTCATTTATGTATTCTGATTCAGCAGGATGCACCTCCATTACTACCTCTTCTGGTTTAAAAAATATGGCTTTTATTTCACACATTTCTTCCCATCTTGGAATTCTTTCCATCATATCTCCAGAATTTGTTTTTAAAGAAACGCTAACATGTTCCCAGCCCAATCCTTCAGTAGCAATTACCTGATATTGAAATTTTGCTTGCGGAATAATGAATGCACCAATATATTTATTACCCATTTCTCCTAAATAAGGAACCCGATATCTATCTAGTTGTTTTAGATTTATCATAAACCCTCCTATGCCTTTTTACTTAGATCTAAGTAATAGGTATATCTTTTTTTCGCTTCTTCAATTTGTTCTTTAATTAATTCTTCATATAAGGAAGAATTTTTTATTTTTAAGGAACTATATCTAACTTCATTATTTAGGAATTCTTCATATTTAGTAAAATCTGGTTCTGGTGAATCTAAAGTAAGTTTACCATTACTGTATCTCATTAAGTTTAAGTAACCACAAGCGACAGCTTTCTTTTGTTCTTCATTACCACAGCTTAAACCGCATTTAATACCATGTTCAATACAAGGGGCATAAGCAATAATAATTGATGGACCTTTATGGTCTTCGGCTTCTTTAAAAGCTTTAATAACTTGCATTGGATTAGCTCCTAGACTTACTGTTGCTGCATAGACATCTGGATAAGTAATCGCTTTTTTAAATAAGTCTTTTTTAGGGGTTCTTTTACCTAACCCAGCAAATTCACTAACTTGACCTAGTTGACTTGATTTACTAGATTGACCACCAGTATTAGAATACACTTCCGTATCTAAAACTAGAATATTAATATCTTTAAGGGTTGCTAAAACATGGTCAATACCACCATAGCCAATATCATAAGCCCAACCATCTCCACCAACAGCCCAAACACTTTTAGCCGATAAATATTCTAATTCTTCGCTTAATTCTTTTGGTAAATTTTGTTTACGTAGTTCTTCTTTTACTATTTTAGTTTTTTCATAATCATCAGGATTCTCTAACCATTCAGTTAATAGTTTTTTAGTATCTTCATCAAATGAATCCATCGTTTGTTTAATTAATTCTTTCGCTCTTTCTCTTTGACTTTCATAACCAAGTAAGATGCCTAAACTAAATTCGGCATTATCTTCAAATAAGCTATTAGCCCAAGGAATTGAATATGGTGAAGATGGAACGCTCCCTCCATAAATACTAGAACATCCTGTTGCATTAGCAATAACTAATTTTTTACCAAATAATTGCGTTAGTAATTTAATATATGGGGTTTCACCACAACCAGCGCAAGCTCCACTAAACTCGAATAATGGTTTAGCTAATTGACTACCTTTAATTGTAAATCTATTATCATCTAATTTATTTTCATAATTATTAAATAAATCATTAGCAATTATTTGTTGTTTAGGATCATAGTCACCAAAGCTTAAGGCTTTGTTACCACCTTTACCAGGGCAGATGTTAATACATAGTCCACATCCTGTACAATCAGCTTCACTAACACAAATAAGATATTTGTCATTAAGATTCCCTAATACTTTAATACCGAGTTCGGCATATTTATCAGCTTCTCCGACAATAAAAGGTCTAATCGCTGCATGAGGACAGACTAAAGAGCATTGGGTACACTGGATACAATTATCTTTATTCCATTTAGCGACATTATCGGCAATATTTCTTTTTTCATATTTACTAGTAGCACATGGAAATGAACCATCTCTTAGTTGATAAACTTCACTTACTTTTAAGTTATCTCCATTCATATTATTAATGATTGATACTAGACTACGTGATTTTTCTTTTTCTTCTTTTAAAGCTACATTACTTAAATCTAAGAACTTTAAATTATCATTAACACTTTTAATAGCATTAATGTTTGCTGTAATAATATCTTCTCCTCTATTTTTAAAAGATTCTTTAACACCTTCAATAATTAATTCTTCATAGTTAGGGATATTTAATACTTTTAAGATAATCGTTTCCATAATCTTACTTATTTTGCCTTTAATATTATTATCTAAAGCAATTTTAGAAGCATCAATATAATAAAACTTAATACTTTTTTCTTTAATTGTTTTAATATCTTTGTTAGAAAGTAAACTAATAATCCCTTTTTCATCTTTGGCACTATTTAAAATAATAGTTCCATATTCTTTAATCCCATTAAACATGTCTAAATTTAATAAATATTCATCTTTAGTAACTGCGACTAACTTCGGATTAATGTTATAAAATGGGGCTTTTATTTGTCTTTTACCATATCTTAAATTACTAATGGTAATCGCATTACTCTTTTTAGAATCATATTTAAAATAGCCTTGAACAAAGTAATTTTGGTCATTGCCTAAAATCTCTAAGATGTTTTTAGAGGAAGAAACCATTCCATCAGATCCAAAACCATAAATGGTCATTTGTTCAAAACCTAAATCAATTGTAAAGTTCGTACTAGGTAGACTTAAATTAGTAACATCATCATTAATACCAATCGTAAAATTATTCTTTAAATCGCCTTCTAACATATCAAAGACAGATTTTATCATATCGGGAGTAGTATTCTTACTAGCAAGTCCATATCTGCCCCCAACAATCTCTTTATTCTTATCTTTTAGGGCATTTAAGACATCTAAATAAAGTGGCTCACCACTCATTGTATTATCTTTTGTTCTATCTAA
>Ga0209800_10003632_pt1 | contig 12054 bp, 17 predicted proteins | sample Higcelweek8metaG_FD_187174 | JGI IMG/M metagenome (GOLD analysis project Ga0209800, IMG submission 187174) | Freshwater pond sediment microbial communities from the University of Edinburgh, under environmental carbon perturbations - High... | ecosystem: Environmental > Aquatic > Freshwater >... | reverse complement strand
CGATAACGATCTTCAACTTCTTCTCTGAGATATAATCGACTAAATTCATGTAAGCCTGAATGAACTTTTACCGCCACATCAATTTCCCCTTCTTTTATTTTAATTTCATTTTCCATCTTTTTTATTTTTTATAAATATTATTTTTTTCTTTCTTTTAGATAAAATGGCCACGCTAAAAAGCTAAGTAACATCTGAATAATTCGACTAGTTATCGCTACACTCACTACCGCTCCCGCACTCAAACCAAAAATTCCAAAAAAAGTAATATAAGCCCATTCCTTTACGCCGATATTATTGATACTAATTGGAAGCGCAGACACCACACTAGCCAAAAAAATAACTGATAGATAATTTAACATCTCAATCCTTATTCCAAAAGCCATAAAGAGAACATAATTTGCTCCCGCCAATCCAATTAGGTTAAATAGAAATGACCAGCTGATGGCTCTCCAGATAATTCGAGCTTCTCCATTGTAATGATTAAGTTCTTTGATAATTTTATTAGCAATTTTATTAACAAATCTTACAGGAGTTTTGAATTCTCTATTTCTAAAAAATTCTAGAATAACAAAAACAAAAATTAATCCACTCAAGGATAAAATTCCCAAAGTTAACAATATTTTATTTTCCAAAAAAACCTTAAAATTTAAAACAGCAAAAATAACTACCAAAATCATCCCTCCCAAAAGCCCCGTAAATCTATCCATTATCACACTTGAAGCAGTCTCTTTAAATTTACCTGATATCCTTCCAATGCGATAAATTTTAAAGCTATCTCCACCCACAAAGGATGGCATAAAGTTATTAACAAATGTCGCCGAAAAATATGACTTAAAAAATTCACCTAAAGACAAATCTATGCCCTTGTGTTGGGCTAAAATCTTCCACTTATAAGAAGAGATCAGCATTCCCGATAGATAAAGCGCTACATAAACAGCAATCCATACAAAATTTACTCGTCTCAAATATTCACCCACTTCCATCCAATCCACTCGATAAACAATCCACCAGATAAAAAATAAACTGATAGAAATTTTAGCTATGAATTTAATCCACTTGTTTTTCAACATAAAAAATCTATTTAACTTTATAGTATTCTTTGTACCAAGCTACAAAGTTCTTTATCCCCTCCTCAATTCTTGTTGTTGGTTTCCAGCCTAATTTTTTAAGTTTGCGAATATCGGCAACTGTGGCTGGCACATCTCCTGGTTGCATTGGCATCATTTTTTTCTTAGCTTTCTTGCCCATATTTTCTTCTAGCACCTCAATGTAGCGCATCAGGGTTTCCTCCCTATCTCCTCCAATATTCATTACTTCACATTTTTGATTTGCATCTATTACTGCAATAGTTCCACTTACAATATCATCTACATAAGTAAAATTTCGACTCATCTGACCGTGATTAAAAACTTTTATTGGAGTACCTTTGGCGATTCCATCCGTAAACAAAAAAAGAGCCATGTCAGGCCTTCCCCAAGGACCATAAACAGTAAAATATCTAAGACCAGTAGTGTTTAATCCATAAATATGACTATATACATGAGCCAATAATTCAGTAGCCTTCTTGGTTGCTGCGTAAGGTGAAATTGGCGTGTCCACACTATCACTTTCTGAGAAAGGTTGCTTCTTATTATTACCATAAACTGAGGAAGAGGATGCATAAACAAAATTTTTAATTTTATATTTACGAGCCATTTCCAAAAGATTCAAAGTTCCTCTCACGTTCACATCTTCATATTCAATTGGATCAAGTAAAGAATTTCGTACTCCTGCCAAGGCTGCTAGGTGCATTACTTTTTCTATTTTTTCAGTCTTAAAAATTTTATCTAACAATTTAATATCTCGAATATCTCCCTTATATAATTTAAAATCATAACCCTTAAGATATTTTTTAATTCTATCTTTTTTAAGCTGAGGATCATAATAATCATTGAAATTATCAATCATTATTACCTTATCACCGCGATCCATCAACTTTTTAGCTAGATTTGATCCGATAAAACCTGCTCCTCCCGTTATTAATATTTTCATATTTTTTCTATTATTATTTACTGTCTTATTATATCACACCCCGCTTTATTTGGCAGATATCGCTTATTGTCCAAGTTAATTGTTGCGTGGGGCAGTTTTTTATTCTAACTCTCTCTTGAAATATTTAACAATTTTAAAAATCATATGCGCAAATATTAAAATAACTAAAGCCAGATTCATATAAATAAAAATACTACGCAACATCCCTTCTCTTAAATCAGTCCCCAGATATAATCCATGAAAAACAACTGCACCGTATAAAAATATATTTAAAAAATGAATCGCTCTCCAAACTTTAAAATTTATTATTTTTCTCATATAAGAAGTAACCGTCAAAATTATCATCAGATACATCCCCACTATTCCCAAAGCCAGCTCATTGGAATAACTCTTTGAATACCAAGGAACTAAAATATCTAAAATATTAAAACTCAAGTATTTATCCAAGAGTAATATTGCGCCATGAATGAAAACAAAGATTAAAGCTTGAACTGATAACCACCCATGAATATTTAATGAATCAATTGGCTTTATAATCTTATTTAGGCCTGGCATTCTAATACTAATACCCAAAAACATCACTACATAAAGCAATAGAAATGCCATCAACCCCGTTGCTCGAGTTAGATACCAAACCCACTGGATCTCTCCCTCTACTGGAAAAGTATTTTGAGTAATAGTTTTAACTGCTACCGGAGAAGTATTTTCTAAAGGATTGAAACCCTCAATGATCTCTGTCCCGTCATAAAAACCATCCGAATCAGTATCTGGATTCGTCGAATCAGTTTTAAAAATTTCTTTTTCTCCCAAATCGGTCAATCCATCCAAATCGCTATCAATAATTAAATCACTCTTATAGTCTAGAACCTTTTCGGGATTATCAGCTAGCGTGATATTAAAAGAAAGAGCAAATAATCCTAAAATTATCAGCAGGGTTTTAAATTTATTTTGCATATTTTTATCTTAAGAAATTAAGTTTGATTTGATTATATCCTTATTGTTTTTTAAAAAAATACATTCTATTTTATTTTTATTTGCCCAGACTATCCCCTCCTCTGGACCCAGTAAAAATAAAACCTTTGCCCATACATCTGCCAACTCTGTGCTCTCGGCCACAACTGTAACGGTCTTAATATCAAAACTAAAATTATTTAAATTTTTGGGATTTATGAGATGATGTATCCTTTTTTCTCCCATTTGCCAAAATTTCCTCGTATTTCCACTAGTTGCCAATCCCTGATTTGAAATTTGAAACATTATCTCATCCTCATTTATAGTTTCCTCTAGGGATATGCCCCAATTTCTATCGCTTTTATTTTTTCCTCGGGCATGCATATCTCCGCCAGAGTCCACTAAAAAATTCTTCCAACCTTTTGAACTCAAAAAGTCTGCAACCCTGTCAGTAATGTATCCTTTAGCCAATCCAGAAAAATCCATTCGCTGATTAAATCTGACTTTATTATTTTCTACAATTAAATCTTCACTCAAATCATTCTTAAAAAAATCAGTACCTGGGCTAGAGTATTTTTCTTGAAAAATATTTTTTTTAAAATCTTCCTTATAGCCAATTCCCTCCAATGCATCCAAAATTCTCGGATCAAAGACTCCTTCGCTTTCATTATAATAAACTAAGCATTTATGAGCTAAATATAAAATATCTTCTGAAGCCTGGTGAAAAATTCCCAGTTCATTATTTATTTTTGATAGCTCGCTTTCTTTACTAAAACGACTTAATATTTGCTCCTTGTCTTTATAAATTTTTTGGACTTCATCCAAGTCAGATTTAGCTTTCTCTATATCGAAGTCATCATCTACTAATTGTAAATAAATGTCTGTTCCTAGCGCCCTAAACTCTCTTTCAATAGAATCTTTTTCCATTTTATTTCTCAAATTTATCCACAATTCCATTTTTATTATTATCCTCCACTATATAAATCTCAGCCATATTGGGATGCTTATCATCTTTATCCAGAATTCCATCACCATCACTATCTTTCAAAATAACCGTTTCCACGCTTTTAGAAACAGAGGTAGTTTGGGCGAGAGTTTTAACCACCGAACTATTAAAAGGTTCATCACGATCCTCTTGTTCTTCGTACTCATCTTCATCATCATCTTCTGCCCTTACGGCTACCAAGCTAAATGTACCTACAAACAAAAGTATAAATAACAAGCTCAAAATTTTTATTTTATTGTCTTTGTTTTTCATATTAAATTTTTTAAGATGATTTAGTTTTTTTATCCGCCTTAGGCGCTGCAACAGGAGCTGGCGTAGTTGTCGTCTTGGTTGTAGTAGTGTCTAATTTTTGGATTTCTTTGGGTGCACTATTTAAATCTCTCAACTTATTTTCTCTATCAGTAGCGATTTGATTTTGTAAATTTGCAACCCTGCTATCAATAGGCGTCACATCCTCCTTGCTTTCACTTTGTAAAGATATATTATTTTTATCTTTTTCTTTTATTCCGCAGATAATTAAACCTACTATCATTAAATTAACTGTAAAAATTGCTACTTTTTGCAAATGTTCTTTCATCGCCATATATTTATTTTAAAAATTAGTTTAATTCTTTATTATATTTCTTATTTTTCCCAACAAAACATCATCCCAACTATCTGGAATGACATCACCCTGGGGATTATGCTCTGAGGCTTCGTAATACAAAATATTTTTTATTTGCAATATGATAACTTTTGTATCAGTCTTCATTTCCTGCCAAATAGAAACATTTTTTTGCTGACTATAAATAAGCACTGCTCCAAGATAAACAAAGAACAGGAAAAAAAATATTATAAATAAGACAAAAAATAGTTTCTTAAACATATTTTAAACAAAAAAATTATCTGTCTAATTATACCATTTTTATCAAAAACAAGAAATACTCAGAAAATGGACATTTTAAAGCTATTGCATTAAAATAAGTCCATTGAAGCAATTTAATACTACTAAAAAATGAGTTAGAACTTAGTAAGGAAAGGAACATTAAAGTTGAAGCTGATAAAGCTTGGGAAACCAGTTGGTTTCGCAAAATTACTATTGCTATTTTAACCTACACTGTAATTGTAATATTTTTTATCACCCTAGGCTTTAAGAAGCCTTTTATTAACGCTATTGTCCCCACCCTGGGATTTTTACTCTCCACTCTATCCATCTCTATTTTAAAAAATTATTGGATAAAAAATATTTATAATAAAAAAGCATGAATTTTTTTGACATAAACAATTCTGAAATAAAAAACCGTCTCATTTTTGAAAACAAGCTTGTTTTTGCTTTCCCTTCTAATATGCCCATTGTTTCCGGACATACCCTTATCTGTCCCAAAAGAATTGTAGCTACTATAGATGAATTGACTCAGGAAGAAATTTTGGCTATATTTGATTTGCAAAAAAAGTTAAGAAGTTCATTATTAAAAGTTTTTAATGCTGAAGGCTTTAACTATGCATGGAACGAAGGAGTTTTATCTGGGCAAACCGTTAACCATCTACACCTACATATTCTGCCCCGAAACAAAAACGATTCAGGAATAACTAAATATGAACCGAGAGAATTTTTATATCGCCCAGGTATTCGACCAACTTCTCCAGAACAAGAATTAATTGAAATTGCATCTTTGATTAAAAATAATTTATAAATGAGGAGGTAGAGATGCGCCAAGAACTACACACTGTTTCATTATTTGCTCCGCTGGAAATTGATCGAGGCAGAATTAGAATCTCAGTAATCTCCAGACCGACCCTAGATGATGGGATAACTCCAGATGAAAGGATAAGGGGGGGTGTTACTCATCATGAGTGGATTAAAGACTTTGCTCCCCCGCCCAAGTTAATTGGAAGCTACAAAAGAGGAGAGATTTCTTGACAAGATTATCGAGAAAAATATCTCCAATTTTTAAGAGGTCCAGCACTAGCAGAAAAAGTGAAGGGGTTCGCCAGAAGATGCATGACGAGTAAAATAACTCTGGCTTGCGTAGAAGAAGTTGCTGATTTTTGCCACCGCCGACTGTTGGCCGAAGAACTCCAAAGATACGAACCAGAACTAATCATAGTTCACAAATAAAACGGCGACTTAACTGATCTAGTTAAGTCGCTTTTAAAAATATCATACCTACATTCAACTAATTAACTATTTAACTAAGCAACTACTTGATACTTACCCCATATCTGTTACACTAAAAATATGACTACTATCGCCGTAAATAAACGAGCTAATTTTGACTATGCCCTCACAGACAAATATGAGGCTGGTTTGGTTTTGACCGGTGGAGAAGTAAAATCCATTAAAACTGGACACATTAGTCTCAAGGGAAGTTTCGTCACTTTTAAGGGTACTGAACTCTATTTAACCAACGCTGACATCCCTTTTTATAAGTTTGCTGGCAAACCCGTTAATTATGACCCCAGACGCTCCAGAAAGCTTTTGCTCAAAAAATCAGAAATCAAGTCCCTATTGGGAAAATTCAAGGTTAAAGGCTTGACACTGGTGCCTATTCGGGTTTATACTAGGAAAAGACTTATCAAGCTTGAGTTTGGTGTTGGTCGTGGTAAAAAAGAATACGACAAAAGAGAAGATATCAAGCAAAGAGAATCCAAAAGAACAACCAAAAGAATCCTTAGAAATATAGGATAAATTAGACGTTTGCGTTAATAATATTTTTGTTTTAAAAGTATTTTTAACGGGGCTGTCTAGTTTCGACAGTTTGAACTTTAAAAACTAAGCAAGTCGACTCAAGTAATAATAGTCGTAAAACCTGGTTACAAGATTATAAGTGCAAACTTTATATCAAAAGCAAAGACTGTAATTGCTAACGCATTTACACCATCTTTCGCTCCTGCTTTAGCCTAAATTGCTTCAGCCATCGAACTGCCTATTTCTAGTAAGCAGATCTCGGTGCCAACCACTAGGATAGCTTCTTGCGTCTCTTTCGCGCAATTTGCAAAATTAATCGAAAGATCGGTCAATAAAGTTTGTCTATCTTAAATTTATTGATCCAGAACTCTGTTTTGCAACAGAACAAAAGGTAAACTAAACTTGTAGAAACGTTTTTATAGCCAATTCTGGACGTGGGTTCAATTCCCACCAGCTCCACCTAATATCAGTAAAGTAGGCGCAGTAGCTCTCTAGTTTTAAACTAAAAAGCTAATCCCTACCCAACTAAAAAGCTAAAAATGAGAAGACGCCATACCAAAAGAAAGCCAATTCAACAAAAACCTCGTTATCGAGTAAATGAATATATCAGAATTCCGATTGTGTTTGTTATTGATGAAAACAAAGTTCAAATCGGTGAAATGAGTAATACTGACGCGTTGGCTCTTGCTAAGTCTAGAGGATTGGACCTAGTTGAGGTTGCGCCTAACGCTCATCCCCCAGTTTGTAAGATTGCTAATTTTGGTAAATTTCAATACAGTCAATCAAAACAAGATAGATTAAATAAAGCCAAGCAAAAGAGAACCGAGGTTAAGGGTGTGCGACTTGGAGTTAGAACTGATTCACATGATTTAAGTTTCAAAAAGAAACAGACTGAAAAATTTCTAAGCAAAGGTAATAAAGTTAAAATCGAGCTAAGATTGAGAGGGCGAGAAAAAGCTCATCAAGATCTAGCCATAGAAAACATCCGAAAGTTCCTAGCCAGTATTGACATCCCCTACAAAATAGAAGAAGATATAAAAAGATATCCTGGAGGATTCAATGTCCTAATTGCCCCAGAATAATATATAATTTAAATAATTTTACTGAAATTTAAAAAAAATTTATGCCAAAGATGAAAAGCAAAAAATCTTTAATAAAAAAGATTAAGATAACTGGAGCGAATAAGGTCCTAAGAAGATACACCAAGCAAAATCATTTCAATTCCAAACAAACTGGAAGCTTTACTAGGAAGAAACGTTCTGATGTAGAAATCGTAGGAAAGGAAGCTAAAAATATTTTAAAAGCACTAGTTTAAATAGAATTTATTAGATATTAGTTTTTAGCTTATTAGAATTTTAACCCAAAAAGCTACAACCTAAAAATCTACAACCTAAATATATGACAAGAGTAAAACGTGGCGTTTCTGCCAATAAAAGAAGAAAGAATGTCCTAAGCATGACCAAAGGCTTTAAATGGAGAAGAAGTACCAATTTTATAGCTGCCAAAGAAGCTATTCTAAAAGCTGGAAAATACGCTTATCGAGATAGGAGAACTAAAAAAAGAACTATGCGTGGTCTTTGGATTATCAGACTAAATAATGCTGTGAGAAATTTTGAATTATCATATAGCAAATTTATCAAAATTTTAAAAGATAAGAGCATTGAACTAGATAGAAAAGTACTATCTCAAATGGCTGGAGAAAATCCTGAAGTATTTGGAAAATTCATGGAAGAAATCAAGAAATAAAAATCTTCAATATATATAAAAAAATATCCATTAAAAAAGTGGGTGTTTTTTTATTTTGATTAAAATAAAAACCAGGCTCTGCCAAAATTGACAAAGCCTGGGTTGAAAAAATATTTAACAAATTACGGTTCCAAAGTTATCACACTCGAAGCTGAATTTGTCTCAAGAATTTTATGAAGAAAATCTATTTTTTCCTCCAATTCCTCAACGCTCTCGGGAATCTTCTCTGGAGCATTTGAAGGACTTACTCTAAGCTCCAACTTATCATCTAGAATCCTTCTTTCATCCTCAGAAAAACCATTCTGGGTTATATCTGAATAGATATGAGCGGTAACAACTCTAGCATGATTCCATTCATAATTTGCCATATGCACCAGACTTTCCCTTTCTTCAACATTGGTGACGTTATTTAATTTCCTAGCTCCAAAACATAATATTTTGAAACTATTTTCAAGATGAGCTGTCTTGGCCAAAATCTCCGGCCTATTTTTAATCGCCCTTTCTCTTATCACTTCAATAGTTAAATCCGATTTATCAGCGACCTCTTTTGTTGATAATTTAAAATCAAAAAAGAAAGCCCCTAATAATAAAGAGACTATAACCACAACTAAAAAAAATATAGCTATTGAAAAAGCCACCTTCTTTCTTCTATCCATAATAAAACCTCCCTCAAAATTGAATTGTTTAAATAACTCTGCGCCAAATTGCACATCAGGAGATGTTAGCATAAAAAACCTCAATTGTCAAGGTTTTTGGGCCAATGCTTAGGTCTATTTTTCAATCACCTTATTTACATTTGCTCTATTTATGGACCTATCCTGCTCTTGAATAATCGTTTGAGTTTTTTGGACAGACTCATTTATCATTTCTAATTCTTTGGATGTTTTATTAAATCCCACCACAGTAAAAGCTATCATTATCAAAGAAGCTGCTAATAAAACCACAACACCTGATTCGGTACTTATAGTAATCATTTTTTTATTTTTTAATATTTATTTTAGTTTTTTTTGATTGCGACCTTAAGGCTCGCCTCAAGATTATCAATAATCATATTTATTTTTTTATCCACCTCTTGGGCAGTAAGAGTTCTTTCTGCATCAGAAAAAGTTAAATGAAAAGCCATTGATCTTTCTTGTGTTTCTGGATTTATAAAATTGTCAAACAATTCTACTTTTTTAAGCAGCTCTCCTCCATTTTTATATATTTCATTGATTACCACATCGGTTAAAATCCTATCAGGCACCGCCATTGAGATGTCTCTATTAACTGCTGGGAATTTAGCTAGCTGCTTATATTTTTTTTCATAGCTAATTTCTTCCAAAAGTGCCCGCACATTCAATTCAAAAACACAAGCTCGCATCTTTTTGATTCCAAAATATTTATGAGCCGATTTGGTTATTTCTCCAATTGTACCCAGAACTTTACCTTGCTTAGTTTTTATCAGAGCCTTTCTGGAGTTATGCAACGATAAAACATCTAATTTATCTTCGTCAAATTCATTAACAAAAACAGCCTCATGAATTTTTATCTTAGAAAATAAGTTTTCTACTGCCCCCTTTAGCGCGAAAAACTGTTCACCCTTCTCTCCTTTTTCTATTATTAATCCTGCTATCATCAAATCTTCCTTGGGTAAGCCGTCTGTGCTTGGGGCATAAATCTTACCAATATCAAAAATATTTATTTTATCGAAATAACTCAGACTCTTCTTACCTGATCGCAAAAGTCCGCTAATCAAAGTTCGGCGAATTAATTCTTGATCCGGATTCATAGGATTCATCAGTGTTGTGTGATTTTCATCATCTAAGCCCAATGCTCTCGCATCTTCTTTAGAGTAAAAAGAATAACTCTTTACTTCATCAAAGCCACTGTGCGTCATTATATCTTTTAATTTCCACTCTAATTCTCTCTCTTTATTTTTTCGAGGAACTTGCACTTTTTCCTTTAACGGCTTGGTTTCTATTTTTGTATAACCAAAAATTCTTCCAATTTCCTCAATTAAGTCTTCTTGATTTTTCAGATCGATTCTTCGTGTAGGAATTTCACAATTTAAAACTTCTCCATTTTTTTGTACTTTTATATCCAGACATTCCAAAATACTAACTATCTCTTGTTGCTCAATTTTAACTCCCAATAGATTATCTACACTTTCAATTGCGAGCTTGATTTCCCAAGATTTTAGTTCTTTGGGATAATTATCATTAATTGCCACCAATTCCCCCTGCGCTATCTCTAAAATCATTTCGACAGCTTTAATAAGAGCATGCTCTGTAAAGTTAACATCGATATCTCGCTCGTAACGGTAAGCTGCATCAGACTCAATTTTATGAATTGATTTTGTCTTTCGAATAGTTACTGCGTCAAAATTAGCTGATTCTAAAATGATTTCCTGAGTTTCATTATTAATTCCACTTTCCAGCCCCCCCATCACACCAGCTAGAGCAATTGGATGCGCCCCATCTGTAATAATGATATCAGTAGCTCTTAGCTTTATATCCTCTTCATTTAATATTTTTAGCTCTTCTCCAATTTTAGCCATTCTAACTCCAATAGACGATACTTTTTTTGCATCAAAAGCATGGAGTGGTTGCCCAGTTTCAAGCATTATGTAATTGGTAATATCAACGATATTATTTATTGGATTTAAACCTGATGCCCTTAGTCTATTCTTTATCCAAGTTGGTGACTCCCCTATTTTTATATTCTTTATTCTGGCACCAATATAACGCAGACATTTGTCGGTTTCAATTTCTATCTTTAAATCACTACCGATCTTAAATTTATCAGCTATCTTTTCATTTTTATTTAAAATAATCCTTTTTTCTAAAAGAGTAATTTCTCTCGCCATTCCCTCATAACTCAGCGCATCATGGGCCCGATTAGGAAGCACATCAATTTCTAAAACACTGTCATCCAGTCCTACATAAGTGGCGAATTTTTCACCAACAGGAGCATCCTGAGATAATACGATTATTCCTGCGTGATCAGTCCCTAACCCCAATTCATCCTCCGCACAAATCATCCCGCAAGATTTAATTCCACGAATCTCAGCTTCTTTAATTTTAAATTCCCCTGGTAAAATTGCCCCCACCAAAGCTACTGGGACCTTTTGTCCCTCCTTCAAGTTTGATGCACCGCAAACAATTTGCAACTCTGATTGTCCAATATTAACCTTAGCCACATTAAGTTTATCAGCGTTAGGGTGCTTCTCAACACTCAAAACTTCGCCAATCACTACATCTTCCATTCCCCTAGCCAAATATTCAATACCTTCCACCTCAAAACTATGCGCGGTTAAATCTTCTTTAATTTCTTGAGGTGTTTTATTTGTTTCACTCAATTCCTTGAGCCAGTTATAACTAAATTTCATATATTAGTAAGTTAGTTAGTAGTTAAATAGCTTCTTAGCTATTACTTATTTAAAATTTAAAGATTCCTAAACATATTCACCATGCAATTATTTCAAACGACTGCCTTTGCTAATGAACTAAAAAGCTAATGTCTAATATCCTAAACTAAAATTGCTTAGTAAACCGCACATCTCCACTGTGAAAAAGTCTTACATCATCAATCTTATATTTCATCATCGCAAGTCTTTCTAAGCCAAATCCCCAAGCAAATCCCTGATATTTACCCTTTGGATACCCTGCCGCTT
>Ga0209800_10003628_pt1 | contig 12067 bp, 10 predicted proteins | sample Higcelweek8metaG_FD_187174 | JGI IMG/M metagenome (GOLD analysis project Ga0209800, IMG submission 187174) | Freshwater pond sediment microbial communities from the University of Edinburgh, under environmental carbon perturbations - High... | ecosystem: Environmental > Aquatic > Freshwater >... | reverse complement strand
GATATCGGTCCGGAAGAAGTTCTTCAGGACACCCGCCCACTGGACCATGAGATCAATGGTCGGCACCACCACCAGCGCGGAGCGTTTCACCGCCGCCATCGCGAGAACCGCGAAATAGGTTTTGCCGGAACCGGTCGGCATGACTACCATGCCGCGTCCGTGCGATTCGCGCCACCGGGCCAGAGCATCCCGCTGGTGTTCCATCGGCGTATGCGGAGAATGGATTTTCAGGTCGAGCGTATCGTATGCGCGGACGTTGTCGGAGAGCTCCACCCGGTTTTCATGGGCCAGACGGACGATCGGGGCGTAGTCGGAAGCCGCCGCGCGCCATGCGCCGACCCGTTCATCCCGGCGGATATGGGCGGCGAAAACACCGGGCAGAGTCCCCGCTCCTTCTTCTTTGAGGAGCAGGGTTCCGGCGGCAAATTCCAATGCGATTCCAGCCATTGGTTCAGCGCTTCCGCCCGGGCTTGCTCATTTCCGGTTGTTTTTTTCGGTCGGACCGGCGGTGCGCGTCACGGCGGTGCTTCCGGTACGAGCCACTTCGATGATCTCGAAATCACTCATCAGAGAGAGGAAATGCTCGATCTTTTCGGGCGGACCGGAAATGGCGATACAGAGCTCGTTTTTGTTGACGTTGGGGATATAGCCCTGGAAAAGTTCCACCAGCTGGACGATGGCCACCCGGGTGAGGGCGGTCGTATGGACCTTGATGATCGCCAGTTCCAGCTCGACGAAATCGGAGGAGTTCAGGTCCGTGACGCTGACGACGTCCACCAGTTTGTTCAGCTGTTTTTCGATCTGCTCCAGCACGTCGTCGTCGCCTTTTGTGACGATCGTCATGCGGGAGAGATTCGGGTCATGGGTGTGGTTGACCGTCAGGGACTCGATATTGTAGCCGCGTCCGCTGAAGAGCCCGGCGATTCGGGCGAGCGCCCCGAACTTATTTTCCACGAGCACGGAGATCGTGTGCTGTCTGACCTTTTTTTCCATAAGAAGCCCCCTTGGGTGTTAGTTGAGCATCACCTGGCCGCCCGTCACGGGAATGGCCTGCCCGGTTTCGTATTTCTGTTCGACCGAATAAATGATTGCGCGGGCAACGTCCACGGGGAAGCAGCCGCGGTTCATCGGAACCTTCGATTCGTAAAAGCGCTTGACATCTTCCACGGTCTTTGCGCCGGGGACTTTGCCGCTGTTGAGATACTGGACGAAAAGGCCGCGTTCGGGATTGCTCCAGAGGGGGCCGTCGAAATAGTTGCCGGGACATACGCTGTTGACCTTGATATGGTCTGTGACCAGCTCCATCGCGAAACTCTGTGTCAGGCCGAGTCCGCCGAACTTGCCGCCCGCGTAGGCGGCGTTCTTGTTGCTGCCCTGGAGCCCGCTTTTGGAGTTGACCTGAACGATGTCCAGCCAGTCGCCGCCGTCGGCGGTCTCCGTGGCCATCAGGGTGGAGACGTGTTTGACGCACAGGAAATAACCGTTGTAGTTGACATCGGTCACGAACTCCCAGTCCTTGAGCGTGAAGGTCTTGACGGAACCGGCCTTGAGCACGCCCGCGTTCGCCACGAAGAGATCGATGCCTCCGCAGCGTCTGGCAATGGAACCGACCATCTCCGATACCGACGTTTCATCGGCCACGTTGACCGCCACCGCGAACGCCTCCGATGCCGGATATTCCGCACGGATCGCGTCGGCCGCCTTGTCGGCTCCCTCCAGATTCAGGTCCGCGACCACAATGACCGCTCCTTCGCGGGCCAGTTCCTCGGCAATGCCGTAACCGAAACCCTGCGCGGCGCCGGTCACAACGGCCACGCGGCCTTTGAGGCGTCCTTCGGAAACGTTTCCGGATTTCGCGGCCATGGAGCGGCGGTAGGATTCCACTTCCCAGTTTTCAATGAAGAGACGGTCCCGGTCGCTCAGATATTTCGGACCGTCGAAAGCGGCCGTCAGCTGCTTCACAAGGGCGGCGTCCGCGGCCAGCGCGGCCACCGTGCGGGCGCCTTTGAGGGTATCGGATGCGCAGAACACTCCTTTGTCGGGCACGCATACGACGAGCGGTTTGAAGCCGTGGGTTTTGACGTAGGCGGCAACCTCTTCCTTTTTCGGGCTTGCGGAAACCATCGGGAAGGATTTCGCATATACGATGTGGTCCGGGGAAAGCGGACCGTCGGTTACGCTGATGATTCCGGCGCATACGACGAATTTACGCTCGATCGAACCGTCTTCGGCGTCTGTTCCGAGAATAGTGCGCAGTTTCGGCGCAAACTGCCTGACGGCTTCCATGTCGGCGTCCTTGCGGACCAGTTCCATGGAAACGCCCGCCTTGGCATACGCACCGGCAAGGGTGCTCATCACGGAATCATACAGGGCATCGATTTCCTCCGGGGTGTCCGCTCCGGCGAAAACGCCGTGGTTCTGGAGGAAAATCAGGGATGGAACTTTTCCGGCGTTCGCCGCTTTGTATTTCTCAATTTCGTCAAAAACTTTTTTGGAAAGGGTGTAGCCGGGGTCCACATACGGAATCCAGAGGGCCTCCGGGAAGAGCTGCGCACAAGTTTTTTCGGCGTTCACGGAGCAGGTCATTCCGTTGACGGCGGCCGGGTGAAGATGGACCACATAGGCGAACGGAATCAACTCATGAAGGGGAGCCTCCACCGAGGGGCGTCCCGAAGACTCTTTGCAGACCGCGGCCATCATCATTTCTTTGGCGGCGGCTTCCCGTTTTGCGACATCCTCGGGAAGCGCCTCGGAAAACATGCGCTGAATCTTCGCGCGTTCCATCTTGACGAACTGGTCCGGGCGGATTTCACTCAACGCGACGCCGCTGGGTTTGATGAAGAGAACGTTTTCATCCTTGAAGGAGGTGTTTCCGCCTCCGGCCAGGACGAATTGAGGATTTGAACCGTATTTCACGGACATTGCGGCAATTTTTTCCAATGACATTTTCAACAACTCCCTGTTCAAAATTCAGATTTTAAAGCAATCAGCGGATCAGCATCTGGACCCCGCGCCAGAGGAAATCCTTCGGATCGATCTTCTTGCGTTCCCGGATGGCCATGTCGATGGGGACATGGGTGAACGTGTCGCTCCAGTGTCCCACCAGCAAATCTGTTTTCCCTGCCATGGCGGCGTGGACGGCGTTCTGCGCCAGCAGCAGGCAGAACACGGCGTCGGAGGCGTTCGCCGGAATGCCGCGGATCAGGTAGGTCGGATCGAAATATTTGATGTTGACCTCGAAATTCAACTTGCTGAAATATGTTTTCATTTTTTCGCGCATGAAAAGCCCGATGTTGTTGTTCAGCAGGTTTCCGGACTTGTCATATTCGCGCTGTCCCTGCATCAGCTCCTGTCCGGCGCCCTCGGCCACAATGATCACCGCGTGATGACGGCGTTTGAGGCGGTCGTAAAGAACCGGGAAAAAGGAATCAGGTTCGCCTTCCAGCGTGAACTTCACTTCCGGAATGAAACAGTAGTTCACATGCGGATTGGCAAGGGCGGCATTTGCGGCGATGAATCCGCTGTCGCGTCCCATGACATGGATCAGTCCCACTCCGTTCGGCGCTCCCTTGGCTTCGTTGTGCGCCACCGTGATCATTGGATTGGTGGCATGAACGGCGGTCTCGAACCCGAAGGTTTTGTCGATGTAGCTGATGTCGTTGTCGATGGTTTTCGGAATGCCGACGACACTGATGTTCAGTTTGCGTTTCAGGATTTCCTGCGCCAGTTCGTGCGCGCCGCGGAGAGTTCCGTCTCCGCCGATGCAGAACAGTAGATTGATGTCCATGCGGACCAGGGTTTCAAGCATCGTAAGGATGTCCTGGTTTCCGCGCGACGATCCCAGAATGGTTCCCCCCTGCTCATGGATGCCGTCCACCGTCAGCTCGTCCAGAATGATCGGACGGTATCCGGACTCCGGATTCAGTCCCGCGTAGCCGTAAGGAATTCCATATACCAGCGGGACATGATAGACCTCCTTCAAGGTCTCGGTAAGTCCCTTGATCACATTGTTGAGGCCGGGGCACAGTCCGCCTGCGGTCAGGATGGCCGCCTTGCACCAGCCGGGATCGAAAAAGATATTTTTCCGAGGCCCGGCCTTTTCGAAAGCCCGTATTTTCCCGTCTTTCTCATAGTCCAGCTTTACATCCAGCGAGTCGCAGTCGTAAAGGATCTGGGATTCTTCGCTTACGAAAGGGATATTCGGATCCATGGGCGACGCTATACGACATTCTCCCAAATTCTGAATGGGAAAATTCTCAATTTTCATATGGTGTCCCCTTTCCAACGGTTGAAATATGGATGTTAATCTAGCACCCATTGAATGTAAAGGCAAGCTGGGAAACGGAAATTTTGTCATTTCTGAAAACGTAAAAGTCCGGGCGGCCGGGACGCTGAATTTGCTCATGGAGAAATTCGGACATCCCGGCACTGCGCCGGACTCGAATCGGATTATGGAATTTTTCGGTTAATAAGGATTTCTTTTTCCCTTGTTCAAAAATTCCTTCCTCTTCTGTTTTTTTTACTGGTTCCGGAGAAAGTTCCGGACCGCTTCCGCGGAGGCCGGCCACTTCTTGATTTCACGGTCGCCCAGAAGAATCACGCCTTCCAGAACGCCTTTGGTCAGATATTCTCTGCATTTTTCCAGCTGATAGACCAGCAGTTCGGGCGGATTTCCGACGTCGCCGCGGCCGTATTCGTGCAGGAAGATTCCCTGAATGATCGGTTTCCCCGGGAATTTTTGACGGCAGAGTTCGATTTTTTCGTCGTATTCGAGGATTTCATCCTTGTGCCAGAACCAGAGATTGACCACGTCAATGTAAGGGAGGATGTAGGAGAAGTCCTTGACGTCCAGCTCATGCACATAGAACACGCCGTACATTTTCATGGCGGGATTGTGTTTCTTCAGTGCTTTCGAACGCGCCTCGAAGGATTCGGGAAGGACCACCTTGGTGAAGTTGACGCTTACGTCGTCGCACATCGCGCCGACTACGTTCGGGAACTGGAGGGAAAGCTTGCTGAGATGTTCCGCGTTCTGTTCGTCCGTCAGGTTTCCCTGGGCGCCGGGCGTGCGGCAGTTCGAATTGATCTGGCAGAGCATCCGTTTGTATTTGCTGTGGATGCCGAGCATTTTTTCATTGGTCGGGCCGTAGACGTACACCACGTTCTTGGCGTTGAAGTAGTCCGCGCCGCGGACAAGGGTGTCATCCGCCATGCTTCCGCCCCAGGAGGGAGTCGGACCGCCCCATACCCACAGATTGTCATCCCCCAGCTTCTTGAATTTGGAGGTGTCCTGACGCGGCGCCTGGGCCAGAAGTTCATGGAGAATCCCGTCGACGATGGAATTTTCCGGTTCGATCAGCTTGACCCATTCCGTATCGACCGGGCCGCAGAGGGGATCATCCTCCACGTAATCCGCCGGACGGGGAGCCGCGCTGCATCCCAACTTGTAGTCCCGTTTTTTTCTTTCCTGACGCTGTTTGAGGTAGAGGCGCTCCAGCGCCATGTCAAGACGGCGTCTCTGTGCTTCACTGATCTTCATTCTGAATCCGCTCCTTTTTAATTGGTTTGAGGGAGAATCTTGAATTATGTCATTTTGTGTATATATTATATCCCGGAATAGGATTAAATAAATGTCAGAAGGTATGAAAAAAATGTCAAATAATACCGAAAACAGCTTTGTCGTCCATCCGGTGGAAGCGTTCGACATCCGTTTTCAGGCTTGCCGCTATGCGCTCATTTCCCGCTGGAACTACACGAACATTACCTACGGTCTGTGGCTTTTCTACTGGAATCCGACCGATGGAGCTTCCCTTATTCAGAATGATCAGGAGCATGAACTGAACAGTCATCAGGCCGTCCTGATTCCTCCCTACACGACATTTTCCTCCCGGAACAGGCATCCATTCCAGCATTTCTACATTCACTTCGAGGCGGACGAACCTTTCAACCGGGTCAAACGGGAGATCCTTTTTTTTCCATCGGAAATTGTCCGGAAGATATTTCCCCGCCTGGAGGAAGGCGGAGATGATATGAACCGGAAGCTTCTCCTTCGTGTCCTTCTGTATGAATATCTGCTGCTCATTCCGCGGTCGTCGTTTCTTCCGTCCGGGGAAAACGTTCTGGACCGGCGGGTCCGGAAAGCCACGGAAATCATGAACGGGAATCTGGCGGAACCGCGAAGCAACCGCGAACTCAGCAGGAAGGTCGGAATGTCGCTCAACAACTTCTATCAGCTGTTTCAGAAGGAACTCGGGACCACGCCGAAGCATTATCTGCTGAACCAGCGGATGGAGGCCGCCCGGAAACTGCTGATTTATTCCGAATGCACTATCGACGAAATCGCCGCACAGACCGGATATGCCGACCGCTATCATTTTTCGAAGGCGTTCAAGCATTTCTACTTCGTCCCGCCTGCAACCTATCAGCAGCAGATGTGCGGGAAAAAATGAGGGAACTATTTCCGGGCTGGAGAGTGAATTACTGTTCCGCCCCGGCTGCTTCGGGAAGAAGCGTCTGGAACTGGCGTCCCAGAAGAGTCGAGGAAAAATACTGCCGGGCCGATTCCCGCCGCATTCCGTGTTTCCGGTAGATCATGCCCATCCATATCTTCCGCGCCTCTTCCGACGTGCCGTTCAGACGGTAGGTCTGTTCGCTCAGGGGAAGATCCCGCAGTGTGAAATGAACTTTCTGGCCGGTTCCGGGAATTACCCCGGATACCTGTTCTCCCTGGACTCCCGTCACATGAAAAACGAAGGACTGTCCTGCCAGGGCCACTTCCGTCGGCTTTCCGATGCGCGCTCTCCAGGTTTCAGCATAGGAAGGGCCGAGCCCGGCCAGTTCTTCCAGGGTCTTCTTCAGTTCTGGAACCAGTTTACTTCCCTTTGTGTGAACATATCGGTTCAGGGCATCGTCGTATTTTCCCTCCAGAAGAAGGGAGGCCATATTGTCCAGCAGTTCCTCCGTTTCGTGGATGCTGGTCAGGCGGTAGCCGTTGGCAAGGCGTTTCCGCTCCACTTCCGTTTCTTTGGCGAAATCGCCTTTGTAGGAGTTGTATATTTCCATGACTTTGGAATATTCCTTGTCTTCCACATATTGGACGGTCTGCCGGTGAAGCATTTCCATGATGGCTTTTTCCGGAGAGCCGCGCCGGGTATCGGTGGAAAACGGGGAGGCGGAGTCCGGCTGGCTGCTGTTGTAAAAGATGAATACCGATACCAGCGCGATCGAGAGGATCGGAATCATCAGCCAGAGAAGAAGTTTCAGCGAGGCGTTGGCGCTGGCCTCCTCCGCCGTCTGCTTCTGGAATGAAAATGCCGAGGGCATGCGGACATTGCGGGCCAGTGTGGAAGGCAGAATCCGGTTCTTGAGAAACGCATCCAGATCCAGCGACAGTTCCTCCACGTTGCTGTAGCGGTCGTCGCGTTTCTTTTCCATACAGCGGAGAATGATGGTTTCAAAGTCCTTCCGGAGGGTGGGCTGGTGGACGGTCGGCGGAACGGGTGCGTCCATGGCGTGCATCCGGCGGAGCTCCTTCAAATCCGGGGAATCGAAAGGAAGACGGCCGGTGCAGAGCTGATACAGGGTGACGCCAATGGAGTAGATGTCCGCCCGCGAATCGCAGTTGGTCGCGTCGATCGCCTGTTCCGGAGACATGTATTGAGGGGTTCCGAGCGAGGTCAGAGACACGGTGATCGACTCTTTTCCGATCCGCTTGTCACCGTAGATTTTGGCCAGCCCGAGGTCCAGAATCTTGACGGTGCCGTCCTCGGTGAACATGATGTTTTCGGGCTTGATGTCACGATGGACGATGCCCAGTTTCTCCGCTTCGATCAGTCCCGCGCAGACCTTCTGCATGATGACCGCCGCACGGGTCGAATCGATGCTGCCCTCCCGGTCGAGAATCGTCTGGGCGCTTCCCCCGCCGATGTATTCCATCACAAGGTAGACGTTCGCATTGTCGTAGCCGCAGTCGTAGACCCGCACGATGTTCGGATGGTTGATCTTGGCACAGATTTTCGCGGATTTGACGAAACGGTCGCAGGAAGCGCGGTCCGTCACATATTCCATCCGCAGGGCCTTGATAGCCACGGGCATTCCCAGATTCGGATGGATTCCCTTGTAGACCTTGCCCATGCCGCCGAATCCGATGAAGCCGGTGATCGGATATTGCCCGATGAATTCCGGTATGAGACTGTCAATTTCCGAATACTCTTCGACGACCGTATTCTGGTCGACTGCGAATTTCTGGTGACAGATGCACTCCACATTGGACCCGTGGTCCACGTGTTCCAGCTCTGTCACCTTTTGACAATGCGGGCATTTGATTTTCATAAAATACTCTACCCGTTCTTGTAGCCGACCTCAATCAAATCGGAGATGAAAACAGATCCGAGGGAGAACTTGCCGACGCGTTTCTGCTCATGGGCGCGGGACCCGCCTCGACTCCCAGTTCGGCGGAAGCCACCGCCATCGCAAACGCCTTCGCCATCAGCGCCGGATTTCCCGCCGCTGCTATCGCTGTATTGACCAGCACCGCGTCCGCTCCCATTTCTATCGCCCGTGCGGCATGGGACGGCACGCCGAGTCCGGCGTCGATCACGACGGGAACATTGGAGTTCTCTATCAGAATTTCCAGCATCGCCTCCGTCCGGATTCCCTGTCCGCTTCCGATTTGCGCTCCCAGCGGCATGACCGCGTGAACCCCGACGTCCTCCAGACGTTTGGCGAGAACCGGGTCGGCGTTGATGTAGGGGAGAACAATGAATCCTTCCTTCACAAGCACTTCCGCCGCTTTCAGCGTTTCGATCGGGTCCGGCAGAAGGTGGATCGGATCGGGATGGATTTCCAGCTTGATCCAGCGGAAAAATTCCTGTCCGAAACGGGCGATTTTCACGGCGTCCTCCGCCGTCCGTGCCCCGCTGGTGTTCAGCATCACTTTTACTTTGGAACGGTCGATCGCGCCAAGAATGTCGTCCTGCGTATCGTTCATCCGGACCCGCCGCATCGCCACGGTTACCAGTTCCGTTCCGGAATTTTCAATGGCGGCTTTCAGTTCTGCACTGGAGGAAAATTTCCCTGTCCCGAGAAAAAGTCGGCTGTTGAACTTTTCTCCGGCCAGCATCAACGTCTTTTTCATTGTAAAACACGACTCCAATCATTATTTCCATGAAATTTAGCATCAATATGGTTAAAAGCAAAAGCAAATCGAACAAAAAAAGTTCAATTTTATTCATTTCCACGCAGACCGCCGAAAGTGGGACACTGCCGCACGGAGGCGGCTATGTCATGTCCGGCGTTTTTCCGCATTGTGTTTTTCATTAAAATAAATAATAAGTTTGTACGAATTTTATGAAAAAGAAACGGCTTTTTTCACGGGACTTCCGTTCGTCTTTTCCTTCCGGAATTCTTCCTTTTTTCCGAAGTGATTTTTTGTGTGGAGCCGGAAATGTCCCTCCGTAAAAGAAGCTGGAAATCTTTCATTTCAATGTTTGTATCGCTTTATAAATGCCGAAAAAATATCAGAATGTCGGAATTGTCTCTTTTTTCTGATCTTCCGTCTCCTTGCGGTTTTTCTTCCGGGAGATATGGTAAAAACAAAGAAACCGGAACCTTTCAAAAGACAGGAAAAAAACATGAAGAACACCCATCCCGCTGAAATGAATGAAGTCAAGGTCAACGATCCTTATCTGGCGCCGAGAATCCGCCAATGCCTCGAAACCACCATTCCGAAATCCGTGCAGCATTGCCGTACGGACGGCCGGATCAATGCGTTCAAGCTTCAATGGAAGGAGGGAATGCCGGACAAACCTCATGTTTTCTGGGATTCCGATGTGGCGAAGGTGCTGGAAGGCATGGCGTATGCGGTTCAGCTCACACGGGACCCGGAGATGGAAAAGGAATTGAATGAAATCGTCGATCTGGTGGTTTCCGCTCATCAGAAGGACGGTTATCTGAATACGCATTTCACGGTTGTGGAACCGGAAAAGCGCTGGGCTTGTCTCAATTCGGCGCACGAGCTTTATTGCGCCGGACACCTCATCGAGGCGGCCGTGGCCCATTTTCAGGCAACCGGCAGACGCAATTTTCTTGGTGCCATGTGCCGGTATGCCGATTACATCGCCTCCATCTTCGGACGCGGCAGAGGGCAGAAGCGCGGATACCCCGGACACGAGGAAATCGAGCTGGCACTCTGCAAACTGGCGGAGGTCACCGGGAAGAAAAAATATCTCGATCTGGCAAAATATTTCGTGGATGAGCGGGGACAGTCTCCGAGTTATTTCCAGAAGGAAAATCCGCAATGGACTTCGCGCAATCTGGAAAACCACCAGGCGCTCAAGCCGGTCCGGGAAGAGAAAAACGCGGTCGGACACGCGGTTCGCGCGGTCTACCTTTATTCCGGCATGGCCGATATCGCACAGGCCACCGGCGACAAAGAACTCCTCCGGGCCTGCGAAGCGGTCTTCGACAGCATTTCCCAAAAGCGGATGTACCTTACCGGCGGCATCGGGTCCGAACGGAGCAGCGAGGCCTTCGAGAACGACTATAATCTCCCGGACCACAGTTCCTATGCGGAAAGCTGCGCGTCCATCGGTCTTGTTTTCTTTGCCTCGCGGATGTTCAACATTACCGGTGACGGCAAATACATGGATGTCCTCGAACGCGCCCTTTACAACGGCATTCCGAGCGGCATCAGCCTCGACGGCTATCACTATTTCTACAAAAACCTTCTCCGCGCCGATCATAATACGCACTGGCTTTTCCAGAAAACCCGTCTGGAATGGTACGACTGTTCCTGCTGCCCCACGAACTTCTGCCGTTTTCTCCCCCAGATCGGTTCTTATCTCTGGTCGGCCAATGAGGACGGGGTAAAGCTCAACATTCCCGCGGCTTCCGTCTATGAAGCCGACGGACGCAAAATCACGGTCCGGGGCGACTATCCTTACGGCACGGAGATCGAGGTGGAGTTCGGAACTGGCGCCGAATTCACCTTCAGCATGAGGATTCCTCTGAACTGTTCCGCGAGTTTCAGCCTGAACGGGAAAAAGGTTTCTCCCGTGCCGGAAAAGGGATATGTCTCTTTCCGCCGGACGTGGAAAAAAGGCGATCTGCTCAAGGTTTCTCTGGAGATGCCTGTAGTGGTTTTCCGGGCGCATCCGGAACTCACTTTCAATGCGGGACACCTTGCCCTCATGCGCGGTCCGCTGGTCTACGCCCTCGAAAGCATTGACAACGGCGGCCGGAATCTCTCGCAGCTCCTGATTTCCGCCTCACAGTCATTCAAACTCTCGAAAGCAAAAGGACTCCCTCCGGGGACCATTGCGCTCAAAGGGACGGCGTACGAAGAATTACTCCCGGAGAACCATCTTTATACGCAAGGAGTTCCAAAATTCAGGAAGACCTCCTTCACGGCCATCCCGTATGCGCTGTGGCAGAATCGCGGAGAGTCCGGAATGACTGTCTGGGTCCGGGAGTATTTCGGATGAATTCTTGACTTTTCCGTTCCGGCGCGGTACATTAGCCTTTTCTCAAAACAGGATTGGAGGCATTCATGAATACGATCGATATTCCCGCCGGAATGGAAACACGCTCTTTCGTCATGGAACCGGGGGCTCTCCGTCATGTTCCCGCTCTGCTGAAAACATGGTTTCCGGGGGTTCGCCCGTGGATCGTCGCGGACGAAAACACCTGGAATGCCGCCGGAAAAGCGGTGGACGCATATCTCCGGGAAGCCGGAATCGAAGCATATCCTCCTTATATCTTTCCGGCGAAACCGATCCTTCACGCGGACAATTCCCACATTCCGGAACTTCAGCGGGTCATGCCGGAAAAATGCGCTCCTGTCGCTGTCGGCGGAGGCACCGTCAACGATCTCGTCAAACGACTGTCCGGAGTTGCCGGAGTTCATTACATGTGCGTGCCGACCGCTCCTTCCGTCGACGGCTACACCTCCTTCGGCGCGGCCATGACGGTGGACGGTTTGAAGCGGACATTGCCCTGTCCGGCGCCCTATGTGCTCGTTGCCGATACGAAGGTGCTTACGGACGCTCCGAGCGGACTTTTTTCTTCC
>Ga0209800_10003627_pt1 | contig 12077 bp, 12 predicted proteins | sample Higcelweek8metaG_FD_187174 | JGI IMG/M metagenome (GOLD analysis project Ga0209800, IMG submission 187174) | Freshwater pond sediment microbial communities from the University of Edinburgh, under environmental carbon perturbations - High... | ecosystem: Environmental > Aquatic > Freshwater >... | reverse complement strand
AAGCAGCAGTAGTGGAATCAGTTTTATATCTTTTTTATAAAAGTTTGCTTTTTCTAACATATATTTTTTACATTTGAAACTTGAACCAACCTACTTGAATTATGAAAAAAGTTTTTTTATTATTGATTAGCGTAGCATTCTTTTGCTCATCTGTATTTGCTCAATCTGTAGAAGTGCAAAATGTTCGCAAGCGTGAATTCCGTGGTGTATCCCCGATTAAAAATGTTGTAACCAACGAAGTAACCGGCTATTATACGTTCTATGTGAATGAAAAGATCGGCGACGGTATGGTGAATTTTATAGTCGATATTTTTGACAAAGAACTTAATCTGATTAAAGAAACACCGATTACCATTACCAAACGTAGTAATGTTGATGGTGCCGAATTTAACGGTAAGGAATTTTTGTTTGTCTTTAACGATGTATTGAAAAAAACACTCACCTATGTTTCTATGGATAGCGACGGTGAGATTATTAAGAAGCAAACCATTGTTGAGGAAAAACGTTATGCTTCTACCGCAGATGTGTTTACTGCACAGGATGGTTTTTTTATTGTAAAACCAATTAAGGAAAAAAAGTGGGGATATTCAATCGAGAAAATTGACAGTGACCTCAACTCACTTTGGGAAAAACGAATGACTGTGGAAAAAGGGATGGTAGGTGTTGAAGCCGTAAGTGCGTCGGCTGACCGAATCATTGTTATCGAAGTAAGTAAGCCTGCGCTGATGTCGACAAAAGCCACGGCCAAGCTTGTGTGTGTGTCGGATGAAACCGGTGAGTTAATCTACGAATACTCTCTCTACGACGGCACTTCGACCTGTATGCCATCGGCATTCCTGATTGATAAAGACAATAACGTTATTACTGGTGGAATGTATTTCAAAGGTGAGCGATGGGACGATGTAAACTCCGACGGAATTTTTTTCCTGAAGCTCGATGCCAATGGTGAAAAATTGGCGTATTCAACCGAAGATTGGGACGAAGGTATTTCGAAGTATATTAAAAATACTTCAGTAAAATCGTTTACCATCAGCAGCAAACCAAAAGTTATTTTTCACGAAATAGTTCAAACCGCCGATGGCAATTATCGTCTTATTGGTGAAACATTCAAGAAAAACTATCAGCTGGTTAGCATGAAAATCAAGGACGCAATTACCGGTCGGTTTATTGGCGATATCAGCAGTGATGACGATAACAACAAACCAATCACTTTCGAAATTCTTGATTTTATTTTGTTCAAATTCGATGGCGAAGCGAACATGACCAATGTGTCTATCATTCCGAAAGAACATACAAAAATTTCATGCTACAGCCCTTACAATGGCTTAGGCGGAATGAGGCTTGCACAAGTTGTAAAAGACTTCGGCTTTTTCAATTTCGCATTTGTTACAACCATGCCCGATGTGGCAGAACCATTGCTGGTCAGCGCTAATTTTGTTGATGAAAAAGCGTATATCGGCATCAACACCATTGACCTTGAAAACGACAGCAAGTTTACCAAAATTCCCATCACACGCCGCACCATTAAAGGTGGCAGCATTGGTGTGATGCCGGCTATTTCGGGCAAACTAGCCATTTACATTTATTCAAAGAAAGACGAGAATATTCTCATCTACTTCGAAGATATTAAACTGTAATTCTGCACGGGGCCTTTTGGCCCCTTTTTTTACGATTGGATTTCCCTGGTTTGATTTATTCCCTTGCCTTACTCATCAACACGTTACGACCAATAGCGTCGCCGCGGCGGAGAAGTGCGATAGCGAAGCAACCGCATGCCGCATGCATTGAGCCTTGTGCTTTGTGCGCTGTGCGCCTACCCCAAATCATACACTTTCTGCAAACGCGGCACATCCAGTATTTTGACAGCTTTTCCATGTACTTCAATGATGCCGTCTTCTTCAAGACTGCTTAAATTGCGAATGACATTTTCTTCCCGACATAAGGTCAGATGCGCAATTTCGCGCCGTGTTAACGGAAATGAAAAGGTATCGGACTTATAAAATTTTTCGCGGAATAAAAGTAAAATTCCGGCAATGCGCCCGGGTACACGTTTACAGGCCAATGCCAGCTGCTTGTCAAGCACACGCTGATGGAAGGCCGACAACATTTCGAAAATGGTCATGGCGAATTGCGCGTTGGTATTCATTCTGTTGCGCATCACAGCAATGTTGATCAAACAAACTTCCGATTCTTCGACCGCAACCACCGATAATACGTTTTTATCGCCACTGATCTGATAATTTCCGCTGAGCAGTGCCGGACCTTTGATGAGGGCTGGTATCTGAATCTGTTTGTTGGCCGACACATGCTCCAGTTTTACCAGGCCGGTCGATAAATACAAAACATGTGTCATCGGATCGCCCTGTGCAATAATGATATGTCCTTTTCTAACGAAATTTACTTTCGTGTGTATTTTTAATTCCAGAAATTCGTTACTTGATATATACCGACAAATCTGATCTTTGAAGGAACAATTGTCACAAATTGAAACGTGCTTTGATTCTGATATTAATGATTCTATATTCACAACTCAATAATTCAACACAAATGTAATATATAAGTGAGTCCTAAAAAAATATGATAGTAAAATAAGTTTTAAATCAGATTATTCAATTTTCATATTTACATGTATCTCATCCCAAATTGTAAATTCTATGCAGCCTTTCAATATCTAGAATACTAACCGACTTCCCATTGAGTGATATGATTCCATCATGATCAAAACCACTGAGTGTTCGAATTACATTTTCCTCACTGCATGATGTTAGATATGAAATCTCGCGACGTGAAAGAGGAAAAGAAAATGTTTCGGAGCGATAAATTCTGTCACAAAGCATTATCAGCACTCCTGCTATCCGACCAGGTACGCGCTTGCATGCAAGCATTAGTTGCTTTTCGAGAATACGCTGGTGTGCCATTGAAAGCATTTCATATATTTTCAATCCAAACAAAGGATTAACCATTGCCCTCGCCCTGATCACCTGATATGATATCAGACAAACATGGCAGTCCTCAATAGCAACTACTGAAAATATGTTTTTCGAGCCAGTAAATGAATAATTGCCACCAATCAATACCGGAGCTACCATTACACCAGGTATCTGTAACATATCACTTGTATTTTTATGCTCCAGCTTTACAACTCCTTTGGTTATATAAGCAAGTTGCCTTGCATCTGTCCCCTGTTTAAAAATTATTTCGCCCTTATTAAATATAAGCTGATCGGTATTGTTGAAAATTTCTTCAAATTCATTTGCAGAAACTACTTCACATATTTCCTTGCGAAATTCGCAGGTCTCACAGTGTGTTTCCTTTAACATGATTTTTTGCAGTTTTAAATGTGGTAAAAATACAGATTAGTGGCGATTCATTTCGAAAACAAAGATAATACTTTTGTATACTAATTCGATAGAAATTGTAACACTAACACAACAACATGGAAATCAAGAAAATAACCGTCTTTGGCGGTATTGGAAAAGATGGAAACCCTGAAAAGGTTTCTGAATTTGAATTAAAAATGGGCGACATTATTAGTATTGTAGGCCCGACAGGTTGCGGCAAAACCACACTTATTAATGATATTGAGCTGTTTGCCAATAAAAACACACCCTCAGGTCGTATTGTTCTAATAAATGACGAACCCATTCCGGATGATTTTAGTTTTGACCCAGCTAAACACCCGATTGCACTCATTTCGCAACACACCAACTTTCTTTCTGACCTTCCGGTCGGCGAGTTCCTGCGCATTCATGCAACAGTTCGTGGGGCACACAATATTGACGAAATTATTGACGAAACACTCGATTTTGCCAATCAACTTACAGGAGAATCAATAATTCCTGAAACAGGGATGACTGAACTCTCAGGCGGGCAAACACGCTCACTGCTGATTGCTGATGCCGTAATAATTGGGAACTCCCCCATTATTCTACTCGATGAAATCGAAAATGCAGGTATCAATCGTACCAAAGCATTGGAATTGCTGAAAAAATATGAAAAGATTTTTGTGTTTGTAACGCACGATTCACGCATTGCTCTTCTTTCCGATTTCAGAATTGTAATGAAGAATGGGGCCATGCATAAGTTTATTTTTACAAACGAAGAGGAACGTAATGCTGCTTTGGAGCTAAAGAAAATCGACAATGTGATGCTGGAATTTCGCACACTCATTCGTGCGGGTGAACAAATCACTGAAAACGTATTCAATTCGAAAATCAAAGGAATTTTAACCAATTAAAAAATAGGAGATTCTGTTATGAAACTTGTCATATTTGCTGGTCCTCCAACTTGCGGGAAAACAACCGTAATCCGTCAGGTCATTAAACGTATGAAATCGAAGGAGCTCAAAACTGCATTTGTAAAAATTGATGTTCTGTTTGCCGATGAAGATGAAAAAATTGCAAGGGAATTCGATATCCCAACAAAGAAAATTTATAGTGGCGAATTATGTCCTGACCATTGCAACGTTGTTGTGCTCGACGAAGTTGTTGAATGGGCTGAAGGAAAAAATGCGGACTATTTATTTGTTGAGACTGCAGGTTTGTGTCTGCGATGTTCACCCTATGTCGAAAAATCGCTTGGTGTAGTAGTGCTCGAAGCAACCAGTGGCATGAATCTTCCCCGAAAAATCGGTCCCATGCTTACACTGGCCGACATTGCAGTGGTAACCAAAATCGATCTCATTTCGCAGGCCGAACGCGAAGTGTTTCGCTACCGGGTAATGCAATCGGCCAAAGAGGTTGAAATTGTTGAAAGCAATGCTCTTTATGGTATTGGGATCGATCCAATTGTTCGAAAAATCATCAAAGGAAACGATGTTGAGTTTCCAATGTTTTTGCGCGGTAATCCGCCAGTTGGAACCTGTACTATATGTGTGGGAAAAAAGGAAATCGGATCGAAAAACCATTTCGGCGTTCTTAGAACGATGGAGCAGGATCTTTTCTATGTGGGTGAATAATCAATAGCGTTCCATTAAATTCTGCAAAAATGAAAAAACGCATTTATCTCGACAATGCTGCTACCACTGCCGTTGACCCGAGAGTAATTGATGCAATGCTGCCATTAATGAACGAACGTTTCGGAAATGCATCAAGTCTTCATTCTTTTGGTACCGAAGCTTCGGACATCCTAAATGGTTGTAGAAAACGTCTTGCTGAATTGATTGGTGCTAAACCTGCCGGAATCATTTTTACTTCAAGCGGCACAGAGTCCAATAACCTTGCGCTGAAAGGGATTGCTAATGCCAATTCTTCGAAAGGAAAACATATAATTGTGTCTTCAATTGAACACGATTGTGTACTTAATGCAGCTCTCTGGCTTGGCTCGCAGGGGTACGAGATATCATATCTGCCGGTAGATGAATTCGGAATGGTTGATCCTGAAACACTTTCAAAGCAAATACGCACCGACACAATTCTTGTTTCGGTGATGCATGCCAATAACGAAATCGGCACGGTGCAACCTCTTAAAGCCATTGGTAATATCTGTCGCGAAAACAAAATTCTGTTTCACACCGACGCTTGCCAGAGTTTTGGAAAAATTAAAATTGATGTGCGGGATATGAACATCGATTTATTGACTCTCAATTCGCACAAGATTCACGGCCCCAAAGGTGTTGGCGCATTATTTATTCGCGATGGAATCCGCATTACACCCCTCTTGCATGGCGGTGGTCAGGAATATGACATGCGATCTTCAACAGAAAACATTGCTGGTATTTCTGGATTTGTTAAAGCAGCTGAACTATGCTTTCAAAACCGAGCTGAAGAAATAAATTCAATAACTCAAATGCGTGATCTAATTATTCAAACGCTGTTGAATAAATACAACAACGCTTATCTCAACGGACATTCTTCAGAGCGACTTCCGGGAAATGTAAATATCGCATTTCACGGTCTTGAAGGTGAAACAATCCGCTTATTGCTTTTGCTCGATGATGCTGGCATCGCCGTTTCGGCAGGTTCAGCCTGTTCTTCGAATGGATCAGGAGGACATGCCTCACATGTTTTACAAGCCATCGGACGCGACCCGTTTGAAGCACGCGGTGCAATAAGAATCAGTCTGAGCAGGTTTAATACAACAGAGGATGTGGAAATATTTCTTCAGATACTTGCCGAAAAAATAAAATTGCTGAACCCAATTTTCTCATAGCAACTAAACAAAAAATAAATGGAAAAAACAATCACAACGAAGACAACGATGGATTTGCTGCCAAACCTCGATTGCGGCGGATGCGGATTCAAAACATGTGAATCATTTGCCAATGCAGTAGATGAACAAAAGGAACAACTTGAGAAATGTGTTCATGTTGCCAATAATATGACTGCAAAGCCCGATCCGATTGCATGTCATGAATGCAATTCGGCTGGTATGGCTGAAAAAATGGGATGGAAAGATAATTTGCAACGCGATTTCGATTTTATTCTTGATACATTCGAAGGTGAGCCAGGACCACGCGAAACTATTCTGCCATACAATCCTGCATTGATTAAAGAACTTGGTGTGAAAAAAGGAGACGTTATGATCGGTCGTCCGATGGGAATGTCGTGCGGTTGCCCCATCACACACTGCGGAATTGTCATTGATGCTGACGCACGAAATGGTATAATTAATTGGTATGTCACCGGGCCGCTGAAGCCGCGTTCAGAGGGATTTATTGATATCGGGTATTATGTTGCCGAAGGATATGAAGGCCTGATAAAAGAATCTAAAGAACCAATTAAACTGGGAATGCGATATTGGTTTCTGCCTCGCCGATGCATGCTGCAATGGCGTCACAGCGGGCTTGTAAACAATGTTGTAAAACAAAAAGATGGCAGCTACAAAGTCCGTATTGAAGGATTACTGATTGGATGATGCTTTTCTGATACATAGAGCGGATAAAGTGGTCACTATGTGATTGCTTATCCGCTTTTTGTATCTTAATAGGTTAATATTATAATTATATTTTTTATGATATAATGCAGTTTCAAACCTGACTTTATTTAGTTTCTGCATTCAATACTGATTATTCGCTGTGTTACTTTTGTTTTTCAATTGAAAAAGATGGATACAGCTTGTATTGAAAAAAAATCGAAGGAACCGTTATTTGAAAAACTTCAGCAGGACATCCGCTTTTTTGAAGGGATGAAATCCTGCATCAATTGTGGAACATGTTCGGCTATTTGCCCTGGGGCTGAGTTTAATAATTACGATCCGCGACAACTTATGAATGACCTTCAGACTGGTGATGATAATTCGCTTCGGAAATTAATTTCGAGCGATTACATTTGGTTTTGTGGCGAATGTATGAGCTGTAAAACCCGCTGCCCGCGCGGCAATTGCCCTGGATTGGTTATTATGGCGCTCCGGGAACTATCCATGGATACAGGTCTGTTTGCGGAATCTGAAAAAGGCCGTCAGCAAATTTTCATGAAGCGGGTTGTCGGTGGGTGGATTCTCGATCATGGATATTGCTTATATCTCGAAGGTATTGGGACTGATTTATATCCTGAACAAGGGCCTGTGTGGGATTGGAGACAGAAACATTGGGGAGAAATTATCAATCGTCTTGGCGGAAATTATCAAGGTGATGGACCGGGAATACTCCGAAAGATCCCAACTGAAGCCTTGAAAGAAATCGGAAAAATATTTGATTATACTGGTGGAACGGAGCGATTCCAGCATATCGAAGACGTTTCGAAAAATAAAGCTGCAGAAATGGGACTTGAGTTTAACGACAATTTGCTGAATGAATACGTCGTTCATGTATATACGAAAAATTCTTACGAAGAAGAAGAATAACTATGAATAACGAAGGTAAAACAATGATCTGGTCGCAGTATCAAAAAGAAATTGCAACAGATAATTTTTTCTATTTGAGAAGTTGTGTCCGTCAGAATTTTTTTCCGGGCTCTGAAACTGCTTTTCTCAGAATATTGAAGGACCTGGGTAAAAACTTTTACGAAGATCCTGCTCACACAACCTGCACTGGAATTGGATATCACTGTGACATTGTCCCGCAGGACACTATGATGACTATTGTTGCAAGGCAGTTTGCGTTAATGACTGAGGCGGGGTTCGAAAATCTGGTCCCTTCCTGCATCACCTCTTTTGGATTGTACACCGAAGTTCTTCATACCTGGCACGAATTCCCAAAAATTGAAGAACGTATTCATGAGCTTCTTTTTAAATCGACTGGACGTGAATTCCAAAAACCAAAAAATCTTGCTCATGCCAGTGATATTATGTATTCATTGAAGGATGAGATTGCTTCAAAATCTAAATATCGTCTGGTAAATGTTCATACCGGAAAACCCTTACGGGTTGTTGACCATATTGGATGCCATTATGCAAAGATGTTTCCTGCTGCCGGAATTGGCGGGGCTGAATACCCGGCAGTACTGACAGGCATGATTGAAGCCTGGGGCGGTGAAACTGTGGATTATCCCGAACGACGCCACTGCTGTGGTTTCGGTTTCCGGCAATATCTGGTAAAAGCGAACAGGGGCTTTTCTGTGGCATGTTCGCATGCGAAGTTTGAATCGATGGAGCCCTTTAAGCCGGATATGATTATCACCAATTGCCCGGGCTGTCCAATGTTTCTAGATAAATGGCAATACACCATTGCTGAAATGACCGGAAAAACGTATGACGAGACTGGGTATGGAATTCCGGTATTCACCTATGAAGAAGTAGCAGGACTTATGCTCGGTTATGATCCCTGGGAAATAGGCCTACAGGTACACCAGATAAGTGCAGAACCCGTCCTCGATAAAATGGGTATTCCTTACGATTCCTCAAAAAAATATCTGGGAATTGGAGGTAAACAACTGGGAAGCCCAACATTTCCTGAAAAACTAAGCGTTGCTGAAAACCCGATTGTTGTTGAAGAACTAATAGATGAAGAGTCGAAAGATGATAAATAACAGGTACTGCGATAAATCTACTTATTACATATTCAGTTATATTTGCTCTCAACTGAAAACTTTACTCATGAAAAAATTGCTTCTGTTTTTCTCTTTTCTGCTGATTGTATGCCAATTAAATGCTCAGACCGCAACCAATTTCACTTGCAATGATTGCAGTGGAGCTTCTCATGATTTGTTTACAGAGCTTGATTCCGGAAATATTATTGTGATTAGTTGGGTTATGCCATGTGCGTCCTGTGTTTCTCCAACACTAACAACATACAATGTTGTTCAGTCATATGAAACAACTCATCCTGGGAAAGTTAGAATGTACGTTTGTGATGATTATGCCGATATCATCTGTTCTCAGCTAAACAGCTGGGCAAATTCAAACGGAATAATGAATACAAGAAAATTCTCCGATTCGCAAATAAAAATGACTGATTATGGTACTGAAGGAATGCCAAAAACTGTTATTCTTGCTGGTAGCAATCATCAGGTTTTTTATAATAAAAACAATTCCGTTGTTGACAGAGAAATACAAGCAGCAATAGATTCTGCTTTATCTGTGAGTGCAACACTGAGTGAGATAAACAATGGGGCTTCTAATTATATTTCGCCCAATCCTGCATTGGGCGCAACAAATCTGATCTTGAATAGTGAATCTTTTAGTAGTTGCAGTATCCAAATACTGACTATTGAAGGGAAATTAGTTGTTCCTTGTTTTACGGTCGATCTATTACAGGGAATCAATGAAATCAATCTGCCGGTTTCAAATCTTCAAAACGGAATTTATCTTGTTCTGGTTGCGGCAAATGATATGACTCGAGAATTCAGACTATCTGTAAATAAATAATTGCGATGTTTATTCAAAACATTCGTCTCTTTTTTTTATCATTGTGTTTGTTGTCATGCCTTCAACTTCGCATTCACAATGCTGCGGTGGCGGTAGTGGAAGCCCAATAGCAGGAGGGACATCGCAGGGTGTTCTGAATAAACGGCAAATGGAAGTCAGCTCGTATGGCCAGTTTATCAGAACCAATCGCTTTTTGCATCATTCCGAAACTGATTCCAACTACCTTGATCTTTATAGCTCGAACTATCTATACTCTCGCATTGCTTATGGTGTTTCAGCGAATCTTACATTATCGCTTGAATCGGGCTACTGGCTCAGTAAAAAACAAATAGGTCTCAATAAGTCCGATACACTCACGGGTTCAGGGCTTGGCGATGTGATCATATTTCCGAGATATAAAGCTTATAGTCATTCTTCTGAGAACAATAATACAGAGCTGACTTTGGGTGTTGGTGCTAAAATTCCGTTGGGGCATTATCACGATTCTACATCGTTTGTTGAACCATTCAGCGGAACCACATACAGTATTGTTAATCCGCCAGTCCTGCAACCCTCCTCCGGCGCTATGGACCTGTTTGGTTATGCGTTTTTTTTCAGAGGATTTCCTGATAATAATTTCAGGATTTTCGCAAACGCCCTTTACATACACAAAGGGTGGAACCCATTGGGAGAAAAAATGGGCGATTATGCCAGCCTTGGATTGTTTGCCGGAAAAACCTTTTTTAAAAACAGTCTCAGTGTAGTCCTGCAAATGAAAGGAGAATGGATTGATGAAATGAAAATCAATGAAACCGTTTGGCTGTATTCATTTCCAAACTATGACCCCGAAGCAACGGGTAGTAAAAAAGTATTTTTCACGCCACAATTATCTTATACATTCAATAAAAAATTGACTGTTTCCTGCATGGCCGAAATTCCTGTTTTCCAATTTGTAAACAGGGTGCAAATTGCATCGCAACTGCAAATTACTACCGGATTGGCTTACAGATTCTATATCAAGTCATAGGGAACCCTAAAGGTGTATTGCTACTAAAAATTTCATGTATTATTTATATGAGTATCTGGTCATTATCTATCTGTTCAATTTTTGCATACACGTATTTCTGATGGTTCGAAAATTTGTATGCCAACATTGATAGTCAAGCCTGATTCTCATGTTTTTATTTTCAGTGGAATTTTTACTAGCTTGAACAACATAACAACTACAATATGTAATAAACTCATGTTTCGATGACATTAACAGGTCGAAATTTCCATTCCATATTTTACTAACTTTGTGTTTTATTTAATCAATACCATGAAAGCATTTCTGATACCCGTTTTTGTTTTTCTGTTTGCAGCTCAATCGTTTGCTCAAAGCGGATACGTTATAATAGCCGATGAAATTTGCGATTCTGTTTCGGCCAGATGCATGGACAAGGATAGTGCAACGGTCATTAATCTGGAACAGTCATTTACTTTGGCTGCAGTACTTCATCATCCGGAAATCAGTGATTCAATAAATAAATCTATTCGTAACGAATTTCCTGATCTGAATGCAACGTCTGTGTCCGGCATTTTCAGCAAACGACTGGTCAGGTGTCTGATTATAAATTGTGAATCATACGTACAAGTTACTCAGCGTATAGCTTCTGGTTCTGTACCCGAAAAAGAATCGTTGCGTCTTGTATCATCCGAAATATGTCAACTGATTGAAAATTCCACAAAAACGACCATGGATGATTTCAATGAAATAATTGATGAAAATTTGTTTCCGTTGATGCTCAAATACCAGAAAGAAATTGCTGCCGATTACACAGATGGCTACGCTAATCCGGATTTTATGGATGATCAGATCAAATATCAGATGAAACATTGTCCCGTGCTTTTCAAGGCAATGCTGATGAAAGAATTTAAATAACCGAATCGGAACTACACCGTCTGAACCGCTTCAGCTTTTTCAATTCCCTCTTTCTGCTTTACCGCACCAATTGCCTTCATGCCGATCTCTCTGCGTCGACGAAGGAGACCTGAGTGCATCGGCCATGGGCGATAATGGCCTCAGAAAAACAGCGTGAGAGCAAAAAAAACATATTAAACTCAGCCGTTGAACACAGCTAAAATGATAAATATTCCAGAAACGGGGTTATTTCACCGCACTACATGTCAGAATTCAGAAATCCAATTACCTACACCGTCTCAACCGCTTCAGCTTTTTCAATTCCCTCTTTCTGCTTTACTGCACCAATTGCCTCGGCCACGACTTCAGCAATGTCTTTCATTTTCCCATCGGCATGTTTGGCCATGGTCTTTTTACACAAAGGACAAGCGGTAACAATCACATCCGGATTCTT
>Ga0209800_10003625_pt1 | contig 12083 bp, 4 predicted proteins | sample Higcelweek8metaG_FD_187174 | JGI IMG/M metagenome (GOLD analysis project Ga0209800, IMG submission 187174) | Freshwater pond sediment microbial communities from the University of Edinburgh, under environmental carbon perturbations - High... | ecosystem: Environmental > Aquatic > Freshwater >... | reverse complement strand
AGAGCATATGAGCAACACCCTGAACGATTTGTTACAAAAGCACCAAAACACAAGCAGTTGCCAGAAGTCGTCTGGATCAATCCACCCAAGACGGTTGAGAACTAAAAAATGCTTCTCTAAATTCGCATGGTACGTGTCTCAAAGTCATTGACACATTCCGCTGCCGGTGGTCATGACTGTGCAAACGGTCAATTCAGGAAGCATGATTGAATTCGACAGGTCGAAGACTAATTTTAAAAGCTTATCTGTATTCATTTGAATACAGTTTTTCAATGGCTTAATATATTGTCATGCGACTTAATTCTTTTGTAACAGCTCAGAACTCTCTACTTTCTATTGTCTTGTTTTTTGTCTTTATTCAAATCGGAGAAACAGCACCTCTCGTACTTTCGTCAAGCCCCCGTTATGATTTGGCTGACCATATGGAAGTGCTCGTTGATCCCAGTGGACAATTGTCGTTGTCGGATATCCTTTTACCCTCTGTTTCCAGAGAATTTACGACAATTCAAGGGAATTTGAACAAAAGCTATTCCCGCGCCACGGTTTGGCTCAGAATTGAATTGCTTCGCGAAGCAGACTTCCCCAGCAATGCTTGGCTATGTCTAAGCCCACCTTATCTCGACTTTGTCACCGTATATAATCAGGTCGGTTCTGATCCACTTCTGCCTGCATCGTACATCACCAGAAATCTCGGCGACCATATACCGGTATCCGAGAGACCCGTAATATCACCGGAACTCATCACACCGCTTGTCCTGCAGAATGCAACAGGCAGAGGAGCAATGATCTACGTAAAAATCTGCTCCACCAGCGTGCTTAACCTTGAAGGGAGCATATATACCATCAATGATATCGTCAGCCGTAATACATCCTACCTCATGATACAAGGCGGGTACCTGGGGATTGCACTGGTTGTTGGTCTGATTAATTTTATCTACTTTCTGCGAATTCGCGATTACCTCTTTTTGTTTTTCTCACTATACACTCTTGTCGTGGGCTTGACTCATACAGGTATCACCGGTCTTATCACAGTTATTTTGCCATCTTTTGCGCATGTTCTGTCGGATTATCTTACCGGGGGCGGCTCAGGGCTTTCCATATTTTTCTTCTCTCTATTTGCTATCAAATTGTTTGACACCGCACGCCGCCCGTTACTGCATTGCTATTTCATCTATATGTGCATTATTTCCGTTGCGACCATGGTTGCAGTGCCCCTGGGCTTCTATGGTACCATGGCCCAAATTCTGTTTTTCAGCATGCTGATAATGATCAGCATCATGGTCGTACTGAGCATTGCCCTGTTCCTGAAGAAAGAACCGGGTGGTGGGCTTTATCTGGCAGCCTTCGGTTTCAGCAATATTGGTTATTCAACTCATTTTCTGCGACTTCTCGGCCTGTTTCCGCTGAATTGGTTGAGTCTGAACGGCGCACAGATCGGTTCGGTGGTCAATATGATACTGATGTCTCTGGCATTGACCGAACGAGTCAGGGCGGCAGAAAATAAAGCTTTGGCTGCTGCGTTGGATTCGGAAGAAAAGGCAGTTGAATTGGCGCGGAGCATGACTGTTGAATTACGTGACGAACGGGAAAAGCTGAAGATGGCTTTGGAGCGCCAGATTCTATTTGTAGATATGGTCAGCCACGAATATCGGACACCATTGGCTATTATCAAAGCAAATCTGGATAATCTGCGTGATCGTAACATGGACTTTTCAATGATGACGGAATGCGTCAGCCTGATGCAGAAAGCCGTAATTCGCCTTGTTGAGGTTGTAGAGGCATCATTTGGCGTATCGCGTTTGGCCGATCCGATTGCCATTCAACAACAGTACGAGCGGATTGAAGCTGCCGATTTTCTGGCGGAAGTATACCATGAAGCATCAACTCTATGGCCAAGCGCCATACTAAATTTGCCACAGGAGGAGTCAGAGCTGCTCTTTGTCCTTGCCGACCGTGCACAGCTAAAAACTGCCATGTTCAATCTGATAGACAACGCCGTCAAATACGGTGGCAATGACCAATCAATCGATATTGCCATTGAAAATAATGGTCATGAAATTAGCTTGTCGGTTATCGATCATGGCCCTGTTCAGTGTGAAGTTAATCTGGACGATTTCAGGCGCAAGTTTCGGCGTGGTCACAATACTGCTGGCCAGCAGGGAATAGGTATCGGACTGTACCTAGTGGATAGTATTATTACCCAATGCGGTGGACGTCTCCAGTTGCGCCCCAATGCACCACACGGCATGATTGCGACCATCGTCCTTCCTAGCTGCTGCTGAGTATTGTCACAAATAATCACATTCAGTCAGATATTGTGGTCTATGCAGCGTTGCAATGAGTACATTATAGTGGCTCAATGCCAAGGAACAGAGAATAAATCTATGGTGCCTGCTGAAGATAATATATCAATATTGCTGGTAGAAGATGATGTAGACCTGTGTAAAAGTATTTCTGCCTACCTGAATAATGCCGGTTTTGCAGTAACCGCAGTTGGCAGTTGCCTCGAATGCTACAGAGCAATAACAGCGGAGCAGTATACCGTGGCCGTGGTTGACATATCTCTACCCGACCAGTCCGGCCTGATCTTGTCTGAATACCTGCGCACCAACACGGCCATGAAGATAATAATTCTGACCGCCCATGAACGGGTCGAAGACCGTGTGCGCGGCTATGCTGCCGGAGCACACAACTATTTGATCAAGCCTGTTGATTTACGTGAATTACAGGCAGCTATCATGAGTCTTGCAAGCGTCGACCAGCTGCCAAGCGTTGAAGCGAAGCAACGTCCCGAAGCATTATGGCAACTACTGTTGCAAAGCTGGCAGCTGGTGTCTGACGAGGGCGAAACATTCAAACTTACTTCTCTTGAACTCCAACTAATGGCACTGTTGGCAGCCGCTTCAGGTGGGGTTGTATCACGCGAAACTTTGCTGAACAAGCTGTATAGCCGTAATGATGAACACAGTGGTCGCGCACTCGATTCCCTGGTTCGTCGTCTACGTGCGAAAATAACTTCCGAAGGTCGTCCATCCCCCATAAAAACAGCCCATGCTGTCGGCTACTGTTTTTCCGTGCCGATCAGCGTTGTGTAACCTCTACTAGCCCCACTCCCAGTATTAATTTCAAGTACTCCAGATAGTTGTCACACTTTGTCAGAATATGTAGGTATTTGCGGGATGCTCCCGTGCCTATATTTATGTATTGATAATACAGGGTAACTCATTGGTTTGTGACGCTGAGGCTGGCGGTATCATGAGAACACGTAACCAATTTCTCTGACTTATTCAGTTGCAACAATCTATTCATAACGACAAAGGAGTTTATATGCGTAAAGATCTCCTGAAGGTACGTAATTTTAGTACATATCTTCGACTATTGAGAGACGGGCACGCATTGTTCATTTTCTCATTAGTGGTGGCAACTGGTGTGACACGTTCATATGCGGCTCCCAGTGGTGGCGTAGTTACTTCGGGAACTGCGAGCATTGTACAAAATGGAACAGTAACCAACATCAATCAAAATTCCCCCAGAGCATCCATCAATTGGCAAAAATTCTCAATTAATCCTGCTGAAACGGTTAACTTCAATCAGCCAAATGTTAATGCCATTACTCTGAACAGAGTGGTTGGCAATGAAAAAAGCATTATTGACGGCGCGTTGCATGCCAATGGCCAGGTATGGATACTGAACTCCAATGGCGTACTGTTTAATTCAAATGCGAAAATAAGTACTTCCGGCCTGATAGCCACCACTAAATCCATAAGTGATGAAGATTTCCAAAATGGCAATTTCCGTTTTGACGGTGATTCTGCTGCGTCAGTCATTAACCTGGGAACAATAGACATCTCAAATGGTGGTTATGCTTCATTATTGGCACACACCGTCGCCAATGAAGGCAAAATTACGGCTATCAAGGGAACCGTTACACTGACAGGCGCAGCCGAAGCTACAATTAACTTCAATGGTAATTCTCTTGTTTCAGTAACTGTTGATAAAGGTATCTTGAATGCTTTGGTGGAAAACAAAGGGGCTGTAATTGCGGATGGTGGCGAAATTTATCTGACCACTAACGCTGCAAACGAGCTTTTAAAGGGTGTTGTTAATAATAGCGGCAAACTACAGGCAAACGCATTGGACGATATCACCGGGCATATAGAGGTGTTCGCACATGGTGGCACCGCACATATCGGCGGAATTATAACTGCTGCCGGAGGTTTTGTTGAAACCAGCGGCAGAGAGTTTATGATGCAGGACGGGGCTAACATTACCGCAAAGGAATGGTTGATCGATCCGGTTGACATCACGATCAATAGCACGCTGGCCAACTCCATCTCAACAGCTCTTAACTCCGGCAATGTCACCATTACTACCGACGGTACAAACACACCGAGCACGGCCAGCGGAGAAAGCGGTACAAACGGCGATATAACAGTGTCATCCTCTATCACCAAAACGTTAGGGAGTGATACGACTCTGACGCTGAGAGCGGCGCGGAATATTACCATCGATTCCGGCGCTGCCATTTCTTCAACGTCAGGAAAACTTAATACCGTGCTGTGGGCAAATAATAGTGGAACTGGTGGTGGCATAACTATAAACGACGGCTCATCAATTTTAACAAACGGTGGCCATCTTTGGCTCGGTGGCGGTAGCGGAAGCAGTATCTGGAATGGCTTGACGGTGGGAAATAGCTACGCACAAGGAGTTGGAGCATTTTCGGGTTCAGGCGGCAGTGGTATTTCACTTAACGGCTCCAGCGCTATCACACTTGATACCAGCGGGGGAGACAGTTATCTGTATGGCCGAGGTGCCGCTAGTGGCGGATATGGCATTTACAGTGCTTTTGCGACATTACAGACTGGAAGTACAGGTGCAATTACCCTGGTTGGTGAAGGCAACTCAACTGTAGCCGGTAATGCGACGGCCCATGGCATAAATTTGATTGAGTCCTCCGGTATTGCGGGCAGCAGAGGGCTTACTCTTATCGGGACGGCAAACCTCAATAACCTGAGAGGTAATCAATACGGACTGAACCTAGGAAACAGCGTACTGTACGCAAAAAATGGAGGCGCTGTTACAATCAATGTCAGCACCACTAACAGCTCCTCGTCAAATAGATATATTAATCTGGAATCATTTGGAGAGAACAGCTCCATCATTGGTGATACTGCCAATCAAACCGGGCCTATCGCGATATCCGCTACAGGCACCTCTACTGCTGCGATGCTGCTGCCAAATATCGTCACCCTGGGTAACCTGACAATTAACGTCGGAAACTCGAACAGTTGTCTGGTGACGCAGGAGTATACTGATTTTTTCGGCAGCGCGTTTACATCCAGGATGGTAATAGGCGGTACATCTGGTTTTACCGGCAACACAACCACTGCGTACAGACTGACCGGTACAAATAATGACTTCAGCGGCAATGTATCTGTTACTACAGGCACCACGCTGACCGTCTCAGACACAAACTCACTTCCCATACAAACGATTACCGGCATATCAGGAGCAATAAACCTGACAGCGCCGGGTGGCATCAGCTTGACATACGCACTGACAAACAAGTCAGGCTACACCTATAGCGGTAATACCGTTGATTTGAGTAGCCTGTGGGGTCCCAGTTCCATGTTCGGGGCAAGCTTTGCCTCATCCTGGCTTTATGGTACCGATTACATTTTTAAGGATGGCAGTGGCAATGCTGTTGCTAATTACACAAATGCAGGTACCTATTCGGGAATTACTGTTGATATTTTAAAAAGCGGCTATTCGACAGCAGTTAGTGGTAATACGGCGGGCGGTTTAACCATCAGCAAGGCCAACGCCACTGTCACTGGTAACAGCGACATCGTCACTTACAACGGCCAAACCCAATCGGCAAACGGCTATACCGTTACAGGGCTTGTCAATGGCGAAACAGCTGCGATATTGGACAGCGTTGCCATCAGCGGCAGCGGTAAAAATGCCGGGACATACGCTGTGACCGGTACTGCCAGTGATAACAATTACAATCTCACCGTAGTCAATGGTTTGCTGACCATCAACCGGGCGCCGCTGTCCATCACAGCCGTTACCAACACCAAGACCTATGACGGCACGACCTCTGCCACGGCCACCCCGACAGTCAGCGGTCTGATAGGAAGTGACACTGCTACCGGGCTCAGCGAAGCCTACAGTAACAAAGATTCTGGTACCGGCAAAACCCTGCTCGTGAACGGTTACACCATCAACGACGGTAACGGTGGTAATAACTACACTGTCACCACCACAAACAACACGACCGGTGTGATCAACAAAGCCAGCGCCATTGTCACCGCTGTAGCTAATACCAAAACTTATGACGGCACGACCTCTGCCGCCGCTATACCGACAGTCAGCGGTCTGCTGGGAAGTGACACCGCAACCGGGCTTAGCGAAGCCTACAGCAACAAAGATTCCGGTACCGGCAAAACTCTGGTGGTGAACGGTTACATCATCAACGACGGCAACGGTGGCAATAACTATACCGTCACCACCGCTAACAACTCTTCCGGTGTTATCAACAAGGCTAACGCCAACGTCACCGCCAACTCTGACACCAAAACCTACAACGGACAAACTCAAGTGGCAAGCGGCTACACCGCCACCGGTCTGGTCAATGGCGAAACAGCTGCTGTTCTCGTCGGTATCACTGAAGCAGGGGGCAGCGGCATAAACGTCGGCAACTACTCCCACACCTTGAGCGGCACAGACGCTAACTACAATCTCACTTTTGTCAATGGCACACTTGCCATCAACAAAGCCAACGCCACCGTCAACGTCAACAGCAGCACCGTCACCTACAACGGTCAAGTGCAAGCGTCAAACGGCTTCACCGCCAGCGGCCTGGTTAATGGCGAAGCTGCGGCGGTGCTTGACAATGTTGTTATCAATGGCAGTGGCAAGAATGTCGGAACATACTCCGTGACCGGCACCGCCAGCGACAACAATTACAACCTTACGGTGACCAATGGCATCTTGACCATCAATAAAGCGCCCCTCGCCATCACAGCCGCCAGCAACACCAAGACTTATGACGGCACGACCTCTGCTGCGGCTATCCCAACAGTCAGCGGTTTGCTGGGAAGTGACACCGCAACCGGGCTTAGCGAAGCCTACAGCAACAAAGATTCAGGTACCGGCAAAACACTGGTCGTGAACGGTTACATAATCAACGACGGCAACGGTGGCAACAACTACACCGTCACCACAGCAAACAACTCTGCTGGTGTTATCAACAAGGCAAATGCCACAGTCACTATTAACAACAGCACCCTCAACTATAATGGCCAAACGCTGTCAGCACCGGCAAACGGCTACTCCGTCACTGGTCTGGTAAATGGCGAAACTGCGGCGGTGCTGGACAATGTTACTGTCAGTGGTAGTGGCAAGTATCTCGGCGCATATGTCGTGACCGGCACCGCAAGCGATAACAATTACGACCTCTCCGTGGTCAATGGCTCCTTGACCATTGCCAAGAATCAAACGCTGGACGATTCAAAAAAGGCGATTGACTCCATTGCCACAACATTGCAAACGCAGCAATCAGCCACCACCCCTGGAACATCAGCGTCTAATCAAACACGTCTGGAAACAGTTGACGCGGTGATGACAACGTTAACCAAGATGCAACAACTTACTGCTCTTAAGGATTCTGGCGTTTCACCAACTGATTTAAAAAATGCCGGGTATTCCGCAGAAGATTTAAAAAAAGTGGGGTATCCATTGGCAGATTTAATGTCTGCCGGTTATTCGGCAGCTGATTTAACAAAAGCTGGCTGTTCCCTCACTGATTTAAAAAATGCAAATTATTCTTCAATTGATTTAAAAAAAGCTGGCTATTCCCTCACCGATTTAAAAAATGCAAATTATTCTGCAATTGATTTAAAAAAAGCCGGTTTTTCTGCATCTGAATTAAAAAGTGCTGGCTATGAAATGAACGATCTTATGCTTGCAGGATTTTCCAATGACGAAATGAAAAATGCATATTCCGCCCAGGAACTGAAAGCTATGGGCGGTTCAGCAGCTGCTCTGAAAAACATGGGGTATTCTCTCAATGATCTGAAATCAGCCGGATTTTCCGCACGTGATTTGAAAAAAGCCGGCTATTCAATAGATGATCTCACAAATGCGGGATTCTCCGTAAAAGACCTGAAAAGCGCTGGCTACGGCTCCGGCGATTTGAAGGCGGCTGGCTTTAGCGCCGACGCACTGCTTGCGGCAGGTTATAATTCTTCGGACTTAAAAAAGGCGGGATATGAACCGAACGTTGTGGTTAGTGCGCTGAATGCCCAACGGCTTGGCTCAACAGATATTCTTACCTTTATTAGGTCCGGAGGCGAGCTGTACTATATGTCAGGAGTTTACGGATCGAAGGAGCTGAAAAACGTTGGATACAGTGTTTATGACTTGAAAGCCAACGGCTATACAACGGCGGCTATCCTTGAAGCCGGTTATACCGCAAGTGAACTGAAAAATTCCAATTATTCCGCACAAGAGCTCAAAGGTGCGGGCTATTCCGCAAATGATTTGAAGAGTGCCGGTTATTCTGCAAATGATTTAAAAAACGCTGGTTACTCCACAAGTTCTATTAGTAGTGCCGACTATTCTGCGGCAGATATGAAAAATGCCGGTTACTCTGCCAGCGATTTAAGCAAGTCAGGGTATAGCCCAAGTGACTTAAAAAATGCCGGTTACTCGGCAAACGATTTAAAAAATGCAGGTATTTCTTCCGTGACCTCCTTAAAAAGTCTGGGGTATTCCGCAAAAGATTTAAAGAATGCCGGTTACTCCGCCAGTGATTTAAAGAATGCCGGTTACTCCGCCAGCGACTTAAAGAGTGCCGGTTACTCCGTCAGTGATTTGAAAAATGCTGGTTTTGCGGCTGATACTTTAAAAAGTGCCGGTTACTCTGCCAATGATTTGAAAAATGGAGGTTTCCCGGCAACTGACGTAAAGAAAGCCGGATACTCACAAGCCGACATCCTGAGCACTGGATATTCCTCTGGTGATTTGAAGGCTGCCGGCTACTCTGCTGGCGATTTAAAGAGTGCCAAATATTCCATTAGCGACTTGAAAGAGGCAGGCTACTCTGCCACTGACTTGAAGAATACGGGCTATTCTATCGGAGATTTGAAGAATGCCGGTTACTCCGCCGCAGATTTAAAGGCTGCGGGCTATTCTATTGGAGACATGAAAAAAATCGGTTACTCCGCCAATGATTTGAAAAGTGCCGGCTACACGGCTGGGGACTTGAAAAATATCGGCTACACAACCGTCGATTTAAGGGGTGCCGGCTACTCTGCAAGTGTTTTAAAAAGCGTGGGGTATACGGCAAGTGATTTAAAAACAGCCTATGGCTCGATGGAGGTTGGCAGTCTTAGAGATGCTGGATATTCCGCCAGTGACTTGAAAAGTGCCGGATTTGATCCTTATGGCCTGCGAATCGCCGGCTATTCTGCGAATGACTTCAAAACTGCCGGCTACTCTGGGGCAGATATGAGAGCCGCCGGATTTAGCGCAGGTGATTTGAAAAGCATCGGCTACTCTTTGTCTGATCTAAAAAACGCTGGTTACTCAGTTGATGATTTAAAACGACAAGGATATTCCTTAGCAGATATGAAAAACGCCGGGTATTCAGCTACTGACTTTGCACAATCCCGTTATAACTACAATGGTGCTTATGATCTAAAAAGGGCAGGCTTCTCACTCAGTGAAATAAAAAATGCCTACTATAACGTTGCTGACGTAATAAATGCTGGCTTCTCTATGGCTGAAGTTAAGAATGCTGGTTATACAGCAAGCGATTTGCATAAATTAGGATATAGCGCAAGAGAATTGATCTCGTATAAGAACGCGCCATATTCAGCAAAAGAAATGAAAAATGGCGGTTATTCCGCAAAGGACTTGAAGGAAGCATTCAGTGCAAAAGATCTGAAAGCTGCCGGTTTTTCCGATAAAGAAATAATAGCTGCAGGTTACGAAGATTATGAATTGAAACATGCCGGGATAAGTAGATGAAAATAGAATTGTACGCTAAAAGGACAATGACAATGAGATCTATTATTAAAACTATTATACAGCTTGCGTCACCCTTCCTTCTTTGCCCTTCATTGCTTTATGGCGCGGAACCGCCCAATATCAGCGACGCCATGCGCCAGGCGCAGCCGCCCAAAGAAATGGAACAGCGTAAAAGCGATATTCCGGTAATACACGTACAAGAGCAGAATCTGCTGTCAGCAGAAACCGATATCGGCAAAAAGATTCTTGTAAAGCAGCTTGTTCTTACCGGTGCCGTCCATATGGGTAATGACGAATTTAGTGCCATGGTTGCTCCATATGCAAACAAGGAACTGAGCTTTAAGGAAATCGAAAATGTCGCCCAACTTGTCACGAACGCCTACCGCAAAAAAGGGTACTTCGTGGCACGTGCTTTTGTTCCAAAGCAAAATCTCTTGACACAGGATGGCCTTCTAAAAATAGAAGTCGTCGAAGGACATTATGGAGAATTCCATGTCAAAAACAGTTCGCGGGTTTCTGACGCGAGAGTCAGGGGACTATTTGACGATATCAAGGAAAGGGATATCATTTCCAACGCCAGTTTGGAACGCGCACTTCTGATTGCAAACGACACACCGGGACTCAAGGTCACTGCGGTGAATGTCAGACGGGGGACGGCAGTTGAAACCTCTGACTTTGATGTCGTAGCCGAAGCTGCTGAACCATGGGGAGCAAATGTCATCGGCGACAATTACGGCTCAAAATACACCGGACGTTATAAATTGAATGTAGGAGTAAATGCCAACTCACCTTTAGGTTATGGTGACAAGTTTGGTATTAACGGGCTTTTATCTACAAACACCGACCTTAAAAATGGCAGAGTGTTCTACAATTTTCCGTTGATGAATAACGGTCTTCGAGCAGAAGTTGCAACTTCTGTAACCACATACTCCTTGGCCGAAGAATATAAAACTCTGGATGCGCTGGGTACCTCCAACACCCTTGAGGCTTCTGTAAAATATCCGATTATTAAAACCAAAAAGGAAACGTTGGACGTCACATTGGGGTATGCTCATAAATACATGAAGGATGAAGTCAGAAGTGTTGCTGACACTACCAGAAAAGAAGCCGATGTTGCCAATCTTTGTCTTTCCTATATGAAAAATGCCTCTCTTTTCGGTTTAAACAATACTATGAATGCAAGTACAACATTAACCTTCGGTAATCTCAAATTTAACGATGCAGATAAACTATCCACAGACCAAAGTGGAGCAAAAACGAATGGCACTTATGTAAAGATTGCTGGTAGCCTGGAAAATACACTTGATTTTGATTCAGCCTTTTCATTAACAACCACCCTCAAATTTCAAAAAGCACTTGGCAAAAAAAACCTGGATGGCTCAGAGGACTTTTCACTGGGTGGCGCCTATGGAGTGAGAGCATTTCCCGATGGTGAACACTCAGCAGAAAACGGGTACCTGGTAGGAGCCGAGCTGTTTTATAATCTTCCTAAATTTAAGGGGCTTTCTCATAAAGCCAGCATATTTGCGGATACTGGTTATGCTGAAATGGAAAATCCTACAGGCGCAACAGCTGGAAGGCAGCTTTCTGATATTGGTTTGGGGTATCAGGCTAACTACAAAAGTTTTTTTGCTAAAGCTCAAATTGCTACAGTAATTGGTGGCGATAAATCAGAGACTGAGGATAAGGCGACAACACGTTTTTTACTTCAGATAGGATGGACATATTAAAAGAACGTATTTAAGAATCATTATTGCCTTCAATTCGTTGACGTCGAAACAATATTATAGGCAGGGAGCGTTTTTCAAGGATGAATTGGAAATTTTATTGGAAGGAGGGGAGCAACGAAATTTATTACACCGTTTAACCTTAAAACGGCAGTTCATGAAACACAGAGCAACGGAGCAACAGAGAAATCAATATGTTACTGACACAGATGGCATAACCAAGAGGGTGAGTCTTTGAATAAGGTTTTTCCCATTGTTTTTTCAGCAGTTTTACTCAGTTGCTTAGTTGCTCCGTGTTTCAAATGCTTTTTATAGGTT
>Ga0209800_10003623_pt1 | contig 12086 bp, 10 predicted proteins | sample Higcelweek8metaG_FD_187174 | JGI IMG/M metagenome (GOLD analysis project Ga0209800, IMG submission 187174) | Freshwater pond sediment microbial communities from the University of Edinburgh, under environmental carbon perturbations - High... | ecosystem: Environmental > Aquatic > Freshwater >... | reverse complement strand
AGAAATATATGGCTGGCGATAGCGGCTCTGAATCTCAACTTGAAGATTACCTGAATCGTTTTCCCAATGGCAGCTTCAGATTAAACGCATCATTTTATCTTGCTGAAGGCTATTACAATAAAGGGCAATTTAGCAAATCGCTTGATTTATACCGCGAAGTGGTTTCAAAACCCGACAATATTTTTTCTGAACAATCTTTATTGAAAGCCGGGGAATTAACATTCAACGCAAAAAACTACAATGAGGCTCTCGGCTATTTTTTGCGTTTCGAAAAGATGGCCAGTACAAAGTGGAACATCCTAAAGTCGAAAGCAGGGATTATGCGCAGCTATTTTAAGCTTGATGATTATGCGAATTCTATAATTTATGCCAATTCATTGTTAACAACTGAAAATATTACTGAAACGATGATCAGAGAAGCCAATTTCATTCTGGCCAGCTCCTATTACAAGCAATCTCAACCCGATGAAGCGCTCAAATATTTTAATTTACTTGCCGTTGATACAAAAATAGCAGAAGGGGCAGAATCGAAATATTACAAGGCAAAAATCCTTTTTGATAAGAACATGTTGACCGAATCGGAATCTGAGATTATGGATTTCATTAATAAAAATTCGCCTCATCAATATTGGTTAGCCAAATCGTTTATTCTTTTGTCGGATATCTACCTTGCCAAAAATGACATTTTTCAGGCTAAATATACGATTAGCAGCCTCATTACTAATTATACCAATCAAACTGATGGGATTATCGATGCGGCAAAAGGAAAAATGAGCGTAATCGAATCTTTGGAAAGTCAGAACTTATTGCAGAATAAAATTGACACAATTCAGTAAATGAATTTTAATATCGATTTAAGATGAAAAAAACAGTCAAAATATTATCCGTTTCATTTTTACTATTGTCGAGTTTCATTGGTTATTCCCAATCCGATTCGATTATGAATAAGGAGGTTGAAGTAATCAAAGCCTATCAACCCAGCATTTCAGATGCCAATAAAATTGTTTCTTCCCCGAAAATTAGCGACACAGTAAAATATTCTCCGGTTTTTGAATATAAAATTAAATCAACACTAGTACCTGTCAGTAAATCAATTCAAAACCTTCCGGTAGTGCAATTGGGTAACCCGCCTAAAACAAGTAGTAACACAGGGTTGCTTAAAGCGGGATTCGGTAACGCTCTTACTCCATACGGTGAATTTGTGTTGAATACCAAACCTTCAAGGTCTACAGATTTTGGAATACAACTTTATCATTTTTCTTCAAATCCCTCCGTTAAGCTCAGCAATGAACTAAAGGTCAAATCGCCCTATAGCAACAACCTGGCAAGAATTTTTGTGAAGAATTATTTCAGAAAAGCAATTTTGGAGTGGAATCTACAATACGAACGAGACAGGTTTAATTATTATGGTTTCCCGGGAACAGATTCTCTTCTTTACAGAGAATCTGAAAATATTTCAAACACATTGAATAAAAAGCAGGTTTTCAACAATGCAACTGCAAACTTTAACCTGAAAAAAATTGATGCCCGTGCTGATTTTGATTATGATATTACGTTGGGATATAACTATTTCTGGAATGCAACTGGTCAAAAATCACACCGTGGGAGCTATGCAGGAACATATCTTATCAATAAACAAGATTTCAATATTTCAATTGGCTCCCAAGTCGATTATTTTTATCAGGATAGCGTCAGGAACTTATATACACAGCAATTTAATCATCAGTTTGTTTATGCCGGATTAAGCCCTCAAATTATATTTGAACGTGCGACATGGCATCTTGAAGCGGGTTTAAACCTGGCAACGATCATCGATAATGACACCAGCGCCCTTTTTCATGTTTCACCCAAGATTTATTTTGCCTATCATCCAATAAAAAATATACTCACGGTATTTGCAGGAACCGATGGAAATTTAACGACCAACAATTATCAGTTGATGACCCTTAAAAACAGGTATTTAAATTATAATACGGAAATACTTCCTTCGCAAGATCTGATCAAACTCTTTGGTGGTTTTAAGGGCAAATTCAGCCGCAATATCTCCTATTTATTTGATGTAGATTATACCATCAAAAGCGATGAAACATTTTATTTTCTCAATCAAACCAATTATCCTACCGTTTCCGATCAGATTTCAAACGTATTTGATGTGCGATACGACGATTTGAATGTTTTCAGACTTGGTGGCAAAATCAGATATAGCAGCGAAAATGTGACAATAGCCCTTCAAGGCAACTATTATAATTACAAAGCGGGAAGTAATTCAACAATTACACACTTGCCCGATTTTGATGCAACATTATCCACTTCGGTACAAATTACATCAAAAATTAAAGGTAAGTTTGATGCAGCAGTCATTGGACCTCGCAAAGCAGAGATTAATACCCGCACATACAATGTTGTTCCTGCAACCGGACTTCTATCAGAACCTGTATTTGAAACAAAAAATTATGATTTGAAAACCATTGTTTCAATTAATCTGGGAGCAGAATATTCTTACAGTAGAAAACTGAATTTCTTCCTTGATATCAAGAATTTGATCAATCAGAAATACGAGGTTTGGCATGGCTATAACGCACAGGGAATTTTGATTATGGGCGGTGCGGCTTACACCTTTTAATTTAACCTTAAGTTGTTGAAAACTTTTGATTTTCAGAGATTGATTTCTTAGGCAAACAGGCGATATTTTACTATATTTGATCGCTGTTAAAAAAGAAAGCAAAGTCTTTTATAAAACACTGAGAATCAAGATCAATATGTCACTTTTCAATAATAGTAATCAATTTCTGGATCGGCATGTACGATAAGGTTTTGATACATTCCTTAACCATTAAATTTTTATTTAGGGAATATCGTCTGGAAAAGGATGAGTGAGTTTGTTTTGATCAAATATTTAATAAAATATCATGAGCGAATTAGAAAACAAGAACGGGGCAAACGGAATCTATAATGGAAACGGTACCGGTAACGGAATCGATAATGGAAGCTATTCGGCCGACAGTATCCAGGTATTGGAGGGGTTAGAAGCAGTTAGGAAAAGGCCCGCAATGTACATTGGCGATATTAACGAGAAAGGCCTTCACCACTTGGTATATGAAGTAGTCGATAACTCTATCGATGAAGCGATGGTCGGTTATTGCCGAAATATTGATGTGATCATTAATGAAGACAATTCGATAACTGTAACGGATGACGGTCGTGGTATTCCTGTTGATTGGCACGAAAAGGAAAAAAAATCAGCACTCGAGGTCGTAATGACTGTTCTTCATGCTGGGGGCAAATTCGATAAAGATTCATATAAAGTTTCAGGAGGATTACATGGAGTTGGTGTTTCATGTGTCAATGCCCTGTCATCACACCTTAAGGCTGAAATCCATCGCGATGGAAAAGTCTGGAATCAGGAGTACGAAAAGGGTATTCCTCTTTATCCTGCAAAAATAGTTGGCGATTCAGACCGGAGGGGAACAATAATTTACTTTAAACCTGATGCTGAGATTTTCCTGGTAACTGTCTTCAAATACGAAATATTATCAGCCCGTTTGAGGGAACTTGCGTTCTTAAATGCCGGACTCAACCTGAACTTAACCGACCGGCGTGAAACCGATGAAGAGGGTAATTTCAGGAGCGAACATTTCTTTTCAGAACAGGGATTGAAAGAATTTGTGGAATACCTCGACGGGACAAGGGAAAAGCTAATTGATGAAACGATTCATATTTCAACTGAAAAGAATGATGTTCCGGTCGAAATTGCGCTTCATTATAATACGACATTTAACGAAAACCTTCATTCTTATGTCAACAATATCAATACCATTGAAGGTGGAACCCATCTTACCGGATTTCGACGTGGCTTAACCCGTACATTGAAAGCTTACGCTGATAAGTCGGGTATGCTCGAAAAATTAAAGTTTGAAATTAGTGGCGATGACTTTCGTGAAGGCTTAACTGCTGTTGTTTCTGTAAAAGTTGCTGAACCGCAGTTTGAAGGCCAAACAAAAACCAAACTCGGTAATTCAGAAATCAGCGCTTCGGTTGATCAGGCTGTTAGTGAAATGCTTTCTGTTTATTTGGAAGAACATCCTAAAGATGCCAAATCGATTGTTAATAAAGTTATACTTGCTGCCATGGCTCGCCATGCTGCACGTAAAGCCCGGGAATTAGTTCAACGTAAAAATGTAATGTCAGGTGGAGGATTACCTGGAAAACTTGCCGACTGTGCAGATAAAGATCCCGAAAATTGTGAGATTTTCCTTGTAGAGGGTGATTCTGCAGGTGGCACAGCCAAACAGGGACGCGACCGTCAGTTTCAGGCTATCTTACCTTTGCGAGGAAAGATATTGAATGTTGAAAAGGCAATGCAACACAAGGTTTTCGACAGCGAAGAAATCTGTAACATCTTTACAGCGCTTGGTGTTAGTATTGGTACTGAAGAAGATGCAAAAGCTTTGAATATTAACAAGCTAAGGTATAACAAAATAATTATCATGACTGATGCCGACGTCGATGGCAGCCACATCGACACATTGATTATGACTCTTTTCTTCCGTTACATGCAAGAACTTATAAAAAATGGTTATTTGTATATTGCCACTCCTCCACTCTACCTGGTTAGAAAAGGAAAGCGTGAAGAATATGCCTGGACTGAACAACAACGTCAGCGCTTAATTGAAGAGATGGGTGCAGGTAAGGAAACAGGAATACATATTCAACGTTACAAAGGTTTGGGTGAGATGAATGCAGAGCAACTTTGGGATACGACAATGAATCCCGAATTACGTACTTTGAGACAAGTTACCATCGAAAACGCTGTTGAAGCCGACCATGTTTTCTCTATGCTAATGGGTGATGATGTTCCGCCACGTCGCCAATTTATTGAAGATCATGCTGTATATGCGAATATTGACGCATAATATTGAAATAATAATTCAAAATTAACGATCTATTTGAGCAGAAACTTTACAATAGGTTTCTGCTCAAATTTTAGTATAAAACTTTGATCATGAATATTTGTGTCTTTTGTTCATCGAGTAATGGTGTAGCCGACATCTATTTTGATGCAGCCAGTAAATTGGGACATATCATTGGAGAAAGAGGGGATTCTCTGATTTATGGAGGTGCAAACGTTGGATTGATGGAACAAGTTGCAAAGACTGTTAAAGAAAGCAAAGGAAAAATTGTAGGTATTATTCCTCAGAAAATACACGATAAACAACTCTCCTCTGATCATCCGGATGAATTGATTGTTACACCGACAATGGATGAACGAAAAGCGTTGATGCGAGAAATGTCAGATGCCTTTATTGCCCTTCCCGGTGGATTTGGTACGTTGGAAGAGATCATTGAAGTAATCACTCTTAAACAACTCGATTATCATCGAAAACCGATTGTTTTCATTAACGTGAATGGTTTCTTCAACGATTTATTCACGCAATTTGAAAAATCATACAGTGAAAATTTCGCTAAAGAAAGTTATCGAAAATTATTTGCATCGGTTAATACTCCCGAAGAGGCCCTGAGTTATATACTGAACTATCAATACGAAGATATGGGTTCCAAATGGTTTAATGTTCCATCAAAATAACCTCCGAAATTTTATAGAACATTCCGGAGGTTATTTCAGAAATAAGAGCAGTGCTTAAAACCATCCGAAAATAAAATTCATATTGACACCCAAACTTGAAAAATCTTTATTACTAAGGCCTACGTTGCTGAATTTCTTAACATTGAGGGTTTGTCTGTATTCGACTCCAACATTAATCTTAAAAAAGCGGGTAAAATTCACTTCGGCTGAAATAGCAGGAGCAACTACAAATACATTATCATGAATATTTCCGCTTTCATTGCTGTATCCTGTTACACTTCCCCACCCGATTTTGGAACTAATTACAGGATGTATAATACTTCGCCTGGCAATTTCATAGCCTAACCAGAAACCACCATGTCCAAAATCAAAATTGCGGATTGAATTTTCGGTACCTATGTTTATTGTATTTGAAAGACCTTCACCATAACCCCCCAAAAAGAAATTATTGATAATAACTCCTCCGCCACCTCCCATCATAAATGCAAAATCTCCATTGATGGTAGAGTAACTCATGGTAGGCCCACCGAAACCACTGATCCGGTTGATATGAATGGAATTCATAACAGTTTGTACCTCATTGTGATTTTTGTATTCGTTTTCTTCAATGGTTTGAGCCGATAAAAGACCTGCGATTGAAAAAGATACCAGAAAAGCAATTAATTTCTTCATTTTAGTTGAATTTCAGTTTGTTTAAATGTGAAAGTGAAATATGTTGTTTGATTTACATCAAAAGACAAATGAAATATGCAGGGGTTGCAAAAAATAAAAAAAAAAGAAAAGGACCGACCACCTATTTTGAAACAAACACCATAATAAAGTTGTAACATTAAATGGAAAGCCGGGTCAGCCCTTTCTAAACATCAAAACTAAAATCTATAAAAATGAAAAGCTTTTATGAATTATCTGATTCGTTTCATTCTCCAATATTTGATGAAATTTTCCTGAGAAATGAGTCCTAAACTTCCCTCCATAATTCCTCCTTCTCCCCGACCATCGTATATTTTAATTACGACATTGTTTTCACCGGGTTTTAATACTCCTGCAGGAATAAAATAATTTCTGAATTCATTGAATTTATCTGAAGATGTTCTTTTTTCATAATCACCGGTCTGTCCAATAAATTTACCATTAATGTAGAGTTGGTCATAATCATCAATTCTTCCGGCAAGAAACACCATTTGCTTGTTTATCATATTTGCGGGGAGTATAAATGATCTTGAATAAACGGCATACCCGTCGTAATTGTAGAAACCCTGATTTTCCCAACGACCAGGTACGATAATGTCTTGCATTTTGCTTTCATTGACATCCATACCGGTATTAAATTTCCATGTTCCGTTCAGACTAACATCGGGTACAATTGCAATATCTGAAGCCCCAATCCTGATATCACCACTTACAATCCCACCTTCAATTTGAGAATCGTAGATTCTTACTGCAATGGTATTTGGTTTATCGTAATTTACAAGGTTGAGTGGAATTTCATAAAGCCGGTGTGCACCGTAAGCTGTTGAATAGTAGGGTGGAAAAGAACCGCTTTGTCCAATTTTTGATCCGTTGAAAAACACTTCGTCAACATCGTCTATATAACCTAGCTCAAGGGTTAGTGCACGGTCTTTAAGTGAAATCGGAATTACCACATTACGTCTGTACCATGCATAACCATCGTATCCTTGATACCCCTCTTCTTCCCAGGGTGATGGCACATAAATTTTCTTCCAATCGGAATCATCAAAATTCGTTTTTGACCACTCCTGATTATCTCCTATTTTGAAATTCCAATTTCCCCGAAGACTAAGCTCTTTATAGAAATTGTTTGCTCCTGCATGAAACGATAACGTAATGAAAAACAGGGCAATTTGGACATATTTAATTGATTGCTTCATGATAATATTTATTTACCAATTAAAAATTGAACGGAAGATTGATTCAACGGAGTAAGGCCAAGAATCTTCTTCATTTCGTTCCTGAAGAATATGAGCATTCTTGTGGTTTATAATTCCAATTGGCCCTTCGTATATTCCTCCTCGCTGCTGGTAATCATATACTTCTACTACTACAACATTCTTTATTTCGACTAGATGTTCAGGAATGCGATAGAAACGGTACATTCTACATGCATTTGATCGGTTAAACCTGTTATACGAATCAAGGTTCTCTGTTCTTCCAATGAGTTTTCCATTAAAGTATACTTTATCCATATCATCAATTTTTCCTAATGACAGATAAATATCTTTTTTCGAAATGTTTTGAGGAAAGGTAAATTCTTTTCTGTAGCAACCATAACCATCATGATTCGTATACCCCTGTGATTCCCAAGATGAAGGAATGCTAACCGACTTCCAATTCTTGTCGATAAAATCTTTATCGGTTGAATTAGATTCCCTGTAAATTGAAAATTTCCATTCGCCACTTAAGTCAAGACTTAAAAGGGAGTTATCATTATCGTAAAAGAACCCAATATCTTTACCACTAACAATGCCGCCCGGATTCCCTTCGTCGTAGACACGAACTGCAATGACATTATCTGTTGGTTTCAATAATCCTTCGGGGAGATAATATTTTCGTTCGACATCCCATGCAGATTGATAGTCAGGAAAGAAACTTCCCGTTTGACCAATTTTCACACCATTAATAAAGACTTCATCCACATCGTCGATTCTGCCCAATAAGAGTGCCAAAGTACCTTCTTTTGGATACGAGCGCATGTCAAAGTTTTTTCGATACCAAGCATATCCATTGTAACCTTTATAGTATTCTTCCCATTCACCTGGAACATATATTTTATCCCATTCTGAAACATTGGTTTTGGGATTGGCCCATTCTGGATTATCTCCGACCGAGAAATACCATGAACCAGAAAGATTTACAACGCAACTCCATTCTGTTGCTTTTAGCGATGCCGGAACAATAAGGAGTAGTATGAACAGGATACTTAACGGTGTATGAACTAAACTTCGCATGATTGAATGTTTTATTGTTAATTATTCAATTGATTATTCTTTTTTCATGAAGCTCTATAACTGAGTTTTATGTTTATTCTATATATCTGGCCGACCAGCAATCTATCAATTTCTAATTTTTCTTTCTGCAAGAGTTGCATTACAAAATCAGATGCAATACTATTCTTACTGTTGACAGACATAATACTTATTGTATTCTCGGGTGTAATTGAAAAAATGATTTCAACATTTTCTTCAAGTTTGTCCACTCCTTTTTTGTACAGGAGATTGAAAGGTTCGGCATAGTTCGATTCAACTTTTTCTTTAATTACTTGCCTGAGATCGTCGGTCGAACGAATAAGTGTGTTTTTAACGGTTGAATTTGCCATTGCGACAGTAGCAAACGCGGCAAAAAGAAAAGTAACTGTAATGAATTTAAGTGTTTTCATGGCTATAAAATTTTAAAATGATTTACATTACAAAACTACAGCTCAACTATCATACAGAGGTCAAAGTTTTGTAATATATAGCCATAAGTTGTCACAAGATGTCACAACTTTAAAAGTATCATTTAGAATCAGATCACAAGTTTATATCCATACCCATGGACAGTTATAATATGGCTGGTTGCCTCCGTATCAATCTTTTGCCTCAATCGCAATATGAAATTGTCAACTGTTCTTGAGGTCGGCTGGTAATCCAATCCCCAAACAGAATCGAGCAAATCGTCGCGCGACACGATCTGCCCTATTTTTTTATACAGATAATTTAAAATCTCAAATTCTTTGTGTGATAACTTAATGATCTCACCATTTTCATTCGCTTCAAGAGTTTCAAAATTTACAGACAAACGACCAATCTGAATCATTTGTCTGGGCGAACCTTGTTCATTCAATCGACCTGTACGTCTAAGAATTGCTTTAATACGAGCCAAAAGTTCCCTTAAGCTAAATGGTTTTGTAATATAATCGTCGGCGCCAAATTCCAATCCCAAAACTTTATCAAGTTCTTCAGCTTTGGCTGTGAGCATAATGACCGGGGTGGTTATACCTTTGTTTCTGCACTGTTTTAGAATATCGAAACCCGACATGCCAGGGAGCATAACATCAAGTAAAATCAGATCGTAATTTTCTTTCAATATTTTGGCACAACCTTCATCGCCTCTGTTGGCCAAATCAACAGCATAACCCTCAAATTCAAGGTTGTCATGCAATCCGGCTAACATTGCCGGTTCATCTTCAACAATAAGAATTTTTACCATTTTACTCATTTTTTAACAGGAAATATTAAACTGAAACAACTGCCTTCACCCAATATACTTTTCACTTTTACATCTCCACGATGGTATTCCATAATTTGCTTTACAATATTCAAACCTAAACCTGAACCTTTTGCCTTGGTGGCTAAATTGCCTTTGGTTACGCGGTAAAATTTTTCGAAGATATGACGTTGATGGTTCTTCGCTATTCCAATCCCATTATCTTCAACTTCAATTAGAATTTTTTCGTTCTTTAGAAGTGTTCTGACAGTAACCATCTTGCCCGAATCGCGCCCATATTTCACGGCATTATCGAGAAGGTTGATCAGGCATTCATTGACAGCTTCCCTATCGGCAGAAAAAATCGGATTTTTTTGTTCAAGATCTAGTTTATATTCGACATTCATCGCTTTCAGATGAGGACTATAGGAGTAAATAACCTCTTCGATAAGATCGTTTAAATCGATTTCAGAACAATGATATGTCCTTTTATTCTTTTCCATTTTAGAGAATGATAGAATGCGGGTAACCATTTCGGATAACCTGTTTGATTCCAATTGGATCACACTCAAATATTCAGTTTCTTTTTCCTCGGTTTTGACACGTTTAAGCAATAAGGTTTCAGCATATAGACTGATTAGCGCTAAGGGAGTACGAATTTCATGCGATACATTTGACACAAATTCAGACTTCATCTCGGAGAGAAGAATTTCCTTTCGGATACTGATGATGATAAACAGGATACCCAAAAATACGATCAGTAAAACACCGGCAAAAATGTAATTTTCCCGTTTGCTTCTCTCCCTGACCAATGAATCGATTGTTGCAGAACGGAGTTGTATACTGAATTCGATACCAGGCAGATACCATGATGATTGGGAATGAGAATCTGCGAAATTTTTATCGACAATACCCACAGAATACAGATCTAAATTTTCATTTATATCAACAACTTTGATATTGAATTCCTGTTGGGCAACTTGTTGAATATTTGGCCCAAGGTTCTGTTCAATAAAAGTTTTTGTATGAATCTTTATGATGCCCAAAACATCTTTTCCCCTGTTTTTTGATATAAAATTTAGAATTGTAAATTCTCCGCTTTTTTTGCTTTCAACACGCTGGTAACCTTCATCCAAGAATCTTCTTAAATCTTCTATTTTCTGTTTGTCCGGTATTTCTGTAATAGAATCAGTTGAATCGCTCCTCTGTCTCTTAAATAATGTTTTGTGTTGGTGTAAATCGTAAAATTCAACTTTGTGAATTGTCTGATTGTTTTCGAAAAGAAAATTTACAATTTTATCTTGTTGTACACTGTTGTATTCTATGGGGATATCAATCCGCGAGATCCATAAGGTGATAATATTTTCAGACGATTGATTTAGTGAATACAAAATTGTTTCAATTTGTTTCTCGAAAACTCCTTTTACAATTTTTTCGTTTTGGGTTAGATCAGATAATTGTCTGATTACTAGAAAGGAGATTGGCAATGAAATTATTACAATCAAAAATATGGTTATTCTAAAAATGAATCTTCGCATAGTGAATTGTATAAGATCAAAATTTCAATAAAATAAAATAAAATAATTTAAGCGGACTTCTATTTTTACAATTATTAAATAGCAGAATGTATTTTTGATAAAATTAATAAAGCGAATTAGATAGCCATCTTCAATTTTACTATTATTGTGGATGAAAATTAAATGCCCCGAATACATTATTAAATATCCTAATGTATTGGAAATAAGTAAAAATGTTTAAATCATTTTGTCGAACTAAAAAAATAATCATTATGAAAAAATTATTATTCATTGCTCTATTCGGAATCTTATTTTTAGTTGGTTGCAGCAATCAAAATAAGGCAAAAGAGGCAACTACTGAAGAAGCAAAAGAACAAGTGGAAGGAGATATCAATGAAGATACTGAAGATCCGGAAGGGGCAATTGATGATTCCGGTGAAGCTGTGGAAGATTCTATCGACGAAATAGAAGCAGAATAAGCTATTTTAGTTTAGAATTATATTTATTCCTGTCAATTAGGAATTCAAAAAAAGGGATGTGTGAACATCCCTTTTTTTGAATTCAGTTTATCGTTTCAGTATTTATAACAATTTCAAGGTATCCTCGGCAATCATAAGTTCCTCATTGGTTGGAATAACCATGATCTTAACCCTCGATCGCTCTGAGCTGATCACGGCTTCTTTTCCTTTCACACTTGAATTTTTTTCATTATCGAGTTCAAATCCAAGCCAATCAAGGTCCTCGCATATTCCTTTCCTTGTATCATCATCATTTTCACCGAC
>Ga0209800_10003621_pt1 | contig 12089 bp, 6 predicted proteins | sample Higcelweek8metaG_FD_187174 | JGI IMG/M metagenome (GOLD analysis project Ga0209800, IMG submission 187174) | Freshwater pond sediment microbial communities from the University of Edinburgh, under environmental carbon perturbations - High... | ecosystem: Environmental > Aquatic > Freshwater >... | reverse complement strand
GGTGGATTTTTTAATAATTTAACGCAGAGTAATTCGGCTTTTAGAACAGCGGTGACAGGGGCTGTGATAGACCGAAATATTGCCGACGCCAATGCCGCATTGACAATTAATCAAATAAATGCGAGTTCTACGGGGAATATTCTGAATTTACAGGCAGTTAATATTTCAAAAGTAGTCGTATCACAGAGCGGATATGTAGGTATAGGCACTTTGACCCCAATGTCAAAACTAGCCGTTACAATGTCAAAAACCACTAATTTAAACGGCTTTAACTGGGTTAATATCGATATAAATAAAAATAGAGTAGATACAAATACTTCGACGGACACTTCTTCTTGTCATTTATCAAGCACTCCGACAGGTAGTTTAACACTTCATGTTACAGGAAAAGATGGAAGTACTCAATTTCAGAGTGATAGCACTGGATTAACTGTTGGAGGAACACTGACTTATACTGGCAAGCTTACAAATAGAATAGTAGTAGGAACTAAAGGTAATTATGCTACCTTAAAAGCTGCTGTAGACTGGTTTAATGCTAGTGCAACAGCTAATACAGAAATATTATTAGATGGAGGAAATCATAGTATTACCGAAACAGTAGTGGTAAATAACGGAACTTATGCTTTGCAAATTAGAGGATTAGGGTCTGCAATAACTTATTTAAATGCTGCAACTGGACTTACAAACAAGCCTATGTTAGAAATAAGAAGTAGGTGCGATATAAACAAGCTTACAATGAAAGGTTCTACTCTTGCAAGTTACGGAACTTTATCAACAGAAAATGCTATTAACTTCACAACTAACAATAATGTAAGGTCAGAAATATCCGATATTGTTATAGATGGATTTAATATGGCATTGTATGATATAATTGGAGATGATATTTTTCTTTTTAATCATGTTATTAATAATTGTACTACTGCCGGAGTAAGAATAAATACATCCAATTCAAATCAATACTTAGACATGGAAGTAGGTACGGTATATAATTGTGCTATTGGGGTAGATTTGTTAAAAGCTAATACAGGAGGATTCTTCTTAACAGGAGTATTCTTTAATAATGTTGGAACTCAAATAGGTGTTAAATATACAGGAGGAACAGGTAATTATGTTTATTCTGGTATTTGTAATATTTCAAATTGTACCTATAACAATACAGGTACTTTTATTTCAGGATTCTTATTCAATGGGTCAGAAACTCCTATTGGAAGAGATAAAGATATTGTAATTGTTAATAATCCGGGACTTGAAGATAAGAATCCCCATGCTAAAATTAGAATACTTAATAACGCAACTACTACGACAGTAACTACAGCAGGAACATTTTATAAAGCTGCTGGATTTATAGCCTTAACTAATTTAGTGTTTGATATTGCTGCAACTGCTGGTACTTTTACTTATACTGTAGGAGACCAAACTACTGCTGCAATAGCTTATAATGCCTCTGCTGCAACTATTAAAGCTGCTATTGAAGCACTTTCTAATGTAACTACAGTAACAGTAACACAGGTTGTTGCAAGCAAAGAATGGACAATATCTTTTGATACACAAGATGAAGGATGGGTGCATCAATCATGTAATGTTGCTGGGCTAACAACTACAACTTCAGCAAATGTCAGAGGAGGTTCATATCAAACTAAATGGACTGTTACAAACAATAAAGTATTGTATCAACCTGCTAATACTAGAGATGTAGAGATGTGGGTAAGTTGTAATGTTATAAGTTCTACAAATGCTAGGACTATTGATATAGCAATAGTAAAAAATGGAGATGTTAAAAATGGCATAATGGGACAAATGTCTTGTTATTGCGCAACTGGATCACAAGCATATCCGGTAACTACTCCTGTATATATTGAAGATGCAAATCAAAATGATTATTTTGAAATATGGGTTACTGCAAACAACAATGGCAATACCGTAACAGTACAGGATGTATCTTGGATGATAGAAAGTAAATAATTATAACTAAAATATAATTTACATAATTGTATAATTTAAATTAAATTTCTACTTTTGTATGGAAAATAAAAGTATACTAACAATGGAAGAGTTTTTACAAGAAGGTGAAAAAACCCTACAAAAGTTAAATCAGACAGCTAAGTCATTAAAGACTACATCTGATACATTAAAATGGTTATACGGAGGTATTATAGTAATACTTCTAGCTTTATATATGGATACAAAAGTAGAAGTAGTAAAAAAAGCAGATGCTTCTGAAGTAGAAAAAAATTATATGACGAAACAGAATACGCTCACTGTTATAAAATTATCTGATGAAAAAAATAAAGACTTAATAATAAGATCTTTTAAAGGAGATACTACTTTAGAAACGTCCAGTTATGAATGGATTAGAGATGCAATTTGTAATGAAAATTTTAGGGGGATAGAGTAATGGCAACAACAATAACAATACAAACAACTAAAACTACAGATAGTAAAAGTATTACTATTACTTCTGAGAGTTATTTAGATTTAATTACAGATATAGTACTTAACTTCTATACATCTAGTTCTACAAGTGTATACGATAGTTATACTCTTACAGAAGCTGAAGTAACTAGTTTTGTGTCAAATGGAACAATTACTTTGACATTTTTAACAATGTTTGGAGAAGATTATATTTCTGATAATTGGTATGATATACAAATGGATGGAAACTCTGGAGACTATATAAGTAATCTGGATGGTTTTGCTTCATATGCATATCTAGAACCTACAGTATTTATAAACAATTTAAATAATTTACATACTCCAGATGAATATAGGGGTAGTATAGAAAATATAGCATTGCAGATAATGTGGTTACAAGGATTAAAATATCTTGATACATCAACTGTTAATGATAGGAGAATTAAGTCTCTTAAAAGAATGAAAGGTTTATTAAAACTAAGAGGACAATGACACAAAGTTATCTAGATGATGAATTAGCATTAGCTAAAAAAATATTTATGTATTATACAGACAACTTGTATAATTATCTTGTTCTAGGGAGTGATAAGTATCAAGTATGGTATAGAGATAGTTTACAACTTTATGTATTATTATCTTTCTTGGAATCTCTTATAATTACAGATGATGTTGCATATTGTGGATATTATCCTATAGAAGATGAGACTATTTTAAGAAATACTTTTGATAGGGTAAGAGAATATTATTTAGTTGAATGTGAAACAACTGGGGCATATGGGGATGTTAATTTAGTAATAACTGTTCCAACTACAAGATCTTTATTCATGGAGGCTTGGAAAGAAATTATATATGATATAGTAGAAGATAATACTGCTTCATTTACATTGCCTTTTACTTATGATAATATAGATCCTGCTAGTATGGTAGTAACTATAGAAGGATATGGAGCTATAAAGGAAAATGTGGAAGATGAAGGGTTTAATATTGTTGACAATGTATTCTATTGGCATCACTATTTTAATCTGGATTTAGGAATGAAAGTTCACTTTAGGTATAAACAAATAGCAGGATTATAATGGAATTAAAAGAAATAAGACAGTTTAGTGAAATAAATGCTGAAAGAAGGAATCCTGATATTGGGGAGGATGGATTATTTCCTAAATGGAATGATAGTTCTAAGAAATTTGATTATACTATAATAGGAGAAGGTGATATAGATGAAACTTATTTAGAAGAGTTTATAACTAGTATATATGCCGCTCCTACTGAAGATGATTACTTAAAAACTGTTACATATACACCTACAGGAGGTGCTAGTTCTAGTACTTGGGTTAACTTTAATATGAATAAAACTGCTACTAAAACTCTTAAATTAGGAGCTTTAGCTTGGTTAGATGAATTTGAAGTACCAGATTTACCCGGAGATACTAAGATATTATATGATGCTGCATCTACAATAGGAGGGAGTAATAACTTTAAATATAATTATACTACTAAAAAGCTTTTATTAACTGATGTACCAATTACTTTTGCTAAAACTACTGAGGGAGCAACTTTTAAAGAAGGTGTTAATTATCTTGGAGGTAATAGTTGGGCATTTGGAGCAGGTGTAGCACCATCTGGATTAGGTAATTATAACATATCTACTGGATATAAATCAGGTAGAGGATTAGGATCTACTTCTGAATATAATACTTTATATGGATCGCATTCAGGAGAATACTTAACTTCTACTGTAAAAGGTACGATAGGAATAGGAACTTATGCAGCTAGGTATGAAACAAGTAATAATAGATTCTTTCTAGATAATATAGACTATCTAAATACATCTGATGCAAGAGATGGAAGTTTTTTATACGGTGATTTAGAAACAGAAAGAAGGTTATATGTTAGAGATCATCTAGCGGTAACAAAAGAAATTAAATTAGGGGATAGTGGGCTTACTAATGAGCAGGCTGCTACTCTAGTATCTTCTATAGGAGGAAGTTTAATTCAGGTAGTTCCAGATGGAGATGGTTATAAACCTCAATTTCATGATGGTACTATTTGGAAAGATTTTGCTGTAGGAGATAATCATTATTTACAAGAAGTTTCGGAAGATCCTGTCACAGAAGGATTATGGCATTTTATAGTAAAAGACTCAACTGGAGTTACTACTATAGAAGACTTTACTTTACAATTACCACTTCTAACTGATGTAGATGTTCCAATAGCATCTAGTCCTAGTTATCCCGGAATACAATATGGATACATTCAGATATCTAATGCAAGTTCTGGTACTAATGGAGGGTTCTATTATAAGACAGGATTTAAGTGGGATAATACCTTGGGTGAACTCAATGTACCCGGAGCATTTAAAATGGCCTCAAAAGGGATATACTCAGCCTCTAATGGAGTGATTAGATATGATGAATCTCTAAAACATTTCTATGGTAAAGTAAATGATGCTTGGAAGCAATTAGATAATTCAGATTTTGAAGAAATAACAGGATTAAATATTGGTAATGCAACTTATGAAGTTTTTAAACAGAAGAATTCTGATGGTAAATTGGAATTAAGAACTTTTAAACCTAGGGTTGATACTACTTATAATCCTTATGATAGGATTACTATTAATTATGCTGATGATGGAGATTCTATATTAATAGGTACTACAGCAGAGTTAAATAGATTGACTACAACTATAGGTACTGTAGATGATAGATATTTAGAAAGAAGTAAAACTACTGAGTATTTACCTATTAGAGCATTAAGACAAGGTGCTGGTATTATATTAACTCAAACAGAAGAATATATTCAGTTTGATGTCACAGGTGTTCCTGCTGGTGGAGAAAGCAATACTTGTTCTAATTTAGGAAATGTTGATATATTTTACAGAAAGAATGGATTAGACTTTGAATTCTTTGGATTACATGCTAATGATGATAGACTTTCTATAACTCAAGGAGTTGCATTAAATCCTAATAGTGACTTTAGTGTTAATCTTGAAATAGTAGGATTAAATGAAACTGTTGTTACTAATCCTATCACCTCTACAGGAAATGTATTCTGGAAAGTTACAGACTCAGAAGGTACTACTCCTACATTACACTTTAGACCTTTAATAAGTGATTCTTTAGTATTTACTGAAACTGCTAATAATGAATTACAAATAGAAGTTGCTGGTGGGCCAAGTACTATAACTCCTACAAATGAAGGAGATGTTTTATTCTTTGAAGTATTTGATGATACTACCTCAACTGCTAGTTCCTTTCTTTTTAGAAGATTAGGTGCTGTTACAGATAAACACATTACATTAGATTATGGAATATCTTCAGAAGATATAACTTTTGAAGTAGATGATATAACTTTAACTGCATTAGGAGCTAATCCTAAGTTAATTACTCAGGATGGTACTGATAGTTTTATATTCTCTCAGAAGGGAATAACTGGTAGTAATGGGGTTACTATAACTACAACTAGTTTAACTGATATAGATTTCAGTATTCCTAATATAGAAAAACTGCAATTAGATGGAAGTGACTTCTATCAAACTATAGTACCTTCTGGAAGTTTTGATTCTTATGGAAGTACTGGTGAAGCTACAATACAGTTTCAAGTAGGACATGCTGAAATTACTAATACATCTACTACATATACTAATAAAACTATAGCAACTTTAAATGTTGGAGGAGCTATTAAGTATGATGCTGCTACTAATACTATATGGTCAGAAACTTCTGAAGGTATGGTTGATACTAATCATTACTTACAGGAAATAGAAGAAGACTTAACTGATCCAGATAACTTTATATACACCTTTCATGTTGGAGATATTAATGGAGTTAGTCCTACAATAAATCCTAGAGAAGTAGCTTATCCATTAGTATTAAATATACCTAAATCTTCTGTACCTATAGCTTCCTATACAGATTATCTTGGAGCAATTGGTACTAGAGGTACTGTTAAAGTAGAGGAATTTACAGCAGAATGGGTATTAGGAGATACTGTACCTTTATATTTAGATATTGTTACCGGTAGAATTGCTGCTAATAAGTTGATGGTTACCTATGATGTACAGAATAATCTTCATGATATAGATAATATAGATGAAGTACTATTCATACCTCCCGGAACAAATTTAAATATTAATACATTAAGAAGTAATGCTAGAGCTAATATAGGAGCTTCCTACATTAATGGTGCAGTAACTGAAAACTTTGATGCTAGAAGTCTATCCCTTAGTAATGGATATTCTACACCAGCAAGTGCCGGCCAATTACGTGCTGGTCAAACTAGTGTAATTCATGAACTTGGTAAAATAAGAGTTGGTGGTAATGTTATTTATGATGGTATTAATAATCAGTTAAGTATTTATAATTCATCATCTGGTGAATCAAAATTAAGATTATCACCTACAACTATAAGAGTGGAATTACCAACTTCGGGAGCATTGGAAGTATATAGTAAAGCTGGAGTAAAATTAATGAGATTAGACTCTAGTGGAAATTTAGATATTGCAGGAGAATTACGTGCAAATCAAGATATAACAGCTTTTGACACAGATTCAACATTATAATGAATGGGAAGAAGTACTAATGGAAAAGTAGTTACTACTAATGTATCTACTTCTAAGATAAGAGAAATATTTAATACAGATAAAGCATCTAAACCTATAAGTCAGACTGGAAGAAAAGCCTCTGACTTTTTTACTGATGGTGATGTAGATAATAGTATTAATGATAATTTCATAGATGTTGAGTACTGTCCTGTAGATGATGGTGAAGGTGCTACTAAAAAAGATAGATTTATAAGAAATCCTAAATCTTGGGGACATTGGAGAAATTATGGTGGGGAAGAAGTAGATGAAGGTACTGGTTATCCATATATATACTGGAAGAATGTGATAGATCAATCTTCTATAGAGCATATTGATAATACTATATTAGAAACTTACAGTATTGTACCAACAGTTACTATATTCCCAAACAAAACTTCTGCTGATACAAATCTCAATAATAATGTAGTCAATTCTAAAAACCTAGCAAGTAGTTATCAATCTACTATGTTTTCTGGAAATAAACTTATTGATAGTATTATTGCTACAAAAGTAGGAATAGATTATGGTATATTTACAGATGGCATTTTTTCTTCTGAAGTTTATACTGGCGCAGTTCCTAATTTTAGTATAAAGGTAACACCAAGGATAATAGATTCAAACGCTCCTTTAATATATGTTAAACAATATACAGAAAATGGAGAAATTGTTACTAAAGAATATGATGCAGGGGCTTCTATAACAGGGGCATTTGCATTACCTATAATATTTCAACAGTTATCAGCATTATTAGTTACATTAGGTCCTTCTAATCCTCAATTTTGGACACAATTATGGAACTGGTTTAGTGGTCCAAATAGTCCATTAACTACTTTAATACAATGGCCGGGATGGAGTAAAATATCTACTTGGTTAAGTAATAAATTACTAAGTGGTCCACTGGTAGATTCCTTAGGAAGTGCTTGGGCTTATCTTGGTCCAATATTAGCAGAATTAGCTATTATTGCAGGTATTGTAATAACTATTGATATGATTTGGGATTTAACTAATCCAGAAGCTGAAATAACAGATGCATTATATCAATATGCAGAAACTGTATCTGGTAATTATGTGTTTCAAGATATTAACAGATCCAACTATAAATTTAGTTTTGGAAATAAAAGTATAATGGCTACTGGTACTAGTAATGGATACTTTACTAAAGAAATAACATTAGGTGGGTATTCTCATAGTTATACTTTAGAAGACTATAATTTTGATGGTACATCCTTTAGTTCAGATAATTTAATATCAGAATTTCCAACTAATGATTCTGTTAGAAGTAAATATTTGAATATGGACTTTTTAGCACAACTACAACAGTTTGATTTACAAGTACCACCTCCAATATTAGAATATAAAGTAGAATTAGTTCCAATTAATAACTGTACTTTACATCCCAATAAAACATCAGCTTTTGTAGTAAGAATTGCTCCAGAGAAATATTTAACACCAAATTTCTCTATAAATACCTCAATGAATAATAGTGGTAAAAGAGAATTATATTGGAATAGTTCTATATCTTTTAATAATGCTAGATATGCAGATTTTATATATTTAAAAGATACAGAAAGAAACAGTGCTTACTGGTTTAACTTATTTGGAGATTATAATAATGTTGCTATAAATACAGCTATTAATGAAACTAGTGGGAATACTAATCCTAGTGTTGTATTACAAGACTATGGGGGTAATAACTTAGTAACTACAGGTAGTCAATTATTTTATGTACCACATACACAAACAGACTCTATTCCCGTTAGTGAATATGAAGTTTATTTTATGAGAGAAGCTTCTCCTAATGTATTATTCAATCCTTATTTTAGGACTGAGCAAGATGAAAATAATTTATTACTTACTACATTAAGAAGTTTTTGGGATCACTCCTTAGATATAACTGTAGGTAAAGGAGTAGCAGTTAAAAATGATGAAGTAGCAGCTACTACTTATTTACAACAAAGTATTTCGAGGTTAATACCTTCTAATAACTCTGCCAAATCCTATTATATATTACAAATAGGTATAAATAAATCAGCAGGAAATATCTATTTAAATACTTCTAATAACTTTCAAACAATGACCTATTTATATCAATTGTGTCCAGATGATGGATTTCTAACTGATAACTTTGATAGAGTACCTATAGATGGTGGATATGGGGATAAAGTAAATTATTTTTCTACTTATGCAGGAGATTATGGTATTAGTTACTCTACAGATAAAATAGAGTTTTTAAATAGTGGTAATTACTTTATAGTACTAGAAGTAGTAAATACTCCAGAGAAGATATTAAAATTTGAATTTAGTTCTGATTTTAGTGGATATATTACTCATTGTAAATTACAGAATCTTCCAAGACAAATAGTAGGAACATCTGGTAGAAATGCTACTAATATGCTTACAGAAAGTAATCAAATAACCCCTAAATTTACTTGGATGAGTGATTGGGTATCTACAAAATTATTTACTCTCTATTTTGATACCTCTAATCCATACTCAACAAATGTAACTGTTAATTTAGAACTATTAAAATATTTAAGTAATAAAGATGTTTTTGGTGGACAAAAAGTATTAACTACAGTTGAAAGAGTTAATGTAAAATATATATTTGATAATAATACAGGTAGAAATGTAGTAGATGATGATGATTACTATATGTCTGCTGAAGAAGATTATACTGGACAGAGTATAGAAAATGAAACTTTAGCATTAACCTATGATGGGGATATTCCATTAGCAAGAATGGAAATTACTCTATATATAAGGAAGAGTAATTATAATACTAATCTACAACAAATAGTAAGTCTGGAATCAGGTAGTATAGCTTTAGTAGCATTAAAAGATTTTAATGATTGCTTGCTAGATTCTGACATAACATTACATAATACAAGTTTAGGGCAATCTTATGGAAGTCTTGAATGGGATTTCTCATATATACCTACTAGACTTAATTCACTAGATATTTCTAATAATGTTTCTATAAAAGATAATGTAGAAAATATTACTTATATAGATAATACATTTAAAGCTGCTAATACAGGTATTACTGGAGATTTATCTTCAATTATATCTATACCTAATTTGTATTTGAATGGTGTATATAATCTAACTTATTATGGTATAGGCGAACCCCAGTATGAAGATCCTAACACTGAACCTCACATTGAGTGGAAAAGTTCTAATATACAAGTTGAGTACCTTAATAACTTAGTTAAAGCAATGACTTTATCAGGAATGTATAATGGTTACTTAGATATTAAAGGAAGTAATCCTAAAATAACTGATGTGACCACTTTGGCTAATATAGATATTTTAGTTGATAGAGGGTGGACTGTCTTATATAATACTGTGGAAGAATGGACTTACGAAGGAGTATTAACTGTAGGAGAAAACTTAACAGCTTCTGAATATCCTATATATGGTTATGGTGCACCATATTATGATGATACTAATTTTGGAAATTTATCACCACTCCAAAATAACATTCAACTTATTATTTGGACTGAAAATTTTCTTGAAATAGTTTTGTATGAACCTATGGATATTACCAATATTAAAATTGAAGATACGATTTATAGTTCAATAAACGCGGATAATAGTAAAACAAATTATTATATTGAAAATATATCTAATCCATTTTCAGAAATAGGTGCTACTATCAATTTGTATATGAATTATTTATTACCCGTTAAATACAATTTTGATGGTTATATTTATCCAGTTATTTATAATCCTTCTTATAATGATAATATATCTTTAATATCTGAATTAGGTTCGGGATATGTAAGGATGTGGGATAGTGAACCTTTAGGACATATTAATCCTGAACTTGATTGGTTAGATTATCCTAGTAGTAACAATGGTTGGCCATCAAATATAGTATCGTATATGACTGGCGAATTAATTATATGTAGTGGTAATAATGATAACATATTTCCTTATGCGAAAATGATTTGTCAATTAAATAATGATTATTTTTTAATGAGTGGTACTACCAGACGTGTTGGAGGTAGGAATTCTAATTATACATCTAATATATTTGAAAATAATGGAACTTTCAACTTGAAATTCAATTATACAGATGAACATCTTGTAAAATATGGATATAGCAATATTGAAAATTATGGAAGTATTGATAGTAACAATTTCATAACAGAATTTGTTTTTGATTATCTTCATAGTTTATCTTATATAAAAATGTTAAATTTTGATACAACTTGTATAGTTACTAAATACATGATAAATAGTTATGATGTAGAATCTATTATAGATAATGATACTTTACTTATAGGCGGTCATCCTGATAGTTATACTTTAACTCCTATACATTTACAATTAACATGGTATAAATTTTAAATTTGGAAATGTAAAATATATATTGTAATTTTGCTGAAATTAATACATATAATAACTAAATAAGGAGGAAATGGATACAGTACAAATTGATAAAGCCTATATTTTAAATAGGTTAGAAGAATTAAAAGGTACACCTGCTATGCAAGAGTTTATATACTTGCAGGGATGTTTAAAGAAGTCTCAGGAAGTTAAAGAAGATGTTGAACTAGTAAAAAAGGAGTAATATGAAAGCAAGCGCTGTAGCAATAGAACTTATTAAATTTTTTGAATCTTTACATGATGGTAATTTATCTAAGATAGGATTACAACCAAAGCTTTGTCCTTCTGATATTTGGACAATAGGGTGGGGTCATGCTATAGTAGATCCATTAACTAATAAGTTTATTACTGCAAGTACTCCTAATGGATATGAAAGAGCTTGTGAATTATATCCAGATTTAACTTTAGAACAAGCAGAAATTTTACTAAAACAAGATATTGAAAAAAGAGAAGTTTTAGTAAATAAGAATCTAAAAGTTAAATTAAATCAATCTCAATTTGATGCTTTGTTAAGTCATACTTTTAATTGTGGAATTTCAGAGACTCTATATAATCTTATAAATAATTATCCATTAGATTCCACTACAATAAAACTGTGGTGGGAAGGTAATTATATAAAGAGTTTGGGAGTTAAATTAAAAGGACTTATTAAGAGAAGAAGGGTTGAATATGAACTATTCTCTACAGGAGAATTAAATTTAAAGTA
>Ga0209800_10003618_pt1 | contig 12096 bp, 10 predicted proteins | sample Higcelweek8metaG_FD_187174 | JGI IMG/M metagenome (GOLD analysis project Ga0209800, IMG submission 187174) | Freshwater pond sediment microbial communities from the University of Edinburgh, under environmental carbon perturbations - High... | ecosystem: Environmental > Aquatic > Freshwater >... | reverse complement strand
CATGAAGCTTGTTATAAGCTCATAATCGGTCAGTTTGCTCTTCATAACTCTATTAATTTTGGTTTCGGGTAGAGTTATACGATAGGCGGTCCTCCTTTGTTACATTGTTGTTTTTACTGTTGACTTATACGGGGGGTGTTCCCTGTTTGTTTCATTTCTGCTGCAGACAAAGAAAACAAAAAATAGTAATTTCAAAATGATTAATTTTGCCAACTTATCAACGAAGGCTGCATGAAGGGTAATATTGAGATAAAGGGTGCACGCGTACATAACCTGAAGGACATCACCCTGGATATACCCCGTAACAACCTGATAGTCATCACCGGGGTCTCCGGTTCAGGCAAGTCGTCACTGGCCTTTGATACAATTTATGCCGAAGGTCAGCGCCGCTATGTTGAGAGTCTATCTTCCTACGCCCGTCAGTTCCTTGGCAGGATGAACAAACCCGATGTCGATTTTATCAACGGTATCCCTCCTGCAATTGCAATCGAACAGAAGGTCAACTCCCGTAACCCGAGGTCAACGGTGGGTACTTCAACCGAGATACATGATTACCTAAGGCTTCTGTGGGCGAGGGTTGGCAGAACTATTTCCCCCGTATCCGGGCGCGAGGTGCGAAAACACACAGTAGATGACGTCGTAAACTACCTGGCCACCCTCACCTCCGGTTCCCGTGTGGTGCTCTCTGCTCCTCTTGACGTGCCCGAAAATGTTGAACCGGCAGAGTTTATAAGGTTCCTTATCCAGCAGGGATACAATCGCATCAGCACCGAAAAGGGAATCGTGCGCCTCGACGAACCTGGAGCGGCTGAACTGGTAAGCCCGATGAAGAAACTGGACCTGATAATTGACAGGTTCGCTTCCGGCAACAGCACTGAGGATCTCAGCCGGGCGGCCGACTCAGTACAAACAGCATTCATGACCGGTGGCGGACATATCTCCCTCACCGTGACCGACGAGGAGACGACCCAGACTGTCATGTTCTCTGACAAGTTCGAGGAGGATGGCATCACCTTCGAGGAACCGACGGAGCACCTCTTCAGCTTTAACTCTCCCCTGGGTGCCTGCCCCGTCTGCGAGGGATACGGGAAAGTGCTCGGCATAGACGAAGCCCTCGTCATCCCCGACGAGAACCTTTCGGTCTATGATGACGCCATCGCCTGCTGGCGCGGAGAGACAATGAAGCAGTGGAAGGAGAGACTGATTTACAGCGCCGACAAATTCGACTTCCCGATACATAAGCCATGGTATAAACTCACCGCTGAGCAGAAAGCCCTGGTGTGGAGCGGCAACAGGTATTTCTTCGGTCTGAACCGCTTTTTCGAGCACCTCGAGGAGAAGAAATACAAGATACAGTACAGGGTCATGCTCAGCCGGTACAGGGGAAAGCGAACCTGCCCGGAATGCAATGGAGAACGACTCCGCAAGGAAGCCGGGTATGTCAAGGTGGGTGGCTGCTCCGTCAATGAGATAACACGTATGCCGGTAAGTGAGGCTCATAAATTCTTTGAGCATATCGTTCTGAACGGAGAGGAGAAGGAGATCGCAGGCCGCCTGCTGAAGGAGATACAGCAAAGGCTTGGATTCCTTGTGAATGTAGGACTCTCCTATCTCACACTCGACAGGCTCTCAAACACACTCTCCGGAGGTGAGTCCCAGCGAATCAATCTTGCTACTTCCCTTGGAAGCAGCCTGGTGGGCTCTCTCTACATACTGGATGAGCCAAGCATAGGACTGCATCCGCGTGACACCAACCTGCTGATAAACGTTCTGAAGGAACTGCGCGACCTTGGCAACACCGTGATTGTTGTTGAACATGAGGAGGAGATCATACGGGCTGCCGAAATGATAATTGATATGGGACCTGCTGCCGGCTCACACGGCGGTGAGATCATCTACCAGGGCGGAGTCGACTTCTCAAAGAAGAACAAATCCCTCACTGCAGCATATATGACGGGGGCAAAGCGGATTGAGCAACCCTCAGTTCGCCGCAAGTGGCACAGTTATATAGGAATCAGGGGTGCACGTGCCAACAACCTTAAGGATATCGATGTAAAGTTCCCGCTTCACACAATCACAACTGTAACAGGGGTCAGCGGGTCGGGGAAGAGCACATTGGTGCATGATGTACTCTTCAACGCCCTGGCTGTGAAGCTTGGCAGCAATGAAACAAAGCCCGGACGGCATACAGCGATGGAAGGCGACTTCAGCAGCATCACCGCCGTTGAACTGATTGATCAAAATCCCATCGGCAAATCAACCCGCTCAAACCCGGTTACGTACCTCAAGGCATTTGACGACATAAGAAAACTGTATGCCGAACAACAGGCTGCCGTGCAGTCCGGCTTCAAACCGGCTCACTTCTCATTCAATGTCGAAGGAGGACGCTGCGAAGAGTGCCAGGGCGAAGGAGTCATCAGGGTGGAGATGCAGTTCATGGCAGATGTTGAGCTCACCTGCGAGGCTTGCAAGGGAATGAGATACAAACGGGATATCCTGGATGTTAAATTCAGCGGTAAAAATATTTACGAAGTGCTCGATATGACTATCGATGAGGCTATTGAGTTCTTCAGCCGGAGCAAGGATAAGACATGCGGCAGGATTGCCGCAAAGCTGAGGCCACTGGCAGATGTTGGCCTTGGGTATGTGCGGCTCGGGCAATCCTCGTCAACCCTCTCGGGCGGTGAGAGCCAGCGCGTGAAGCTTGCCTTTTACCTGAGCCAGGAAAAGAGCGAGGCAAAAATGCTTTTCATCTTTGACGAACCCACAACCGGCCTCCATTTTCACGACATCAATAAGTTGATGAAATCGCTCAACGCCCTTGTAGACCACGGTCATTCAGTCCTCCTCATTGAACACAACGTGGAGGTGATCAAGTGCTCCGACTGGGTCATAGACCTCGGACCGGAGGGAGGAGATAAGGGAGGTTATGTAGTCTTTGAAGGCACGCCAGAGCAGCTTGCAAAATGTGATAATTCATATACTGCCCGGTACTTAAAATTAAAGCTAAAAGGATAGCCCGCGAGAAAACTCCCGGAAATCATTGAGATATTGATGGTCGAGCGTTGTTCCAGGGCCAACATAAGCTCTGTCATCAACGACGAATGCCGGTGCTTTCATACTCGATCCGTCACCGGGGTAAAAAAAACCACAGATCCTGCTCATAAATTCCTCCGTAACCGCCAATTATGTAAGCAACAGATCCTACCACCGCCGCGCAGGCGCCAAAACGAGGAGAAGTGGGAAAGTCCTCGATCCTTGTCCAGGTGTCCAGAACCGGGTTAGATTCCCAGAAGTCATTTCTTGTCTGAAGTTCTGGCTCCCGGATCCGGATTATTCTCGCCTGTCCACCTGAAACCGTGATCAATAATCTTTGCACCTCCATCGGAGAGAATCTCACCGTGAAAAGTGACTCAATTTTCCAGTATTTCGACGCCTAAGGTTCTGACCTCCGGGATCCCCTTTTCGGTAAACTTTTAGCTCTGGCATGAAAGGAACGAACAGAGAGTAAACATAGCTGTTACAGCTATGTAAATGGCCTGCTTCATTAATCAGAAATTAGCTCCCAATGTGAGTCCGACTGATCTGTAACTCCTGAATGTTGAGGAAATGAAATACTCTGAATAATCCAGACTGGTTGTGAAGGTAATCTTTCCGGGGGTAGGATATGCCAGACCAAGGGATGCCTTTAGTCCCAGACTTGTTTTCTCCTTCTGTCTCCAGTCTTCAAGGTATGAGTATATATAGTTAATCCCCTGTTCAACAGATTCAAGTCTGGAATCGTCCGAAATAATTGTCCTTGCACAGATGCCACCTGAGACATAAGGTCTGACCCGGCGGTAACCAGTTTTATAAACCACCTCGAATTCAGAAAGAAGGAGATAATTATGCACATGAAGTTCCTGAAAATAATTAATCAAACCAGTTCCGTAAAACCCGTATAAGTAACGTTTACCAGCTGACAGATCAAGACTGACTGAAAGATTTTTACTTAACCTGGGCAGCAGTGATGAGAATGAGATTCCTGCTGCCGGGAAAAAGGCAGGGTCCAGCTTAAAAGGTTTCAAATCATTTGTGCCGCTGAACTTCAACATATCGACATTATAGCCGGCAAAAATGCCAATGTGAGGAATTAATGCAGGTGGCGGCAATTCATAAACAATTCTATCATCAGATCCTGTGAATGAAGCATGATAATCATGCATAAGGCTCACCATTTCATGCCTGGTCAGCGCACAGGACTCAATTCGCCCATGCAGGCCGGGAATATCACGCATGAATGCCTTCAGGACGGAAACAGCTCCCTGCCTCCATGAATTGTTTGTTTCTTTACCCGGTTTCCCCGGAACCGAAATAGTGAAAAGTCTGCCATTTGCATCTTTAATAAAATAATAATCCGTTTCTGCGTGGGTCTGTAAGTACAGGTCTGCCACTCCATCGAAAAGAAGTTGCAAAATCTTTCCTGACAGCCGGGGTGAAACTGATTCACCCGGGACCATGTGCCCTTTTCCTTTTGTAGTGCCCTGGCCTTCTGCCGGGTTGTTTAACAAAAATGTGACAAGCAGAGCGAGCGTCAACCTGATAGTTATGCCACACTGACATTTGAAACAGGTCATATTGAAGATAGTACTTGGTTAGTAGATTCAATAAAGTTAAAAAATATTTTGATGCGCGCAGGAACCATAGTGATTTTTCCCATATTTGAAAAAAGAAAAACTTTTCCACCATGAACATCCTGTCTGTATTTCCGATCACCCTGGATTCACTTTCCGGTTTTGACCCCGGATTTCAGAGTCTCGTTTCATCATGGATTACTTTGTTTATAGTTGTTGTATTCTCCTGTTTCATAGTAAGCGAGATAACCCGTAACTACAGCCAGGTTGACAAGCTGTGGAGCCTGCTGCCCCCGGCATACAGCTGGATTACCGTTGCCGCCTTTCCTTCGGCCAGGACGGTGATTATGGCGCTGCTTGTGACAATGTGGGGACTGAGGCTAAGCTATAACTTCCACCGCAAGGGCGGATACAACATCATCCCCTGGAAAGGTGAAGAGGATTACAGGTGGAAGATTCTGCGTGATACCAGCGCCCTGAGGGGGAGGGTTCGCTTTGGAATATTCAACCTTTTCTTCATTTCGTTTTACCAGAACCTGATAATACTGCTGTTCACGACTCCAATTCTGCTGGCTGCACTCCATAACGGACTTCCACTGGGCATCACCGATGTTATTGCTGCGCTGCTCATGTTTACTTTCCTGGTAACAGAAACTGTGGCAGACAACCAGCAGTTCAGGTTCCAGACTATTAAGCGCTCCATGCCGGCTGAAGCAGACATATTTACCGAATCTCTGAGGAAGGGCTTTCTGACAGAAGGATTGTGGAAATATGTCCGTCATCCGAATTTTGCTTCGGAACAGGCCATCTGGATCAGCTTCTACCTGTTCGGAGTGGCCGCTTCGGGCAACTGGATCAACTTCACACTGCTGGGACCTGTTTTGCTTGTGCTCCTTTTTATCGGCAGCTCAGTCATGACAGAGAAGATCAGCAGCAGCAAGTACCCTGATTACTCAACCTACCAGAAGGAGGTGCCGAAATTCATCCCACGGCTCTTCAGGAAAAAATAATCATCCCTCGGCCTGGCTGAAATATTTTGTTTTCATCCGTAGAGCCACGTTTACCAGGGCGATCATCACCGGCACCTCTATCAATGGCCCGATCACGGCCGCAAATGCCTCCCCCGAATTGATGCCGAAAACAGCAATGGCTACTGCTATTGCCAGTTCAAAGTTGTTGCTGGCCGCTGTGAAAGAAAGTGTCGTCGTCTGCTCATAATTCGCCCCCGCCCTCCTGCTCATGAAAAACGAGACGAAGAACATGATTACAAAATAGATAACAAGCGGGATGGCTATCCTGACTACATCGAGAGGTATCTTAACGATATATTCGCCTTTCAATGAGAACATTACGAAGATTGTGAAAAGCAGTGCGATGAGAGTAAGCGGACTGATCTTCGGAATGAATTTCGAGTGGTACCACTCCTTGCTCTTCACCCTTATGAGGATGAATCGCGTCAGGAACCCGGCAAGGAATGGTATTCCAAGGTAAATGAATACGCTCTCGGCAATCTGCCCTATTGTGATCTGTTCAACCGCGTCGTTAACCGGCAGTCCGTGTTCAACCGCGTCGTTAACCGGCAGTCCGAACCAGCCAGGGAGGACTGCAATAAATAGATATGCATAGACAGAGAAAAAGAGCACCTGGAAGATGGAGTTGAAAGCGACAAGTCCTGCAGCGTACTGTGTGTCTCCCTTTGCCAGGTCGTTCCATACAATCACCATGGCAATGCAACGCGCCAGTCCAATCAGAATCAGTCCGTACATGTAATCCACGTTGAACCTCAGGAAAAGGATGGCGAGCAGAAACATCAGTACAGGTCCTATTACCCAGTTCTGCAAAAGAGACAGTCCAAGTACCTTTGTGTTCCTGAAGACATCAGGCAACTCCTCGTACTTCACCTTCGCCAGCGGCGGGTACATCATGACTATCAGGCCAATGGCAATGGGTATGTTTGTGGTGCCGCTCGAAAGACTGTTCCAGAAACCGGCTATCTCAGGGCTTATCCATCCGATAACCACCCCTGTAAGCATTGCAAGAATTATCCACAGGGTGAGATACCTGTCGAGTAATTTGAGACGCTTTTTTGAAGGCATAATTGATAATTTTAAATTTGCAGTTTGCGAAAAATGATTTCCCCTGATGCGAATGGCGAGTTATTATGTTTGAGTTGCAAATGGCGAATTATGAAGTATGTGACTGACTTAATTGTGTGGGTTGACGGCCTGAGCCCAAACGATTATTCAGGGCTTACTTGCCGATACAGTTATGCTGTATACACCATTGCCAATCTGACCGTCATTTGTATCAAGCACACCATCCGGCATCTGAATTTTCTTCTCCTTATGAATTCTGATGTCGTAAAAGCCACTGTGACGGATAAATCCAAGGTATTCATCCAATGTTGAGGCACCTGAAACGCAGCCAACATACAGTTCAGCGTCTGAACGAGCCTTTTCCGAGAGCGCTCCCTTTACAACCACATCTGACACACAGAAGTGTCCGCCGGGCTTCAGGACCCTCATTATCTCACTGAATGCCTTTTGCTTGTCCGGAACAAGGTTAAGCACACAGTTTGAAAGCACAACATCGTAACTGCTGTCCGGAAGGGGCATCTCTTCTATGTCACCCCTGATAAATCCGACATTGGTGTAACCAAGCTTCTCCCTGTTCTCCTCGGCCTTCCGGAGCATAGGTTCCGTAAAGTCAAGGCCGGTAACATGGCCGGTCTCACCTGTCAGTGCTCTTGCAACAAAGCAGTCGTTCCCCGCGCCGCTACCAAGATCGAGGACACGGTCACCGGTCCTGATACCTGCAAAATCAACCGGAACACCGCACCCGAGGCTCATGTCAGCAGCAGGAACATATCCGTCCAGGTGATTGTAGCTTTCATTGAAAGTTGTAAGACCCTCGGACGAACAACACCCGGGGGTACAACAACATGAACCGGAATCAGCTTCGTCAGATGAGGCTATCTTTCCGTATTTTTCCTGAACAAATAATTTCAAGTCAGAAGGTTCCATTTTCAGTTTTTATGGTTCTCGTTATAAAACTTAAGGAATGTTTCGTGAATCTGGTCACGTATACGCAGATATTCATTGTGGATGAACTCAGGTGTTCCGGTGGCATGTGACGGATCCTCAAATCCGAGATGGAGCCGGTGCTTAACCTTGCCGAAAAATGCCGGACAGGTTTCATTGGCATGATCACAGACCGTGATCACATAATCCCACTCCTCATCAAGGAATTCATCCACCAGGTGCGGAGTATGGTGACTTATGTCAATCCCGAGGTCAGCCATTACCTCAACAGCTGTGGCGTTTATCCGGGCAGCCGGCTCGGTGCCTCCGGACCTCACATGCAGCTTTTCGTCAAACGACTGCAGAAAGCCGTGTGCCATCTGGCTCCGGCAACTGTTACCCGTGCAAAGAATCAGTATTTTCATATGTTATCAGCGTTTATCTTATGCCTCAGGTCTTAAAACTGAAGGTCTTAATCTTAAGTCCCTAACAAAGATAATCATTTCGTAAATTTGCGAAATATAAAATACAAATTTTACAAAACTGTAACAAACTTAAGATCAGGGATGACACTTATGTGAGATTAACTTCTTACCTCTAACCTGTAGCCAAGTGTCGGAATTGTAATTATCTGTACTGAGGTATCCTTTTTAAGATAGCTTCTCAGCTTGGAGATAAAGACGTCGAGACTTCTCCCTGTGTAGTAATCATTCTCACCCCAGACTTCAATCATTATCTCTTCGCGGGTTACCACATTGTTCAATGACATGGCAAGCTTATTAAGTATCCGGCTTTCCTTGAGCGTAATTCTCTGCGACTCGTTGCTGATTGACAGCAAAAGATTCTGCGGATCAAAAGTGAATTTGCCTATTCTTTTGACGGAAGTTTCTCCATCGGAATTTCTTAAGGGATGTATAAGCCTGTTGAGTACGGCCCTGATCCTGTAAAGCAGTTCTTCCTCCTCGAAAGGTTTTGTGATATAGTCATCCACGCCAAGGCGAAATCCAAGGATCTTGTCCTCCTTGAGTGAGCCTGTTGAGTACGGCCCTGATCCTGTAAAGCAGTTCTTCCTCCTCGAAAGGTTTTGTGATATAGTCATCCACGCCAAGGCGAAATCCAAGGATCTTGTCCTCCTTGAGTGACCTTGCTGATAGAATTATTACCGGGACATCCTTGTTAATCTCCTTGATTTTCCCTGTCAGTGTAAACCCGTCCATGCCGGGAAGCATTATGTCAATCAGACAAAAGTCGGCTCCGGTTCTTGAGAATCCCTGAAGAGCAGACTGGCCGTCCCGATAAAGTTTCACCTCAAAACCGTTTGACTCAAGGAAGTCAACCAGCAAAAACCCCAGATTGACATCATCCTCCACAAGGAGGATACGTGTATTTTTGAAGTTGTCAACCATACTATTTCGCCAGCGGAAGTTCGATGATCACAGCGAGACCTCCCTCCCTCCTGTTCGAGATTTTGATATTGCCTCTCATTCCTGAGATAATACCTCTCACCTGGTAGAGTCCGAGTCCAAAGCCGTCCACGCTATGAGTATTCCCTGAGGGTACCCGGAAGTATTTCTCAAAAACCTTATCCCTGAATTCTCGCGGAATACCAGGACCATTGTCCTCAATTTCAATAATCAGCTTATTGTCTGATGTTGTCAGTCTGATCAATATCTCAGGCGTCTGACCAGAATATTTAACTGCGTTATCAACCAGGTTACCAAGTGCAATATGCAACAGGTCTAGGTTGCCTGTAACAATGAACCTATTACCAGCCTTTTCAATGTTGATCTGACCGCCCTTTTGCTCAACCTGAACCCTGAATGTATCAGCAATATTATTCGCAACCGCTTCGACATCTATCTCTTCTGAAGACTGAAATTTATCAACTCCGGCAAAGTCTGTCTTCAGCAGCTTCTCAACCTTCTCATTCAGTTTTGTCTGTTCAGTCTTAATTATTGACGAGTAAAATGACAGCTTTTCATCCATCTCCACCTTTTCATTTTTTGAGAGCATGCTGTTGGCAAGAGAAATGTTTGTAAGGGGAGTTTTGAACTCATGGGTTACATTATTAATGAAATCCACAATGCTCTCCGACATAATCCTTTCCCTCCTGTAAAAGCTATAGATAATTATAAAGGAGAGTGAAATCAGCAGCAGCAGGAAAAGGGAGAAAATGAACATATCTCCAATCTGTGCGCGAATGAAGTCACTTTTCTCGGGAAACCTGAGGATTAATTTATATCCGGATCTTTCAAGCATCTCTTCAAGACTTTCGCTGAGGTAAGTGTTCCTTGCATGAGGGATTTGTGTTGCCTGTCCGGCATCAATAATATCAAACTCAAAGTCTAAACCAATACCATAGTAACCAAGATCCTCACTGATAAGGGATTTCATATTTTCCCACTCTTCCCTGGTTTTCATCACTATCATGCATGACTCGTTCCTTCCTTGTCTGAGACAATTATTTACCTCGCTGCAAATTGCCTCATTTCCTGAAAGTGTCTCTACAATCCTTTGCATTGCCATTTCGACACTGTGGCTGAACTGGGCTTCCTGCATCCGGGCTGCCTTCTGTATCCATGAGAACTGAATCGCGGCGAGGGCTAGCAGGGCTCCAAAGGCAAGAGTAAGTATTATAAACTGTTTACGTGACCGTTTCATGAGCTCAAAAATACACAGATTTCAAATTGCGGATGATGATTTAACATCGGTATAACACGATTTAACGAGGGTATAACCTGATTACAGAACTGTCTCCTTAATTTTGACCCAAACAAAAACTCTTAAAGTCATGAAGAAAGTCATCTTTGGAATTTCAGCCCTTGTAATACTTGCATTCGTTGTTATGACGACAGTCAATGCCCAGGGCGATGAAAAGAAGGATAAAAAAGCCAAAACAGAAGCAGCAAAGGATTGTTCAAAATGCCCTTCTGCTGCTGAATGCGGAATGGCCAACGGCGAAGCACCGGTCCCGGGATCCCAGGTAAAACATTCCGGCGCTAACTGTGATCCGGCTAAATGCAAGGATGGCAAATGTGACCCGGCGATGCACAAGGATGGCAAATGCAATCAGGAATGCAAGGAAAGTTGCACAAAAACCGGCCCGGATACTGCTTGTACTCCTGCCAGTTGTCATTCAGGCACAGTGAAAAAGTAAGCCTTAACGCTTTTTTGCCGGACTAAAAGATTGTACCATAAATCAGGCCTGAAACTGTTGCCATCACAACAACAAGGCTGACATATACTGCAGTCTTTTGGGTTCCAATTATGCCCCTGATCACCAGCATATTGGGCAATGATAGTGAAGGTCCTGCCAGGAGAAGTGCCAGTGCAGGACCTTTGCCCATTCCTGAAGCAATCAATCCCTGGATTATAGGAACTTCTGTAAGGGTAGCAAAATACATGAACGCCCCTGCAAATGATGCAAAGAAATTGGAGAACAAGGAGTTGCCTCCCACCAGTGCTGCAATCCATTCATTGGGAATAACGCCGGCAATGCTCTGACCATCATGCGTTGAACCAAGAAGGAAACCTGCAATCACTATTCCGATTCCCAGCAGGGGAATAATCTGTTTGGCAAAACCCCATGCAGAGAGTGTCCACTCACGGTTTTCCTCATCCCTCTTGTCCAGCAGAGTAATTATGCTGAGAGCAGCTATCCCGACTGCCATTGGTACCAGAGGTCTCAATTTTGCACTTTCAATAAATGCATTGGAAAGCAATACCGACACGACTGTAACAACTACTGCGGCTAATACCCACTGCCACTTAATCTTAAGGATTTTTATAAGTGACCAGGCAAGCACCAGGCTGAAAAATCCAGTTATGTACCATTTGTATGTAAAGATATAGTACCATGCACTTGAGGTATCATTTGCTGACGGACTTCCCCAGTTGGCAAAGACAAGTATTATAACAAGCGTAAAGAAGTGTGTCATTGTCTGCCACATGGGTCTCTTTTCCGGTTCCGGAATAACATTCATCTGCTCTTCCCTTTTGATCTTTTCCTCCTTCCTGTATATCAGCGACATCATCAAACCGATTATAATGCTGAATGAGACTGCTCCGATGACTCTCGCAACCCCCATCTCAAATCCAAGTATTCTGGCAGTTAGAATGATAGCCAGGATATTGATCGCAGGCCCTGAATAGAGGAAGGCTATTGCCGGCCCGAGTCCTGCACCGCGCTTGTGAATGCTTGAAAAAAGCGGAAGGATAGTGCAAGAGCATACTGCCAGGATTGTGCCGGACCCGGCGGCTACAGTATAGGCCAGCCATTTCTTAGCATTGGCTCCAAAGTATTTAATTACGGATCCCTGACTTACAAACACAGATATCACCCCGGCAATAAAAAATGCAGGCAGAAGGCACAGGATCACATGCTCCCTCGCATACCACTTGACAAGGTCCAGGGTTGCCGCAATTGCCGTATTGAAACGCGTGCTCTCAATCGGCATGAAAAA
>Ga0209800_10003617_pt1 | contig 12096 bp, 7 predicted proteins | sample Higcelweek8metaG_FD_187174 | JGI IMG/M metagenome (GOLD analysis project Ga0209800, IMG submission 187174) | Freshwater pond sediment microbial communities from the University of Edinburgh, under environmental carbon perturbations - High... | ecosystem: Environmental > Aquatic > Freshwater >... | reverse complement strand
GCCTTCAACAAGTGCAGATGTTTCAAGATAAATAAAGTGTTCAAAAACATCTCCGAATGTAAGATACCGGTAAATATTCAGCGGCTCAACGCCATTGATTGTCCATGATGCTTTTGTAATATCAACTTCGGAATTATTGACAAATGTACTTTTGAAATTTACGACAATAACATTATTTGATGCAGTACGGATCTCCCTGAAGGAAAGTTTTGCATCAACCTGAAGAAAACATATAAGCAGTACAACAACTGAAAGGACCATTTTTTTCATAGATACTCCAAACGTTTACAAAGTGTACTCTGCGTCACTGACCGGACATCATATACAGTATTCTTAATTATAAGCAATTTTTTCACAATTTTTCTGCATATAAATAATTCAGTACAAATTAATTATGACAACTACACCACAAATATATGCAATTAAATGAAACAGCATTCAACTTTCTGATTTAACTGTACTGTTTACTCTGTTAATTCTATTATTCATTTGAAATTCCTGAAAATTTACCGGTAATATTAAAAATCAACATACATAGCCGTCTTATACGATATTTTATCTCCTTCTGAACGGTTATATATATATCATTTTTCAATTTTTGTGTAATACCGCTCAATAATGTTGAACAATTGTTCAACAAAAAACTCTTTTTCTAAATAACATTCTCAATATTTACATACAATTTGAATATATTGAATTAATACTCTCAATTAAGTGAACCGGAGGAAATAATGAGCCGTTATTTAAATATTATTAAATCTTCATTGATACTTGCATTTGTATTGAACTGTGCTGTATCCGCACTGATTCCAAATCCCCTTATTTCAAGAAATAAGGCGGCTTATACATCCGGCGGAACTGTCACCTATTTAACAGATAATAAATATGGGAGTGGAGCATTCAGTGTCAAGGATGGTTCATGGATCGCGATAAATGTCGGTATCGGCGCATCAAAAGTGTTTTTGTCCTGGAATGATCCGAACTATGCATGGGCATCCACTCCAATTGCGCCATCAACATGCGCAAACAGCGGACTTGCCCATCTGACAGATTACAATATTCTTACATCTTCAAACTCGACAAATGGAGCTGATGGCGACTGGAAAAGTGCTGTTTCAATAAAATCAAATATGGTTACAGCACGGGGTCATAAATGCGATTTTACAGATGCATCATGGATCAAATTGCAGATAACAACTGGAAGCGGCACTCTTGATGAAGTTGAGGTTTTTGATATATCGAATGGCGCAGAAGATATCTGGTTCTTTCCCGGAACCAGTATTTCGGCAAATACATATAAAGGAAATCCGCCATCACAGAATTTTGCTGATCTAATAACCAAATCAGCTCCGGCCTTTACACCTGCAATGATCCGCGCAGGCGTGGGATGTCAGAACAGCACAGGTTTTGCAGAAAACATTTCCACTTATGTTGAAATCGGCGGCAATGCAGCCTTCTGGGCTATTGAACATGGTACAAATGATGCATGGAACGGTACAAATGGCGGTGTTGCGACATTTAAGAAAAACATGCAGACAATCATCACCGCCTGTAAAGCTGCCGGCGCGCAGCCTGTGATTGCGCGAATGATCGCGACAAATGCAAAAGTCGCAACCTGGCAGGTCCACAAGGATTTTCTCACCTGCATAGATGATTTGACAAAAGATAATAACCTTATAGCAGGACCTGATCTGTATACGTATTTTGTCAATCACCCCGAAGAACTCAGCGCAACTGACGGGGTTCATCCGACAGCCGCCGGCGGGGCAAGCATTCAGCGTCTCTGGGCAGAAAAAATGGCAGATCTGTACAAATCATCTTCAATTGCCGCTATGCACATACCAGCCAATTCAGAACAGGGTGCTTTAAATAATTCTTTGTCAATTAACGGCAGGGTCGTACTGCGTTCTGCAGGTGCGGGAACAGCGACTGTATTTGCTCTTGATGGACGAATGATACAGAAGTATAACCTGAACGGAAATGTTTCATCTGTAATTAACACTAAGTCAAGCGGATCATATATTCTGAGGTTTGTCTCCTCAAATAAAACAGAATACTTCAGATTTATCAGCAATTAATCGATATGCTTATGAGAGTTTTTACAGGCTGCGCAATTCCCGCAGACTGATAATCCTGAAAGTCGCAGTTAAAGTTTGTAAATCATATCTAATTTAAAGAAAATCAATAAATAAATCTGTTTTCATTATTCACTTAATAAGTGAATCCATTTGTAAATGCAACAATCCTCGCCCCCTAAATCCCCCGCAGGGGGACTTCATGAAAATCATGATCTTACAAGTCCCCCTGCGGGGGATTTAGGGGGCGAGATACGAAATTTACAATTTCATTTGCGTTTTTCAGGATAATAGTAATAAATTAAAACAATGCAGCAGCTTTAAAATTCATGCAGCCCGCAGATGCTCATGTCATATTCAGTCAAACTCAATAGCACGATCTAATGTAAACACAATTATTTTCTCACCTGTAACAGTACTGATATCAGTATGAAGACTGCGGACTCTGCGGCGTGTAAGGCTGCGGATATTGTCTTCCAGAATTTCCCTGCCGTTTTCAATAAGCTCGACACGGATCATTTTAATAAGTTCACGGGCGCGGGAGTTGCGGTCAGACTTTGCAAGTGAGAGTTCTGATTTGGTAAGAACTCCTTTAAGGCGAACAATAATCATATCTTCTAAAATGTAGGTCTTGGTCTCAAGCGGCCCTCTGCCCATATGCTCTTTCTCAAATTTCGTAACAGCATCAGAAATTTCAGCTTCAATCTGACCTTTTGTTTTTCTCAAAAGGGGGCGGACCATCATTTTTCATTTTCCTGCAAAAAAATATAATATTATAAGATAAAATAACAGCTAAATATAAATATCAGAAACGCATCGTATGCAAAGAAAGTGAAAAATTGCTTATTTTTTCTGTCTTCTATAGTTACCACAGCATATTATATGATGTTATCATTCATCGGGTTGAACGATTCAAATTCAGCTTGAGCTGCACCCCAAACACAATACATGTGCACTATGGATTTAGGTAAAAAATCAAAAACCAACTTTACAATTCATATTATAGTTATTAAAAGAACCAACAATCCGGACAAATAATAATCAGATTCCATATAAAACCAGAATATATCAATATTTTGTAAGCTCTTTCTTATCAGTCAAATCGAACATCGCATTGAGGAATGCAGTGTTGAATGCTTCGTCTTTCGCATACAATTTATACAATTCAAGCTCCTTTTTGCGCTGATGCGACATTACATCATCAAGAATCTTCTTAAATGCAATATTCTTATTCTGGTAATCACTGTTATTTGCTACCTTCGATGCATAATCCGGATGAGCGAGAATGTGTTTACGTAAAGATAAAAAGCGGACTCTCTGCTCCTGGGGCGTTTCATCCCATCCCTGAAACCAGCGTTCATTGAAAGTATTTACTATTTCATCAAGGGGATCCAAAGCAGGATCACCATGCGCGCTGCGTGGATTGGCATTTGCAGGTTCAACTTCTGTTTCTTTCTCATCAAGTTCAATTGCATGATTTAGTTTTGTTCTTTTAAGCCCGTAGGTTGAAAGGTCAACAGATTCAAGAAGCTCATCAATCAATAAATCATCTTTACTTTTTACAATCAGTTTAGGAATCAGAAATTTAAGAAACCAGAACAGTTTTTCCCATCCCACAATTTCAAATGGCATAATAGCAGCCATCTGCCCATAGATTTTTACAAACTGTTTTGCCTTTATTTTATAATCAGCTTTACAATTGTCATCCAGCTCCAGTTCACAATTAAACCGCTGCGCGGCAATATCAATAATCGGACTTAATTCCTGTGCCTCAGCATCTGAAAAGTATTTTACATTGAACCGGTCTACTTCAGTCAATTCGTATACACCGGTTTCATCAAGAACTGTTTTTAGTTCGTGAAGCACATTGACATTTGTAGCACCGCTCAGTGATGTTGCGGTATAAAATGGATCAAAAGCATCCTTTATTTCAGTTACATCATTAAAAAAATCGAGTATGAAAAGATCTTCTGTTTTCTTTCCCAGACTGTCAGCTGACCTGTTCAGCCTGGATAATGCCTGAACAGCAAGAACACCTTGTAATTTTTTATCAACATACATTGTACAGAGTTTCGGCTGATCAAACCCAGTAAGATATTTGTTTGCGACAACCAGAATCCGATACTCGTCACTGTTAAACATGGCGCGTGTTTCTGATTCTGCAAAGCCGTTTATAATTGACTCTGTATATTCTATTCCGTCAATTATTTTGGAACCGGAGAAGGCAATAGCGATTTTAAAGAGATCTCCTTTCCCGGATACAATTTTCTGAATAGACTGATAATAACGTATTGCAGACGCAATACTCTGTGTTATCACCATTGCCTTTGCTTTACCTTTAAGTTTTTTTGTATTGAACACCCTGTTTAAAAAATGTTCAACTATTACTTCTGCTTTGATTGCAATTGTACGTTTATCCTGTTCAACAAAAGCCTTGAGTTTTTTATGCGCTTTTTTTGTATCAAAAAGTGGATTATCTTCAATCGACTTTTCGATCTCGTAATAACTTTTATACGTTGTATAGTTTGCAAGCACATCAAGGATAAAACCCTCCTCTATTGCCTGTTTCATTGAATAGAGATGAAATGGTCTAAAGGTTCCGTCGTTCTGTTTTGTACCGAATTTTTCAAGTGTACTGTTTTTTGGTGTTGCAGTAAAAGCAAAATAGGATGCGTTGCCTTTCATTTTACGGGCAATCATCGCCCTTAGAATGATGTCCTGAATGTCTTCCTCTTCTTCGTCAATATTATTACCCTCTGCTATTCCCATTGCCTGATTCATTGTATCGGCACCTGTGCCGCCTTGTGAACTATGGGCTTCGTCTATAATTACCGCAAATCTTTTGTGACTCAGATCCGCGATACCATCGACAATAAACGGGAATTTCTGAATTGTAGTGATAATTATCCGCTTGCCCTGTTCAAGACTTTTCTTAAGATCCTGTGAAGAAGCCGCCCGTGCAATAATATTCTTTACTTCAGAAAATGCGGCAATGTTATCTCCAAGCTGTTTGTCAAGTAACCGGCGGTCTGTCACCACAATGACAGAATCAAAAAGCGGATTAGTCATTCCTTTATTATTTGCAGCAGATTCTGTGGCAGGGTACGTTTCAATGAGCTGATATGCGCACCATGTTATTGAATTTGATTTGCCCGATCCTGCAGAATGCGCGATCAGATAAGAGTGACCGGCACCATGAGTACTTGCATGCTCAACAAGGCGTCTTACAACATCAAGCTGATGATACCGCGGAAAGTAAAGTGTTTTTCCGGCGAGCGGATCTTTTGCTTTACCCTCAAGAAGAACAAAATGCTGTATGATATCTGCAAGGCTCTGACGGGTGAACAATTCTTCCCAGAGATATGATGTTTTATGGCCTGTTGGATTTGGCGGATTACCTTTCCCGCAATTATAGCCTTTATTGAAAGGAAGAAAAAATGAGTTTTTTCCAGCCAGCCTGGTGCACATGTAAGCTTCATCGGTATCAACTGCAAAGTGTACAAGACAGCGTCCGAATGACAATAGCGGCTGCTGTGGGTCTCTATTGCATTTGTACTGATGAATTCCATGAATTGCGGCAGTCTGACCGGTCCAGGCATTTTTCAGCTCCATTGTTGCAAGGGGAATACCGTTGCAGAAAAGCACCATATCAATCTCTTCACCTGTTTTGTCAATGTTATATCTGACCTGCCTCGTTACGCTGAACTGATTACTGTTAAATCTGTCAACAACTCGCTGACTGCTGCATTGTAAAGGTAGTCCGAAAAAGAACGTGAATTCCGCATCGTCAACATCAAGGCCTTTACGTAACAGGTGCAGAGTACCGTGTTTTTTTGTCATACGGTCAAAACGATCAAGTATCTTGAGCTTCCAGTCCGGTGCCCGCTGCAGTTTGACAAGTTCGTCTTTATGAGTGGATTCAAGGAAATTCCAGAAACGCGTTTCGTCAAGTGCATATCTGGCATTGAAATCGGCAGCTTTACCCGTGTAGAAACCATTTCCCGAACTGTAAGGAGCTATTATTTCAACAACAGAATTTAACCTCGCTGCGTCGAGCTCTTCGCGGCAGGTGCCTGTAAGTGCTTTTTCAATAGTTGCTTCAAGTGCCTGCTCATTTGTTTTACTTACGTTCACGGAGAACCTCAACTTTCAGTTTGAGCCCTTTTTCGGTGAGACGATATTTTTGTTTTGAGCTGTTTGGTTTATCTGGTATGGTCATTTCTACCAAACCTTGTTCAATCGCTGGAATAAGGTAGATATCACGAAAACTTTCCCGATGTTTTAATTGTAGAATAGCTTGAATATCCGAATTTTTCATTTCGCCTTCAACTACTGCGACGATTCGCTCTTCCGGCTGAAGGTTTAGAAAGACTTGTCCGGTAACTTGTCCGGTAACTTGTCCGGTAACTTGTCCGGTGTCATGCTTGATGACTTGTTCATTCTCACGCCAAAGGCTCACTTTGAACCCATCAGGAACCGAAAATAGCGGGGTACTTAAGCCCTGTTCCTCCGAAAGTTTGCACATTTCCAGTGTGCCAGTTCCGTACCGTTCAATATCACCAGTCAAAAATAAACAATTTGCCAAAAGCGGGTTATGTGGGTAGGAGCCGTGTGGAATCTGCAAATCTGCCAGAGACAGTTCCTCGGGAAGATTACCGGGATTTTGAATCTCAATCCGATTTTTGAATACTGAAACCTGAATGCTTCCCTTACTCTGGTACTCTCTGTGTGCAACGGCGTTGATAATAGCTTCAGCAACAACAGCACGTGGTATTTCATACTGAGTTGGAACCCGGTTGCTTTTTTCCCTTGTTCCGGTTGACAGGCTTATTTTTGAGAGAATAAAGTCGACTGCTTTTTCTGCCATTTCAAAAACAGTTCCACCAAATTCTTTGTAGTCGGGAATTGGTTTCTCGATCTCATACCCATGAAAATGGGCACATTTGATAGTTGCTGTGGGAAAAAAGCTCTGTGGATCTCTGCCAAAAGCAAGAAGTGCGCTATTAGTAAGTTTTTCATTTCGTAAAAGATGGAGATGCTTAAGAATCTGCTCAAGTGGTGTGGTTGTTTTAAATGGGAAATTACGTTTTTCACGGGCAACATTTACAAAATCAGCAATTTTTTGAACATCCAGAGAATCAAGTGTGGCATCATTGTTAAGTGAACTGTCAAAATCTGTGGTTGTAATTTTTCCAGTTTGACGTAAATGAAGAATACATGACCGATAAATCTCCTTTTTCAGTTCGTCAAGATCATTCCAGCGTTTGCGGGAAACATCCTCACCCACAAGACGAATAAATTTTTCCTGCTTTGGATGGCGGGCTGTTTCACTGCCGCCTTTTATATATATCCAGCGAGGAATAGCAGCCTCTTTTGCAAAGAAGTACTCCCGTTCTGTTGGAGACACTCCTTCGGCATCTTCGTAGCCGTAGTCAATTCCCAGAAGAGCAATATAGATACGCGAACAGCGCACCTGTTCAAGGTAGACTGCGTCAGGTTTTACTGTGGTAGCTGGAATTTCTTCAAAAAGAAAGGGCTCAAAAAAAGTTGACAGTAAAGGATCTTCCCGGATATACGCCGCAACGGCTTTACGTTCATTGGTAAACTCTTTTTGAACACTGCTGATGAAGATCTTTTCCATGGTCAGCACACCTTTATCTTCCCGGTAACCGCACTGTCAATTAATGTTGCCTTATATTCCTTAAGTTTGTCAATCTGTTTTTCCTGAACTGCGATCGCGTTGTCGATTTTTGCGGATTGATTGGTGATAAAATCTATTATTGCAGACTGTTTCTCAAACTTAGGTACCAGAACAAATAATTCACCCAAAATTGTAGTATTAAGATTGTCCATTGTAGAACCAACAGAAGAAAGACTCAATGTTTCTGCGACCCCTTGCCCAGAAATGAATTGATACAAATATTCAACGTTTAAAACACCCGTTTTTAAACGTACCATTATCGACCCAGTTCCACATAACCAGCCGTCTTCACGATCATTAATAACAGCACACCGGCCTAACTCCCCTCTACGTGCAAGAATTAAATCACCTTTAATTAATTTGTATTTTGACAGCCTCTCCAAAGTAGCTGTACTAACAGAACATTCATCTTCAGGGTATATATGTCCATTAACCATATGTTTTGGATTTAAAAGTGGAATACCTGAAATAACATAATCATGTGCATGGAGTTGAGTTCCGAAAGGCCCAGTTTGTATAATATTTGATGCATTTTTTAGCTTTATTACAGACCACCCCTCCGGAATTTCCCCGATCCACTCGACACCGGAATCTTTCATCTTCGCATTGGGATCTAAACCTTTGGTAACAGCGTTCTGGATAATAATCTGTTTACGTTCTTTAAGCAGTGCTATCAGTTTCTCCTTTTGTAATATTGCTTTGTCAATTTTGACGGTTTTCTCGTCGAGAAAGGCGGCGATTGCTGTTTGTTCGGGGAGAGGGGGGGAAAAAACAGAAAGACAACCTAAATCAGTACTATTTATAGCTGGATAGCTCATGCCTTTTGAAAATATATCCACTTGATTTGTAAACGGGCTGCTACGAACAAAATGCAACAAGAATTGAGGCGTAATCATTTCAATAGGTGTCAAAACAGCAAAACCAGTAGAAAAAATGTACTTAGATTTATCCTGTGTTATCAAGTCAATTGCTTTTAGGTATGTGCGAACAGTTGATATAACTGTGTCTCCATTTTTTGCTAATCTACGAGCACGTGATGGTGCATTTGCAAATGTAAAATGTTCCGTTTTTTCTATACCATTCTCGTATGAAACACTTCCAATATCAACATATTCAAACTCGAAACTGCCATTTGTGTTTTCTGGAAGTGAGTCCGAATTGATTTTGGTTAGGTATTTCAATCGAGAAATATACCACCCCTCAGGAATTATCCCCAACCACTCAACGCCTGAATCTTTATATTTTGAGTATCTTGTAAACTGCAGCATCTTACACCCCGCCTTCAGGTAAATCTTGAGTATAGTTACCTGATTTGGTACGAGCTGCGTTCCAAATTGAAATCGAAGTAAAAAGCGAATTTTGTTCTATCAAATTCATCTCACGCCCCCAGCCCCAAAATATCCATAATCAACCCGTCATTCTCTTTTTCCAGCGCGAGAATCTCAGCCGATACCTCTTCAAGACTGCGTAATGGCTTATGCTGATAGAAATATTTATTGAAACTGATCTCATAACCGATTTTTGTTTTTTCCAGATCAATCCACGCCTCGCTTACATGCGGCTTGACTTCACGCAAAAAATAATCGTGAACATTTTCCTTAAGCGCAATATTCTCAGTATCCCGTAACTCACTTGCCGTATCGTAAATAATATACTCACCTTTTTTCCCTGACGTAAAATAACCATAATCCGCAAGCTGCGTTTCGGTACAATCAAGACGTTGACACAAAGCGACAAGCTTTTCTCCGGTCAGTTTGACTGTTTTACTTATTACCTTCTGAGCAGTTTCATCATACCAGCTTATTGACGAAAGCAGTCCATTCTTTTCCGATGCAGATAATTTAATCGAATCCTTTTTAATCTGTGCATCAAGCTTTTCCGAGAAAAGATTATAATCGTTGTATTCATCTGTGCCAAAAACATTCATAAGTTTCTCTGCAACTGCAAACAGCGCTTTCTGCTTCTTCCATGTGTCAACCGAGAGAAGTGTCTTGCGGTTTTTTGCATTCAGGTCAAGTCCACTTGTTTCACACCATGCAGTAATCTCTTTTTCGTGTTTTGACAGATCGGTATATACCTTTTCGCCATAAGTATTCCACATCCATTGCATCGGTTCTTTAAGTGTCCGGTCAAACCGCAGATCCATAATACGGTCTGCAGAAAACTGCACTTTCAGCCGGTTCGGTCTTTCAATACTTACTTTGCGGTAGCCGAAATCGGAATTATTAAATACTTTTACACATAGACTGTCATCTGTTGTCCGTTTTATTTCTGTAAACCCTATGTACGCATTCAGAATTTCATTAATATGATCGGATGTAAATTCGCAGTTTTTCGCACCGAGGTTTTTGCGCAGTTTACTGAACCGCTGTGACGCATCAATAAGAAGTACCTTACCTTTACGCTTTGCCTCTTTATTATTTGTCAGAAACCAGATGTATGTCGTAATACCCGTGTTATAAAACAGGTTATTCGGCAGTTGTATGATAGTGTCAAGCATATCGTTTTCAATGATATACCTGCGGATGTTGCTTTCGCCGCCGCCTGCATCACCGGTGAAAAGGCTTGAGCCATTATGGACAGACGCAATACGGGAGCCATAGGGGCTCTGTGCAAGCGACTTCATCTTGCTCACCATTTCCATGAGAAAAAGAAGCTGCCCGTCGGATGAACGTGGCGTTGCATCGCAGGATTCAATAGTTCCCCAGTGATCTTTCAACTTGACAACAAAACGGGGATCGATAACATCCGAGCCGTCCTTTATATATTTGACTTCTGATGCCCACGATTTGCCATACGGCGGATTTGAGAGCATGAAATCAAAATTTATACCTGCAAACTCATCTGTTGAAAGTGTTGAACCGACACGAATATTTTCAGGATTATTTCCCTTGATCATCATGTCAGATTTACAAATTGCGTAGGTCTCATCGTTGATTTCCTTGCCATACAGATATACATCGCCTTCTGCACGAATTGAACCTTCAGGGTTCCTGATGAAATTCTGAGATTCTGTCAGCATACCGCCGCTGCCGCAGGCTGGGTCGTAAATTGTCATCACAGGCGGCAGATTTTTTTTAATCGGTTCGAAGATAATGTGTGTCATGAGGTCAATTACTTCTCGTGGTGTAAAGTGCTCACCCGCCTCTTCATTATTCTCTTCGTTGAATTTACGGATCAATTCTTCAAAAACATACCCCATGCCAAGGTTTGTCAGTGCGGGTAATTTGCGTCCGTCAGGATCATCTTTTTCAAAAGGTGTCAGGTTGATATCCGGTGATGTGAACTTTTCAAGCACATTGAGCAGCACATCTTTTGATGCCATGTGCCGGGCCTGGCTTCTGAGGTTGAACTTCTCAATTATTTCCTTGACATTATTAGAAAATCCATTAAGATAGTCCTCAAAATTTGCAAGTAATATCTGCTGACTGTTTGTGGCAGTGTCATAAATTTTCTGCAATGTCCATTTACTGGTATTGTAAAACACATAGCCGCTCACAGTGCACAAACCAGGTTCATCCCACTCTGTAAACCCAGCTTCAACCCGCTGGAATTCCATTTCTTCAAGAACTTTATCTTTTGTCGGTTCAAGGAGAGCATCAAGCCTCCGCAGCACCACCATGGGAAGAATGACATCACGATATTTCCCCCGCACATAAACATCACGCAAAGTATCATCTGCGATTGACCATATAAACGAAACTAATTTATTATGAACTGCTGTATCCATTGACTAACTTTCCTTCTGATATTTATTCGTGTCATAATCTGTATTTAACCTGACAAACCAAAAACTGTATACATTGTATTTTTATTTAAAAATCATATATGATAAATAATACAATTATCTAAGTCACTGCAATATTCAATGCCACGATTCAACTGTTATTATGATTACATGATAAATATAATTCACCGTATCAACTTTTTATTTGTTATGTTTTGCAAATATATGCATATTTTCACCATTTTTACTGTTGCAATTAATGTCTTTTGATTGCAGCATGTAAACAGAATTCTCAGGAATTCACTATACATATCAATTCTTTATGCAATTGAGGGTTTTAATATGTCCGGGAAGGAAATAAATTCAAACAGACGCGCGTGCAGGATAATACTGTTACTCGGTAAAATAGTCAACGTGTCACTGCCGAATAGATTTAAAGTAAATCCATTCAGCAGTTTAGAAAAACTTTAGATTCTCGCAACACCGCTCTTGCGTGCAGCAGCCTTTACAGCTTCCGCAACAGCAGGTCCGACACGCGGATCAAATGGAGCAGGGATGATATAATCGGGTGTTATCTCACTGTCGCTTATCAG
>Ga0209800_10003614_pt1 | contig 12100 bp, 9 predicted proteins | sample Higcelweek8metaG_FD_187174 | JGI IMG/M metagenome (GOLD analysis project Ga0209800, IMG submission 187174) | Freshwater pond sediment microbial communities from the University of Edinburgh, under environmental carbon perturbations - High... | ecosystem: Environmental > Aquatic > Freshwater >... | reverse complement strand
GAGGATGATAAGTTTCGTGGCAAAGAACGTTTACAAGAGACTGTTAATGAATATAATAAAGTCGTAGATGAATTAAGAGAAAAGAAAGAGCAGGATATAATGACTGTTTAGTTTTTTTAGGTTTTTATGATTAATTTTTTAAATACAATCAACTATTGGTTGGATAGTTTGAAATAGTATGATTAAATTGGTAAATACAGTGGTTTTTATAGTAATTAACGAGGAAAATAAAGTTTTATTATTGAAAGAAGTTGGCGATAATAAACAGGAAGCGGAAAAAGTGGACTCGGCAATTATGAAAAAAAACGATTTGATCGATAAAGATGAGTGGTTTATTCCAGTTGGTAATTTTGGAGATGAAGATGATCCTCGTTTGGTCATAAAAAAAGAAATCAAAAATAACTTAGGTTGCGACGTGGGTGATTGCAACTATTTTAACTTATACTTCGATTCTATTTCGGATAGTTTTATAAAAAAAGCAATTTATTTTTATGGAAATGTGGTGGGTGAAATAAAATTAAATAAGGCGGAATTAACTTCTGAATGGATTGAATTAGAGGAAGATGAATTGGATAAACTAAATCTGCCTCAAGAACAAAAAACTGCTTTAAAAGAATTTTCTAATTTTCTTCAAAATAAATTTATGGAGGAGATTGATTAGTTTTTTGTATTCTCTAATCAAAAAAGCACTCATTTTTAGGTGAGTGTTTTTTTGATTTATTTTTGAGCAATATCCTTACCAGCAATGGCTCCTGTAGTCCAGCAGAGCTGGAGGGAAAATCCTCCTGATGGGCGGGGGATATTTAAGAGATCGCCTAGTATATAAAGATTGGAATAATTTTTAGAAGTCATATTCTTGAAATTTATTTCCTTGAGATCGATCCCACCAGTAGATGAAACTGCCTCGGGAAATCCTAATGTTCCAGTAATTGGGAATGTTAGATGCTTCAGTTTCTTGGTTAAGTTTTTTCGCTCTTCTTTATTGATGGAATTAACCACTCGTTCAGCTAAATTAATATCCGGCAGGGTTAATATCTCAGCACAAATATTTTTAAAAATTATTTCAGGTAGAATATTTTTCAGTTTACTGTTTCTATTTTTTTCCAGTAGCTTCCAAATTCTTTTATCTAATTCATCTTCGGTTGTATCAGGAAATAAATCTATCGAAGCAGTAACAGCCCCGTTGTTTAATAATTTTATTACTTCTCGAGCACTATTTAAGATGAGTGGTCCAGAGACTCCGAAATGAGTAAATAAAACTTTGCCTGTTTTTTTTAACATAACTTTATCGTTTTGAATAAAGCTAATTTGCATAAATGACCAATCTAATCCAGATAAATTGTGAACCCAGTGTGCATTTGTGGTGAGCGGAACAATGTCTGGTTCAGATTTTAAGATAGTGTGACCAAATTTTTTTAGAAATTTAAAGCCATCACCAGTGGAACCTGTTTGCGGAGCAGCAAGGCCACCAGTAGCTAGGACGAAATTATCAGCTGAGACTTTTTCGCCAGAAGAAAGGGTAATTGATTTTATTTTGTCAGCATCTTTTTCTATTGATATTACTGAGGTATTGTTTTTTATGGTGACATTGTTGTCTTTCATAAATTTGCTTAGTGCCACGACAACATCTTTGGCATTTTGGGTTTTCGGGAAAGCTCTTTTTCTCGCTTCTACTACTAGGGGTAAATTTAAACTTTCAAAAAATTCAAATGTATCACTAACTCCAAATTTTGAAAATGGAGAATAGAGGAATTTTTTTGAACCAGGAAAATTATCCAGGAAGTTTTCTATATCAAATTCAGCGTTGGTGATGTTACATCTTCCCCCGCCAGTAAGTTTTAGTTTTTCTCCAAGGAGATAATTTTTTTCGACTATTAAGACTTTTTTACCTGTTTGACCGGCAAAGCCAGCACAAATCATCCCTGATGGTCCACCACCAATTACTATAGTGTCAAAAAAATTATTAAGTTCTTGAGTCATTGATTTGATAGTTAAATTTAAATTAAAGGCATAATTGAGTATTATGGCATAGAATGGAATAAAAAGCAAAGGGTATGGATAATTTTATAAAAAATCCGCCACACTCTTTATAAGAATGTAGCGGTGTACGGCAGGATAGCTCTGGTGAAATTATTTTTTGAGCTGACCCGCCCAATCATCTGCGTTGGTGGGTTCGAGCGGATAGAGTGCTTGGTGAAAGTGATCCCCTGACTCAGATAATATTATTCCTCTCGCGATTGTTCCGTCGGCACGTTGTACTGCCATGCGGTTGCCCACGATAACTATCTTTCGATAGATTAGGGCCCGACTTTTATCGCCATAGAATTTAGCATTGGCGAACAGTTTTCCGCCTTTTTTCTGGATATCAGTCATGAATTCAGTTGATATTATTCCGTCGTCTACGGTTATCTCAAATAGGTAATCCCCAGCCCAGATGACAGGAGCTACCCCCATTTCATTTGGAACACTATCGGTCGTCACGACCGGGCAAATCCAGAGATAATCTTTGGCGACTGCCGGAAGTGAGATGATTGTGAGTGATGCGAAAATAAAAAGTACGGTAAAGAGCTTCTTCATGGTATCCTCCCGTGGATGGTAGTATCATTCATTATTAAATGACTTTTTAATATATCATATCTTTGCTTTTTTGTCAATAGCTTCCCCGGGTAATCTCTAGATTATTATAATATGTTCATTAATCACATTATTTAGATATTATTGAGAGATTTAAATTATTATTGAAAACTTAAATATTGAACATTGAATGAAAATTGAGTATTGGTTATTGAAAATTTTTGTGATGACTTTTAACTGATGATTGGTGACATTTCAGAGCCTTATGTTATGTGCTTCCAGTTTTCATGTTATAATTAGCTCATTAAAAGATATGAAATTACCCAAGAATACATTTTTATTTTCAGTTTTGATTTTCATTTTTTCTGTAACTATTTTTTTGACAGTAGGGGCTTTTAATAATAGCAATAACTCAGTAGATAAATTAAATATTGTAAAAAAAATTAAAATGGTTAACCAAGATAAGGAAAGTCTGGTAAATATTGAAGCTAAGGCAAAATTTGAGAATAAGCCAGTAAATATTTTATTTGCGGGGGACTTGATGTTGGATAGGTATAATCGGACAATTGTTGAGAAAAATGGTGTAGAGCATCTCACTAAAAAAATTAATAAAATATTTTTAGATCAAGATTTAAATGTTGTAAATTTGGAAGGACCCGTTACTGAAAATCAAACAGTTTCAATTGATACTAAAAATGGGGAGGTGGGACATTTTAAATTTACTTTTGATAAAAAAATGTCCAAAGATTTTTTAGCTTATAATAAAATAAATTTAGTAAATCTTGGCAATAATCATATTTTAAATTTTGGAGAAACTGGCGCAAAAGAAACAGTTAATTTTTTAGAGGAAAATAAAGTTGAATATTTCGGTTCGCCTGCAAATGATAAAAATAGTTATGTTGAAAAAGAAATTAATGGATTAAAGATTGCTTTTGTTAGTTACAATAGATTTTATAAACTAGGCTCAGAAGTTACTGCAACTAAAATTAAGGATGCTAAGAGCAAGAATGATGTGGTAGTTGTATACGCACACTGGGGAAATGAATATGAATTAATGGCTTCCGAGGGACAGAGAAATATCGCACATAATTTCATTGATAATGGGGCAGATTTGATTATTGGTTCGCACCCTCATGTTGTTCAGCCGATTGAAATTTATAAAAATAAAGCTATTTTTTATTCTTTGGGAAATTTTGTTTTTGATCAATTTTTTTCAGAGGATGTGAAAACTGAATTATTGGTGGTGGTTACTATTTCAGAGGAAGAGATGGGTTTTCGTCTGGAGCCAATTTATAGAAACCAAGATGGCGGTATAGAATTTGCACAGAGCGCTAATCGAAATTTACTTTTAGAGAGGATAGCTAATGGTCTGTCTATAGATAATTTAACTAGAGAAAAAATAAAAGAAGGAAACTTTATTATTAAAAATGGGGGTTAAATTTTTTTTAGAATTGTGCTATAATATTTTCATAAGAGATATAAAAATAAATAAAAAATATGAATTTTAGTTTTGCAAATTTTTTTAAAGATAAGGATAATTCAATTCTTTCAGTTGAGGAGGATAATGAGGTAGATTATTTGGATAAAATATCTAATGATGTTTTGGGCCCCAAGCAAAATGATAGTGATGTAAATGATTTAGCAACTATTAAGGTAGTGAGTGATCCTATCGATGATAAGGTGAAATCAATTAAATTAATTTCTGGCTTGAGTGATGATAAAATTGACGAGTTTTATAAAAAAATGAAAGTGACGCCTGAGTCTGCAAGAAAAATGATTGAAAGTGTTTTGGATATGTTATCGGACGATGAGAAAAGAGATAGAAATGTAGATGGATTGATTGACGTTTTGAGTAAGAAACTTTCTTCAGAAAGTTTGGCTAAAATTACAGCTGCATTTATAATTTTAGCTGAGGAAGATATATTGGAAGAGGTTTTAAATAGAAGATAAAAATTAATTAAATTCTTAAATTAAAATTTTAATTTAAGGCTTAAATTAAGGGATTTATGGCTGTTTTGCGTTGATAAAAAATAGCCTTAAATATTTATTACTTATAAACTCTTGACACAATTTAAATCGTTTGCTAGTATTAGATGGTATTCAAGAAGTTTCAGTGCAATTTTTTGAAAATAAGATAAAAAATACTTGGGAAAAAAAGAAAAAAAATTTGAATATAAAAACGGGTGAATCTAAAACAGCTTTTAATTGCTGATAGTTTGCTCGTCCTTACGGCGAGTTTTTTATTTTCCTAAAAAAGTGTCATGCCGAAATATTTCTTCGCTTCAATGAAGTTAAAAAATATTTCCGCGTGATTCAGTTCATCTTATAATGAGATGAATGAGAATAGCGAACATTAAAAATTGAATAGACTTAATTTTCGGTGCTAGTTTGATATCCCCGCGGAAGGAAACTGGTGCTATTGAAAAAATTAAGCGTAGGTAAAAAGCAATTTTATCAGACAATTAATCCTGTCGCCCTCGGGCGACTGGACAAGAAGTTAATAATCTGAATGTCTAGATGATTATTAACTGTTAACTTATCTTATCGCCTTCGGGTGATAGGACAATAAAAGAGAAGAGGTTACTTAAGCATATGGAGGATGCCTTGACTCGTATGAGCGATGAAGGACGTAGCAGGCTGCGATAAGCCTCGGGGAGTTGTCAAGCAAACTTTGATCCGGGGATTTCCGAATGGGGAAACCCTCCTGTTTTTTAGCAGGAATCACTATCTGAATACATAGGGTAGTGAAGTAAACCTAGTGAACTGAAACATCTTAGTAGCTAGAGGAATAGAAATCAATAGAGATTCCGTAAGTAGTGGCGAGCGAAAGCGGATCAGTCTAAACCCAGTCTTCGGACTGGGGGTTGCGAGATAATTATACTCGTTTAATCGGGATTGCTTTATATTTTTTAGCAGAACACTTTGGGAAGAGTGGCCATAGAAGGTAATAGCCCTGTATGCGAAAAAAGATATAAAGTGATGTAATTATTCTCAAGTAGGGCGGGGCCGGAGAAACCCTGTCTGAATCTGGGAGCACTAACTTCCAAGACTAAATATTATACGAGATCGATAGTGAACAAGTACCGTGAGGGAAAGGTGAAAAGCATCCCGATGAGGGAGATGAAATAGTATCTGAAACCATATGTTAACAAAGAGTCAGAGCGGTACTTGTACCGCGATGGCGTACTTTTTGTAGAACGGGCCAACGAGTTAGTTTTATACGGCTTGCATAAATCACTTTGTGGAATATGCGTAGTGAAAGCGAGGCTTAACCGCCGAATTTGTCGTATGAACTAGACCCGAAGCCAGGCGAGCTACGCATGAGCAGGGTGAACCCCAAGTAACATTGGGGGGAGGCCCGAACCCACTGACCGTTTAACGTCAGGGGATGACTTGTGCGTAGGGGAGAAATTCCAATCGAGCTTGGCGATAGCTGGTTCTCTCCGAAATAGCTCTAGGGCTAGCGTTCGGTAAATGAGCAAGGGAGGTAGAGCTACTGGATGAGTTCTCGCGGTTCGCCGTAGGGCGCTCAACCAAACTCCGAATTCTTTTGTTTCTTATCCGGGCAGTTAGAACCTCGGCGCTAAGGTCGAGGCTCAAAAGGGAAAAAGCCCAGACCATAATCTAAGGTCCCAAAATTCATGTTAAGTGGTAAAGGAAGTGGAATTTCTGAAACACCTAGTAGGTTGGCTTAGAAGCAGCCATCCTTTAAAGAGTGCGTAATAGCTCACTAGCTTAGAGATTCCGCGTCGAAGATGTAACGGGGCTAAACATGATACCGAAGATATGGACTTGTCACTTTTAGTGATGAGTGGTAGGAGAGCGTTCTTTATGCAATGAAGTCAAAGGCGTGAGCCATGGTGGAGCGTAGAGAAGTGAGAATGTTGGCATGAGTAACCGCAATGTGAGTGAGATCCTCACACCCCGAAAATCCAAGGTTTCCTGGGCAATGGCAATCATCCCAGGGTTAGTCGATCCTAAGGCGAGGCCGAAAGGCGTAGTCGATGGACATACGGTTAATATTCCGTAACTATGATAATATTCGATGGAGTGACGCATTTTAGTAACTACTGCACATAATTGGATTTGTGTAGGGTACTTAAGGACGTATGGTAGGAAAATCCGCCATACATTAAGTCCAAGAGTATTCTGGAAGCCGCTCTTCGGAGTGGCGCACAGTAGCGAGCAGAGTGCCAGGAAAAGCTTCTAAGGTTAATATTATCGTAATCGTACCAAAACCAACACAGGTAGATAGGGCGAGTAGCCCAAGGGGAACGAGAGAACCTTCGTTAAGGAACTCGGCAAAAAATCTAGACGTAAGTTAGCGAGATGTCTTCCCAACACTTAACCGTGTTGGGCGCAGCTAAAGATTCCCTAGCGACTGTTTATCTAAAACACAGGTCTCTGCAAAAGCGCAAGCTGAAGTATAGGGGCTGACACCTGACCAGTGCTGGAACGTTAACGGAAGAGGTTCACGCCAATTCCCGAAGCGCCAGTGAACGTCGGCGATAACTATAATCGTCCTAAGGTTCTAATTCTACTGTAGTAGTGGAGTTAGAATAACTGGGACGATTAGTAGAAAAGGATAAACAAGCTAATGTAAAAAAATGCAAAGGAAAAGTAAACGCCTATCTCGATTAATTAATTTTTTTCGAGATGTAAATCAGCTATATGCTGGAAAGTCTGGAGTATCTGAAACTACTAGATTATAATTTAATTATAATCAGTAAAAATGTTATCAGTGCAGACAATCAGCAGGAAAGATTCCGATTTATCGGAAAATCCTCAGAGACTAAAACGCTGATTCTACTTCGATTTATCGAAGTAGAAAGATATAGTCCGTTCTCTATGGCGACATAGAGCTAACAATAAGAGCGAAATTCCTTGTCAGGTAAATTCTGACCCGCATGAAAGGTGTAACGACTGGGGAACTGTCTCAACGAAGGACTCGGTGAAATTGCAATGGGGGTAAAGATGCCCCCTACCTGCGGCAAGACGAAAAGACCCCGTGGAGCTTTACTACAGCTTGGCATTGAATTAAGGTTCTAGCTGCCGAGAATAGGTGGGAGACTTTGACGCTTTAACTCAGGTTAAAGAAGAGTCATCAGTGGAATACCACCCTGTTATTATTTTAATTCTAACCCTGTGCTGTTATCTGTATTTTATTATTAGTCACTAATAAAAAATACGGCTTCATATTATGAAATTATTTTCAACTTTGTTTATGATCCTAATAAAATTTTTTGTTAGTGCCTTTAAAATTCAGATACCAGCACGGGAACAGTGCCTGGTGGGTAGTTTGAGTGGGGCGCTCACCTCCTAAATGGTAACGGAGGTGCTTACAAAGGTTGGCTAGGCCCGGATGGAAATCGGGCTGATAGTACAAAAGCACAAGCCAGCTTTACTGAAAGACTAATCAGTCGCTCAGTCACGAAAGTGGAATTTAGTGAACCGACCATCGCTTGTAGGAGCGTGGAAGATCATCAGATAAAAGTTACCCCGGGGATAACAGGCTAATAGTGTCCAAGAGTTCACATCGACGACACTGTTTGGCACCTCGATGTCGGCTCATCTCATCCTGGGGCTGGAGCAGGTCCCAAGGGTTTGGCTGTTCGCCAATTAAAGAGGTACGCGAGCTGGGTTCAAACCGTCGTGAGACAGGTTGGTCTCTATCTGCCGTAGGCGTTAATTACTTGAGAAGATTCTTTCCTAGTACGAGAGGACCGGAAAGAGCAAACCTCTGGTGTATCGGCTGTTCCGCCAGGAGCACTGTCGAGTAGCTATGTTCGTAAGGGATAACCGTTGAAAGCATCTAAACGGGAAGCCCACTTCAAGATAAGGTAATATAGTTTCCTAGAAGATTACTAGGTTGATAGGTTTTAGGTGTAAGTGTAGCGATACATTTAGCCGAGAAATACTAATAAAACTAAACCTTTTTCTTTTTTAATTGTAGTGATAACTACTTTCGTTCGTGAATATTGCGGATGGGAGTGGTATCATTATGAGTTAACAGTTATTAGTCATTTAAAATTGACCTTAATTGTAGTAAGAAAGTTTTTTATCTACAAAATTTAGAGCTTGCTTGAAAAATAGCAAACTCGTACAACAAGATTATATTGTCTTGGTGATTCTAGCGAAGGGGGTACACCTGATTCCATCTCGAACTCAGCAGTTAAGCCCTTCAGCTCCGATGATACCTAATTTATTGGGGAAAGTAGGTCGTCGCCAAGACAATGTAATCTTGTTTTTGTTTATTAAAAAAGCCCTTTTTCATAACGGGCTTTTTTAATTTGGATAACTTTACAGTATGTAATTTCGACTTGCCTCGCTAAAGCTACCGTGAAGTGGGCCGGATAAATTTAATATTATTGACAAAGAGCCAATATTCATGCTAGTTTACTATATCAACGAGGCACATTAACAATTGCACATTTAAGGCAAGTTGCTATTTAGATTCAAACATTCACAGGAGGATGGGTTAATGGAAACAAAAGCGATTTTTTGTGGAAATCGGCGTTTGACGAGAGTAGATCAACTTGGCGGAATTTTATGCTATGATGAGAAAACTGTCGATTATACAAACGAAGTTGTTATTATTATGGGTGGTTTTGCTCGAATAGCAACTGATGAAAAGTTGCTTCTGGCGATTGCTGAAAAAGCAAGTAAGCCATGTTTTATTTTTGATTGGCATGGAATAGGAATGTCCACTGGTAATTTTGGTGATGTGACTGTGGAGCGGCTAGCAACTGATTTAAAAAGAGTTGTGGGAATGCTTTTTGCAGAAGGATTTTCCAAATTTCATTTTGTCGGTCATAGTCTGGGTGCTTGTGTCATAGCACTGTTTACTAAAAAGTATGCAAATATTTTCGATATTGGCAAAAAAATTCTCATTGCTCCTGCCCTCGACCAAAGTTTTCTTTTGAGATATTGGTTTGCCAAGGAAAATAACATTAAACTTTCCATTCCCGTTTGGAACGAAGGATATGAACAGCATCATGGTCTTTTCAACGGGACAAGGGTTGGAAGATGGCATGACTTTAGCAGATGCTGGGATGGAGAGACAGAATTCCAAAAATATATCCATAAAAAAAAGACAATCAAGGGGATTAATTTCATGCCTGTTTATTGGGAAATGGAAAACCCGATGAACTATCTGTATTATTTAACTGGATATGATGGCATGACTTCCACTGTTTCAGACGAAAACACACTTTTCATATTTGGAGACAATGATAAATCTATCCCCTTAGAAAGCATCATCTTTGATGCTACTTTCAAGACAATTCTCTACGCAGATCATTATTTTACAGGCGAAGAAGACAGTGTCGCTAAAATGGCAAACAGTTTTCTTCATCGAAAATAACAGCGACGATACTGCATATTATGCAAAGCCAAAAGGCTTGGACCAAATGGTCTGAGCTTTTTTTAATGCTAAAAACGGAGTATTTTAGATAATTTTTGGCTATATATTTAATACTGTAATAGATAAATGGGAAGTATTTTTAATTTAGTAGTTTAGTGCTTAAATTTTCTTGCTAACTTTTTGACAGCCCGCTTCGCTGAGCTTCAATGAGGCGAGTCCGCTTCGGCAAGCTAGCGAGACGAGCAAAAAGTTATCTACTTACCGGCAGGCAGGAATAAATCTAACTCTCATCGCTAAAACTTTGTGTTCCGTAGTCCGCTGCCTGACAAAGTTTTTTAACGCCCCCTCGAATTGATTTATTTTATTTTAAAAAATAAATTTATTTTTTTGAGTAAATTTAAAAAGCGCTGGAGAAACTTTGTTTCCCAGCGCTTTTTTTATGCGAAAGTGGTCTGATTGCGACCACCTTTTTTTGATTTATACATAGCCTGATCAGCTAATTCCGTAGCTTGCTCGGGTGTGTATAATGATCTTCCTTCGGCGTCCTTTTTAACAATGCATACTCCTATACTTAGGGTAATTTTAACATTGCAATCTTCTATTATCATTTGACTGATTTTCTGATTCAACCTATTTGTTAATGAGCGCAATGTTTCCTCGTTTTCAACATTGGTAGCAATAATAATGAATTCATCGCCACCTAATCGGATAACAACATCACATTCCCTTATGGTTTCTCGAAATATTGAGCTAACTCGAATAAGAATTTCGTCTCCCATAGCATGACCATATGAATCATTGGCAGTCTTGAAATTATCTAAGTCAATATATATTATGGCCAATGTTTTTTCGTTACGTTCTTGTCGAGAAAAAAAAGACGCTATATTTGTGTCAAAATAGTGTCTATTGAATACTCCTGTTAAGGAATCAACTATTGTTGTTTTTTTTAATAGTTTCATTCCATCTCTTAGAAGTTCATTTTCTTCTTTTAGAGATAAACTGTCATCTTTCAGAGTTTTAATTTCCTCCTTTAATATTTCGTTTTCTCTTGTGAGTCTTGAGTTCTCCTCCGCGCAAGCGCGAAGGAGGTTGAATTTATCTACGAGATACCTGAAGAATCTCATGCGTTGCCCCCCAGGGTGTAGAATTTTTTAAGCGATCCAATTTCGTTTCCTAAGACAAGTAGATCTAGTTTTCTTTTTCTCTCTCGTCTTCTTTTTTCCGAATCTTTTTTTCTTGAGAGTCTCAAGAAAAATAATCTAAGAAGTACTCTGATCATAAACCCTCTCTATGGAAGTTTTTAAATAAAATAACTGTCTATAATTTCCCATTTAAATTATACATTAAAATTTTAAATTCGGCAAGTGCCGACACTATCTTATAATTCTTGTTGCATTCTTTGATAAAAACACCATTTGGCTATATTATTTAAAGCCAGTTCTTTTATTATGGTCAATTTGATAGAATATTTCAGATAAATCCTTTACAGTTAAGAATTCCAGGAATACCTTTTATTTAGAAAGCAGGAAGGTAAAAAATAAAACAGACCTGAAGCGCATTGCGCTCCAGGTCTTTTAACTTGCCGTAAAATTGTTTTTTAATTTTCGGCCATTTCGGAGACGCGTTCTTTTATTCGCTCCAATTCTTCGGTATTTTTGGGGTCATTTTCGAACCGCTGAAGGAGTTCCTCAGTTTCCGGAGAAACACCAACTCTCCTTTGGTGGAGATAAAAATACCCACAGGGTGCCATCCAGGATTGATCTGCAAGCATTTTTGCCAGAGGCTCTTCAGCCTTTTGATCACCAGCGACAAAAATGATGCCGATTTCATTGGCAACGACCCCAATTGGAATGGCTGAACTGTGTCCAAATCCACATCCGCAACCGCCGTCGCATCCAGAAAATTTATTCATGTCAGTCACGATTTCAATAAGCTTTTCGAGTGGTAAGTCAGTTTGCCTTTGGTACATTAGTTCCTCCTGTCAATTTGTTTTAAATGCTGATTTCCGTTAGATGTATCATCTAACGATTTTATATCATAAGTTAAAACATTAAATATGTCAAATTTTTTTGCAAAACTTATTTTTAGGAGTAAAATATTTGTAATCCCAGTTAAACAAAAGCTTAACGGGACATGGTACTTATTTACGTACATATGTAAGTA
>Ga0209800_10003613_pt1 | contig 12108 bp, 8 predicted proteins | sample Higcelweek8metaG_FD_187174 | JGI IMG/M metagenome (GOLD analysis project Ga0209800, IMG submission 187174) | Freshwater pond sediment microbial communities from the University of Edinburgh, under environmental carbon perturbations - High... | ecosystem: Environmental > Aquatic > Freshwater >... | reverse complement strand
ATTCTGATAATTTTGTGTTTTCCGTTTCGTAAAATATTTTCTCAGGAAAGTGCTTCAATACTTGATCAGGAGGCTGTAAAAATTCAGGAAGATTTTATGGAAGCCGATGGTAACGAGGCTATCCCTAAAAGCGAACTGATAGATGAACTATTGAAGCCTGAAAATGCTGATCTTTTGGAACAGCTTAAAACAGGTGATATAACCAGTCCTGAAGAGTTAAAGCTTGGTAAAGAAAAACTAAATGAAAAAGATACGAACGAAGAAAAGACTGACACCGAAGAAGAAAACGCTGACGAAGATGATGAAAAGGATGATAAAAAACAAAAAATACCCACATATGGAGACGAGGATTTTTTAGGCAATGATGTAAGTAAGTACTATCAGTCAATTAAGGAATTCTTCGGATACAGTGTTTTTCTAATTGACTTTAAAGTTGATCTTTCAAGTCTTCCAGTTAATCCGAATTATATTATCGGTCCCGGTGATGTTTTCAGATTATCTCTTTGGGGCGATACAGTACTAAACGCTGATATTTTTGTAAACAACGAAGGCACTGTTGATATTCCCGGGGTTGGTATAGTAGCAGTTCACGGTATGACCGCATCCGATCTCGAAGTTAGAATGAAGAAGATTTTATCTAAGCACTACAATACTATTGACCCTCCAAATGGTAAAGCCACTACATTTTTTGACATCTATTTCACAAAAATGAGACCTATCACGGTATTTATAAACGGAGAGGTTGTTTCTCCAGGCGCTTATAGTATCCCGCAAAGAGCAAGCATAATATCCGCGCTTATTCTTGCAAAAGGAATAACAGCTAGGGGAACTTTAAGGAGCATTAAAGTTGTTCGGAACGGAGAAAAAACCCAGGAAGTTGACCTTTATGATTTTCTTGTTAAAGGCAAAGGTGTGGAGGAGCTGAACCTCAGGGATAACGATAACATATTCGTTGGAACAAGACTGAGCACAGTTTCTCTTAAAGGGGAAGTGATGAGGCCCTTAAAGTATGAGCTTAAAAAAGGTGAAACGCTTGAACATCTAATCGAGTATTCAGGCGGATTATTGCCTACATCCTCGATTGACAGGGTCAGGATTGAAAGGCTGATGCCTTTTGAAGAAAGAAAAACGGCTGTTGCCCTTTCGAGTGTTCTTGATCCGGAATTTACAAAGATAGATGAGAATAATGAATTGAAAATTTTACCTGTTAAATTATTTGATCACGATATTGTGGAAGTGTTTACGATACCCAGGATATTGACTGATTATCTTGCGATCAACGGATCTGTTTACAGAAAGGGAAGGTATTCTTTTGAAAAGGGTATGAAATTAGGCGATTTAATTAATAAGGCCGGCGGACTTCTCTCGGATGCCTACACAGAAAGGATAGAACTGGTCAGAACATACATTGATGCCAGATCTGAATATTTTAACCTTAATTTAAATTCAGACAGGGAATTCGAGCTGTTTTCAAGGGATAGTATAAATATTTATTCTCAATGGAGCTTAAAATCCAGAAATTATGTTATAATAAACGGGTTTATAAAGAATCCGGGGTTTCAGATATTGAGTGACAGTACTAAATTGTCAGATCTGATCTTCAGTAAAGGCGGTATAGAGGACAAGTACAGAAAAGACAGAACTTATCTGCTCCGGGCGGAATTAACAAGGTTTAATGAAGATGGTCTGACGACAAGGCTTATTTATATAAATCTGAGGAAAATGCTCGATGGTGATAGAAGTGAAGATATCCTGCTCCAGGATGGAGACCAGATAAGGATCTATGACATGAATATTGTTTTCACTGAACCGAAAGTGTCGATCAGCGGTTATGTTAAAAGTGAAAACGAATATCCAATGAGTACTAATATGACTGTAGAAGATCTGATATTAAAAGCCAGAGGATTCAGGGAAGGGGCTTTTAAATATAAAGCCATAGTATTTAGAAAGAGCAACATGTCTGAGAATAGCGATCTAATGTCTTCCGTCTTCGAGATCGATCTGGATCCTGATTTTCTGACAAATAATAATTACAAGAGAAGCACTTTTATACTTGAGCATCAGGATCATGTTGTTATAAGAAGAAATCCCAATTATAATGAACTTATGAAGGTCCAGCTGGCAGGAGAAGTAAAATTCCCCGGAGTTTATACCATTATAAAAAGAAGTGAAACTCTTCGAGATGTAATTGAAAGAGCGGGTGGTTTAACAGATAATGCATTTATTGATGGTACTCAATTCGTGCGTGATACAACAAGAATAGTAACAGATTTCAAAAAAGCAATTGCAGGAAGCGCAAAGAACGATATAATTCTTAAAGACAAGGATGAAATCCTGATTCCTGATCATCCCGGGACGGTCTATGTTGAAGGTTATGTTTATACGCCGGGATCTACAAAATATAGAAGTGACTGGGACGTGGAAGATTATATCGAAGCGGCAGGCGGTGTAAAGAGAGAGAAAAATTATACAAGCGGTGACGCTGTTGTTTATTATCCCGGTGGAAACGCAAAAGTTGACAACGGCTGGTTTTTTACGCCTCAAGTCAAGGAAGGATCAAGGATCGTCGTTCCTAAGATCGAAGCTGATCCTGACGTACAGTGGGCTGCAGAAATCAGGACATGGATGGGTGTTTTAGTTTCAGCTCTTACCGTTGTTGTTCTTGTTAATGCGGTTCAGTAATATTTTTTAGGATAAATTTTGAAAGTTCTGATTACAGGTTCAGCAGGTTTCATAGGATATCATCTTGCAAAAAGAATGATCGCTGACGGACATGATGTATTTGGATTGGACAGCATAAACGATTATTATGATATTAATGTGAAATACGGACGGCTGGAAAGAACAGGGATAATGCCGGGATCAGAAATAAGCTACGGAGAAATGTACACCAGCGGAGTTCATCCGAATTATAAATTCATTAAGCTTAACCTCGAAGATAAAGAAAGTCTTGAAAGGCTTTTTAAAAATGAAAAATTCGATGCGGTATGCAATTTAGCCGCTCAGGCCGGTGTAAGATACAGCCTGACAAATCCTGATGCTTACATTAATTCAAACATTACAGGGTTTATGAATGTATTAGAGGCTTGCAGGCACAATGATATAAAGCATCTGGTTTACGCAAGCAGCTCAAGTGTTTACGGTATGAACGCGGTCTATCCTTTCTCCATTCATCATAATGTTGATCATCCGGTCAGCCTGTATGCCGCAACCAAAAAGGCCAATGAGCTTATGGCTCACTGCTACAGTCACCTTTATAGAATTCCGACTACAGGTCTGAGATTTTTTACTGTTTACGGGCCATGGGGAAGACCGGATATGGCTTTGTTCCTTTTCACAAAGGCAATTATAGAGGGAAGGCCTATAGATGTGTTCAATAACGGCGAGATGAGAAGGGACTTCACCTATATCGGAGATATCGTTGAAGGATTAGTAAGGGTTATCAACAAACCCGCAACTTCAAATCCCGAGTGGTCAGGCATAGAGCCCGATCCGGGAACATCTGTCGCGCCGTACAGGATATACAACATCGGAAGCAACAGACCTGTCAGACTTATGGATTTTATACAGACGATAGAAAAGTATCTGGGTATTGAAGCGAAAAAGAACTTTCTTCCGCTTCAGCAGGGTGATGTTCCCGCCAGCCATGCCGACGTTCAGGATCTGATCACAGACTTCGGTTACAGTCCTGAAACAACTGTTGAGCTTGGGATCAGGAAATTCCTCGAATGGTACATCGAATTTTACAAGATCAAAATAAAATTGAGAGATATCTAAAATGAAAAAGCAGAAGATAGCTGTAATAGGATTGGGTTATGTTGGGTTGCCTCTGGCAGTCGAGTTCGGTAAGGTTACGGAAACCGTTGGATTTGACATCAATTCTAAAAGGGTTGCCGAGTTAAAAAAGGGAATTGACAGAACGCTTGAAGTTGATAATAAAAATTTAAAGTCCGCCAAAATGCTTAAATGCACATCAGATCTTAACGATTTAAAAAACTGTAATTTTTACATAGTTGCGGTACCTACTCCGGTCGATAAATATAAGAATCCTGATCTTACGCCTCTTGTAAGAGCATCGGAAACTGTCGGTAAAGTAATAAAAAAGGGCGATATAGTTGTTTATGAATCAACTGTATATCCCGGAGCCACAGAAGAAGACTGCGTACCGATCATTGAAAAAATATCAGGCCTAAAATTCAATAAAGATTTTTTCTGCGGTTTCTCACCGGAAAGAATAAATCCCGGCGATAAAGTTCACACCCTTACAACTATAAAGAAGATCACAAGCGGCTCTACACCCGAATCTGCCGAGATCATAGATCAGGTGTATAAGAAAATTATTAAAGCCGGCACACATAAAGCTTCCTCGATAAGAGTAGCTGAAGCCGCAAAAGTCATAGAAAATTCCCAGAGGGATATTAATATAGCTTTCGTGAACGAACTGGCAGTTCTTTTTGATAAAATGGGAATAGACACGATCGAAGTTCTTGAAGCTGCAGGAACAAAATGGAATTTTCTTCCGTTCAGACCCGGTCTTGTCGGCGGGCACTGCATAGGAGTTGATCCGTATTATCTTACGCACAAGGCCGAAGAATTAGGCTATCATCCCCAGGTGATCCTTGCAGGAAGAAGGATAAATGACAATATGGGCATATTCGTAGCCGATAAGGTCGTAAAACTTATGATCAAAAAAGGGCAGATGATCCGCGGATCCAAAGTTCTCGTACTCGGAATGACTTTTAAGGAAAACTGCCCCGACATAAGAAACTCCAGAGTGATCGATATAATTAAAGAACTGAAAGAGTTCGGCTGTAAAGTTGATATTTACGACCCTTGGGCTGACAGCCATGAGGTAAAGGAAGAATACGGGGTTGAAATGATCTCCAGGCTTGGTAAGGATTACAATGCGATAATAAACGCCGTTGCGCACAATGAGTTTAAGAAGCTTGACATTAAGAAACTTAAAAAAGATAAAAATGCGGTGGTTTACGACGTTAAAGCAATACTTGATAAAAAAGAAATAGACGGAAGACTGTAAGAGTAAAGAAAAGGAATAGTAATGAATTCTCTTGAATCCGATAAAAATGAAAATGAATTACGAACTGAAGGAAGCGGAATCGATCTTTATTATTTGATAGGTGCGCTCTGGAGTTATAAAAAATTTATTTTTTTAACGACAACAACAGTGGCAATACTATCGATAATATATGTTTTGACTGCTACAAAGTCTTATATGTCAAAAGTAACTTTGTACCCTATTACAAGAGACCAGGGCGGACCGTTAAAAGAGCTTGCGGCCTCGTTGGGTCTAGGTGTCAAACCTGAAGGTTATTATCTTCCGGACGTAATTTACAGCAGGAGAATATCAAAGAAAGTCATGGGGCAAAAGTATCTTGTCGATGGGCAAAAAGATTCGTTAAATCTGTATCAGTTATGGGAAATCGACCAGAACGAACCTTCAGGTCTGGAATTAGAAAAAGCATTAAAGTTTCTGGATATGTGTATCGATGTTAGAGAAGATAAAGAAACAGCATTAATAACTTTGACTGTTACAACAAATAACAAGAAGTTAAGTGCCGATATAGCTCAAGCGTATGTTGATATGATTACTCAATATCTGCAGAATGAGTTGAAAGCACAGATCCAGTCGAGTATTTTTTTTACTGGATTGAGGCTTGATGAGGTATCTAAAGAAATGTTTGATGCAATTGAAGATCTGATCTTATTTCAGGAAAAAAATTCGAAGATCGCTTCGCCTTCTCTTTTATCGGAGCTAAGACTTAAGCAGAAAAATATAGATATTATTCAGAATCTGCAAGAATTGCTTAGAAAGCAATATGAATTGCTTAAGATTGAGGAAGAAAGGCTTAAACCGGTAATGAACATACTTGACCCGCCGGATCAGTATCACAAAGCAATAAAACCAAGGAAAAAAGCGACAGTTATGCTTAATACAGTATTAACATTCTTAATAAGTTTCGTTCTGGTACTGGTTAAAGAAAAAGCAGAGAGAGATGATATTTTCAAGAAATTAAAAAAAGTACTGGGATTTAATTGAAACCTTTTTGTAAGAAATATAAAATCTTAAGAATGTAAATGATATTTTATAAGTACTCCTACATTGTATATTTATCTTTAACAGTTTTTGTTGTTCTATATTTAGTTTTAAAAGAAAATCCGAAGCATAAGCTGATCAACTTAACTCTTCTTTTGTGGCTGTCATCCTATAGTTCTCTGCGATCACAGTACGCGTGGACTCTTTTCCCTTTTATCGGAAGATTTAAACGAGGCGATTATTTGATAGGTATTCTGGTTGTTTCATTTATGGTGCTTTCAACTTTATCTCAAAAAAGAAAGGTAATAAAACCGCCGGTTCCAACATTTCAGAAACACCTTTACTATTATTTGATCATATCTATTTTCTTATATTATTTACACAATTATCTCGGAAGCATAAATGATGTCAGAGCATATTCTTTTTCAAGTATTTACATCGCAGCATTACTTCTCGTTTATGGCGGTAAAAGATTTGTAACGAACGAGCTTTTGAGATCTACGGTCAATGTTGTTATTTACATAGGGATCACCACTTCGATAGTCGGAATTATACAGTTCTTTATTGATCCTCAGTTTATTAAACTAGGCCCATTTAATAATGCATTTCCGGGTTACTACAGACCATCAGGAGTTTTTAGAAATCCCGGCGACCACGGATTAATGCTTATTGTCGCAGTTTATGCAGTCGCATACTGGCTGAAAGATATCAAACTGAAATCAATTCTTATATTCCTTTTTGTGTTTAACATTATTCTTACTTTTGGAAGAGGTATCTGGGTTGCGTTTTTATTTACGGTTTTTTTCCATTTGTTCGTATATTACAGGCATAAATACAGTAAAATAGTTTTCCAGACACTGGTATTGAGCGCTTTTATGTTCGGTTTAATTTCAATTGCATTTGCAGGACTGAAAGATTCTGACGTTAAAGGAAGGGTTTTTGAGGACACTCTTACTGCCAGAATGGGGTATTATTCATATGTGATGTCTGCAATTCCGGATCATTTACTGATAGGTTTCGGCGATGTTGTGGGAAACAGGAGTTATTTTAGCGGTATGGTGGCATTAGGCAACGACCTGAACTGGGCTATGGGAAGAACCGGAGGTATTCATAACCTGATATTGGAAGAGATATATATAAGGGGGATAATATCTACTATTTTCTTTCTTTTGTTTTTCTACCATTTTTTCAAATTCAGCACTCTTGAAAGCATCAAGAAAAAAAGCTATATATATTGCCTTTTCAATTATTACCTGATGGGATTTTTCGTTTACGAATTTACTGTGTCTGGCTTTCTTCTTTCGGGTTGCGGATTTTTAACAATGTTCTTTACCCTGTTAACCAGCGGCATACATTATAATAAACTTGATGTAAGCGAATTTAAACTGGATATTGTCAACGAAATTGAAACGGCAAAAAAATGATAGAAGGCATTTCTTCAAAAATCAATAAATTTTTTTCCGGCCACGAAAGATCTATAAAGCTAAAAAAAAATGTGATAGCCTCATTTATATTTAAGATAATAAGCATGGCAACAGGCTTTATTATGGTTCCTGTATGTTTAAATTATCTTGACAGGGAAAGGTACGGTATTTGGCTGACGGTATCTTCGTTCCTAATCTGGTTCAACTTTTTTGAAATCGGGTTGGGATCAGGATTGAGAAATAAGCTCGGCGAATCTTTAGCGGTTAAAGATTATTTTAGTGCAAAGAAGTATGTCAGCACGGCGTACGCCATTCTTGTTTTTATCGTGTCAATTCTAATGATCATTTTCTGGGTACTGCACAGGTTCATAGACTGGACGAAAGTATTCAATTCCGGCACGTATTTATCTGCTGAATTGTCTATACTTCTTTTAGTAGTACTGCAGATGTTCTTTCTTAAATTTGTATTCAAACTTATTTCGGTTATCTTATTTGCGGATCAAAGATCCGGACTGGCATCAAGTATTGACACTCTGGGAAATCTTCTTGCATTGATCGGAATATTCATCATTTCAAAAACAGCTGACAGCTCCTTGTTGTACTTAGGCATCATTTTAAGCGCATGTCCGCTTATAGTCCTGATAATTTTTAATATCGTCTTATTCAAAAACGAATATAAAAAAATTTCCCCTTCTTTAAAATTTGTTGACTTAAAATCCGCCAGAGATCTTTTTGGCCTGAGCATCAGCTTTTTTATAATTGAAATCTGCGGCCTGGTTCTTTATCAGTCGTCAAATATAATTATTTCTCATTCTTTCGGACCATCTGAAGTCACCCCTTACAATATCGCATATAAACTTTTCTCAATAATGAGTATGCTTTTTATAATATTGATAACCCCTTTCTGGTCTGCTTTTACAGAAGCATGGAAAAACGAAGATATCGAATGGATTAAAAAGAGCATAAGCAAACTTGTTAAAATATGGCTGATGATAGCTGTTGCGGGAATGTTATTACTTGTGTTTTCCAAAAGCATATATTTATTCTGGGTGGGCGAGTCCGTTGAAATAAGTTTTCAGCTCTCAGCGCTATTATATTTATATTTTTTAATTTTCACATTCGGCGGTATTTTTAACATGTTCATAAACGGTGTAGGAAAAATACGGATTCAGCTGATCGTCTCGATAACGGGTTCTTTGTTGTTTTACCCGCTTAGCTATGTATTTATTAATAAATTAAATTTCGGTATTAACGGGTTGGTCACAGCAATGATCCTGGTTAATATTTTAGGCATAATATTTACTCCTTTGCAATTCAATAAGATCATTAAAAAGAAAGCCAGCGGTATATGGAACAAATAGAATGATAAATTTTAATCTCAAATATCGGACAGGGGCCTTATGAAAATACTTCATATTTCTTCCCCGGGTTACAGAACGGCAGGAAAGCTGGCATTTGACATACACCACAGGTTTCTTAAAGAAAACTATAAGAGCTTTATAGTTTCAAAAGAATTGAATCAGGAATTCGAATCATCATACTCCTACAATTGTATAGTTTGCAATTGGTTCGAAAGAAAATATAACAGACTGAAGAGAATTCTGAATAAGTTCTATACAAAAGAAACAATAACTGAAAATAAATATGATTTTCTGGATTTTCAGGAAGATAGAAGCCAAAGGAAATTCAAAGATCTGCTTAAAAAAGTTCCTTTTAAACCTGATGTAATAATGATTTATGCCTTGCAGGGTTTTATTAATGCCCAGACGATTTTCAAAATACAAAAAAGTACAGGAGCAAAAGTTTACTGGCTCTTATATGATATGTTTGCGATGACAGGAGGGTGCCACTATTCGTGGACTTGTTCAGGTTTTGAAAACGACTGCAGAAATTGTCCCGCAATTGTTCGTGCAGACAAAAAGAATGTACCTTTTTACAATCTGAATTTTAAAAAAAAATACTTATCTGAAATCCAGATCAATGTCTTTCCTGTTTCAAGCTGGTTAATTGAGAAATCAAAAAAGAGCGCGCTATTTAAAAATCAAAGTATTATTGAGTGGATGCTTCCTCAGGATATTGAAATATTTAAACCTGAAGATAAGAAGATGATCAAAGCCGAATTGAAACTGGATCCCGAAAAAAAGTACATCCTTTTCGGTGCGGTGAACCTGCACAGCGAAAGAAAAGGTTTTAAATACCTGTCCGAAGCTTTGAAGAAAATAAAACTTATGAACCTTGACAGTGAAGAATATGAAATAATTATTATCGGAAAAAATGATCAGTCGATCGAGCTTGAAACAAGATTTAAGATCAATGTTTTTGAAATGGTGCATGATAAAAAATTGTTCGCCAGGTATTACCAGGCTGCTCATATGGTAGTTATACCTTCAGTACAGGATGCGGGACCATTAATGATGGCTGAAGCTATTTCATGCGGAACTCCGGTTGTATGCTTTGACATGGGATTTGCCGGGGATTTTATAATAAAAGACGAAACCGGGTATGCGGCCGAGCTTTACAACAGCGATGATCTTGTTAAAGGCATACTGAAGTTAATGTATTTGAGCGAGGCGGATTACAATACATATTCAAAAAAATGTAGAGATATGGCAGAGAACAAGCTGAATTTTGAAACGCAGTTCAATAAACTGGTTGATATTTTATCAAAATAAATGTATTTTTCTAAGCTGTTGAAACAGGTACGAATTAGCTTAAGGGGAGCAAAGAAATGAATAAAATTTTAGTAACAGGCGGATGCGGTTTTATAGGCTCTAACTTTATAAGAAGCTTATTAAAATCTCATGATAATGTAAGCATAATAAATCTGGACAAGCTGACTTATGCGGGAAATCCGGAGAATCTGAAGAATATTGAAGCGGAATACAAAGGCAGATATACATTTGTTAAAGGGGATATCTGCAATAAAGAGATGGTCGAATATGTGTTCTTTAATTTTAAACCTGACACCGTTATCAACTTTGCTGCGGAGTCGCATGTTGACAGATCGATCCACGATCCGAATATTTTTATACAGACAAATGTACTGGGCACTGCGGTTCTTCTAAGCACGGCAAAAAAAATGTGGAGCGGCGACTTTGAATCTAAAAGATTTCTTCAGGTATCAACTGACGAAGTTTACGGAACACTGCCTGAAGATGATAAATCTGTGAAATTTACAGAAAGAACACCTTTGCAGCCTCACTCTCCATATTCCGCGTCTAAAACTGCCGCCGATTGTCTTGTGCAATCTTATTTCGACACTTTTAATTTTCCGACTTTAATAACCAGATGTTCAAACAATTACGGGCCATATCAGTTTCCCGAAAAGCTTATTCCTCTGATAATTCATAATGCTTTGAATAATAAAAATCTTCCTGTTTACGGCGACGGCAAACAAATAAGGGACTGGCTTTTTGTTGATGATCACAATGATGCTATTCTTACCGTAATAAAAAAAGGTAAGACCGGCGAAGCCTATAATATCGGCGGAAATAACGAGATACAGAACATCGAGATCATTAAAATGATACTAAAACATTTAAATAAACCGGAATCTCTCATAACATACGTAAAAGACAGACTCGGTCACGACAGAAGATACGCGATAGACGCTTCTAAGATCAAGAATGAGCTCGGTTGGGAACCTAAGTTTAAGTTTTCCGACAAGATAAAATACACAATCGACTGGTATTTGTCGAACGGGGATTGGGTAAAAAATGTAATTTCCGGGGATTATCAGAAATGGATAGACAAGAACTACAAATAATCTGATCGGTATGGAGGCGTAAATGTCAGCGGAGAAATATTACAGCAGGCTTGATTCTGAAAGATTTGGTATAAAAGTGGCTAAAATTAATGATTACGGAAAGGATCCTGACGGAATTTTAAATGAGCTTAAAGGATCTGATTATCAGCTTGTTCTAAGCAAGATCGAGGCCCATGATATAGAACTTCTAAACAAACTTGAAAATTTCGGGTTCAGGATAAAGGACGGGCAGGTTACCTATAAATATGATATGTCCAAATTCGATATGAATATTCTGAAATATATAAAAGATCCTTCAGTCGTACTCAGACCGCAAAATAATGATGATATTGATCAAATAGTAAAGCTGACTGAGAAATCATTTTATGATTACGGGCATTACGCAGCCGATAATAAACTTGATAAAAGCAAATGCAGAGATATTTATACTGACTGGGCATACAGGAGCTGTACGGATAGGAATGTTGCAGATAAAGTTTTTGTGGCTGAAATCGAAGGGGAGATAGCGGGTTATCTTGCGTTCAAGAACTTTGGTACCGGAGAAAACATTCATACGGCAGGCGTACTTGGCGCGGTATCTGAAAAATTCAGAGGTAAGGATATTTTCAGAAAAGTTACCGTAAAAGCTCTTGAATGGGGGCTCGAAGAAAAATTTGCATGGGAAGAGCACAATGTTCTTATAAATAACTATCCTGTCAACAGATCATTTTCAAAACTGGGATTTGTAGTATTCAAATCTTTCTATACATTACACTGCTGGTTATAATAAACGGAGTCAATTTAACATGAAAATTCCATATAACAAACCGCTCATACTGGGCAGCGAGATCGAGCAGATAAAGCAGGTTATTCAGAATGACCAG
>Ga0209800_10003612_pt1 | contig 12108 bp, 8 predicted proteins | sample Higcelweek8metaG_FD_187174 | JGI IMG/M metagenome (GOLD analysis project Ga0209800, IMG submission 187174) | Freshwater pond sediment microbial communities from the University of Edinburgh, under environmental carbon perturbations - High... | ecosystem: Environmental > Aquatic > Freshwater >... | reverse complement strand
TAATTTGGCAGCATGTAGAGGTTGGCGATAGGTTCAAATAGTTTTGAAAAGAAATTGTTTTTAAGTTTTATCGGTGGGTTGTCCTCTACTTTTGCTTTTTCGCTTAAATATAGGACTCCACTTCTGTCCAAAACCTCTTTCAGTACATTTTCTTGTTCCGTTGGAGCGAAACCCTCCATCACAACTATATGGTTTTCAGCTTCTCTAGTGGAAGACACATCGGCAAGGTATAGATCAGTTACTTCAGCTAATTTGTCCCTTTGTCTGTTCATTACAGGCAGTGACTCCCTTATACCCAATAGTTGGCCAATATTTATATTTAATTCTTCTTCTATCCTTGCCATTTCAGCCGAGAGTTCATTTGCGCTAAATTCCGGCAGTTTGCTCTCTGGAAATTCAAAAGAATATTGTTCTCCCTCTTTGGAAAGAATTACGAAATAAAAATAGCCCCCCGATTGGTTTAAAACCTCCATCGAATAATCATTTTCCCATTGTTCTTTGTAACGCTTATTATAAATCGCGTAGAAATGGGGAACGAGGCCCATCGACTTAATCCGTTTTATGTCTTCATTTTTGAATTCACCCCAAGGTTCGGCTTCGGTCTTTAATTTTTTGGTTTCCGACATTGATGCCAACAAGGAAGTCCGTTTTTCGAGAAGGGTTTCGGCGAATTTCAACAGTTCACCCTCCGTGCATTCGGGGAGAATAGGGTTAGGCAGTGCCTTCCCGGTTTTTGCGGCCTTCTCTTCAGCCTCTTTCAGGGCGAAACCCATTGAACGGTTAACGGTGTCGTATCTTTTGAGTGTGTCAAGGGCTTCGCGAGAATGGTCGTCAACAGCTTTGTGATGGCGTGTGATATCCACCATTCCAAGTTCCTGCAACTCCAATAAAAAAGAATCTATCTCCTTATGGAACACAATAAAAGAGTACTTACTCATTTTAGTAATCATGGTCTCTCCTCCTCTTCTTCGATTAAGTGACGGTTTTTAACGATTTTCTGGGCGGCTTTGGAGAGATTCTCCTCGTCTTCCATATACCGTTTGATCTTTAATATCGCGTCGTGATACCCCGGAATTTGCACCTTTTCGTAAAGATTTACCTTTTGGGTTGTTTTCTTTCTCGAAAAATCGAGTAACCGCATCTTTTCGACGTAAACCTCCGACTCAATGCCTATTCCTGCCAGTTTTTTCAGTATTTGGACCCCTTCCCAATACCAGTACGGTTTGGCGTAAAGGTTGAACTCTTTAACATCATAAACCACCTCTTTAAGCGAAGGCGTTTTGATGCCGGCGACCTTGACGGTCTCAAGTTTGACATCTTTTACCGAGATCAACGACGGCTCGAATTCGTTCCAAAGTCCGGCTAGGTATTCGTACGACTCGAGCGAAGCGGCCAACTCATCCAGAAGTTCTTCTGAACGTTTTTTCGCCTGCTTGACCTCAAAACGAAGAGCTGACTCCTTGTTTTTGAGGGTAGGCAAAGCCTTCTCCCTTACCTTCAACTGTTTGTTGAGGTCGTTCAGAGATGTTTTGTTGAACTGGAATTTAATAGCCATAATTATTGCTAGTTATTTTTCCAATATTTATCGATAAGAACCTGGCGTATACCAAGTTCCGGAATAGTAAAATATTTTTCGAACAGATCCCAAGCAGTATCTAGCATCTCATCAATAGTGATATTAACGTCGATAGCTAATAATCTGTTTGAATAGTCTTTGGCGTAATCCAGACATCTCAAATCATAATCGCTCAGGTCGAATCCGTTTTCCAATTTAGTCTTGGCGTTTGCGGCATCGGAGTATAACCTTACCGCTGTGTTCATGATCTGGTTGTGGTCGTCCCTTGTCTGTTTACCAATAACTAGCTGTTTTAGGCGCGAAAGCGAACGGAACGGGTCGACAATAACCTTACCGGTATCGCTGTCGGTACGCAAGAATAGCTGGCCTTCTGTTATATAACCTGTATTATCGGGGATGGCGTGGGTGATATCGCCGTCGTTCAACGTTGTTACGGCTATAATTGTTATGGAGCCTCCATCGGGTAACTGGACCGCCTTTTCATAAATCTTGGCGAGGTCGGAGTACAACGATCCTGGCATAGAGTCTTTTGATGGGATCTGGTCCATACGGTTTGAAACGATACTTAGAGCATCCGCATAGAGAGTCATATCGGTCAAAAGGACAAGTACCTTTTCATTTTTATCTACCGCGAAATACTCTGCCGCGGCGAGTGCCATATCGGGGATAAGCAGACGTTCAACTGGCGGTTGTTCGGTTGTATTTACAAAGCTGATAATCTTGCCCAATGCGCCAGCGCTCTCGAATTGCTGTTTAAAAAAGAGATAATCGTCGTTTGATAGTCCCATACCGCCGAGGATGATCTTATCCACGTCGGCCCTCAAAGCCACCATAGCCATTACCTGGTTATATGGTTGGTCGGGGTTAGCAAAAAACGGTATCTTTTGTCCCGATACCAAAGTATTGTTCAAGTCGATTCCCGCTATACCGGTTGGTATGAGCTGCGACGGTTGCCTCCTTTTGTAGGGGTTCACCGAGGGACCACCAATATACCTGCGTTCGCCCTCAACTTTTGGACCGTTGTCGATAGGGTCGCCATAGGCGTTGAAGAAACGTCCGGCAAGTTCGTCGCTTACGTTCAGTGCTGGCGGTTCACCGAAGAATACTACTTCGGCGTTGGTTGGGATACCTTCCGTTCCAGAGAAAACCTGGAGTGTTATTAGATCGCCTTTCGATTTTACCACCTGGGCGAGTCTACCGTCAACTGTGGCAAGTTCATCGTTGGTGACACCTTGTGCTTTTAGCGAAACAGTCGCTTTAGTGATGGCCTCAAGATGGGTATATATTCTTTGGAATGCTTTACTTGTCATTGCTAATCAATGTATTAAGTTGACCTAAATATTTATTGAAATCATCACCCTGATAAACAGAGTAATTCATCTGTCGCATATAGTTTATTGCCTCTTTATAGAATTTGGAGCACTCTTCGAAGTTATCGAAATCAAAATCAGTGTCGCATACCTCCAAAATTTTGGTCAGCATGAACTCTTGGCGGGGCAATTGGCAGGAGCAGTCGATCGGGTCAAAAGCATCTTGTTGCAAGACCACGAAGTCGATCAACTCCGATTTCCAATACCTCTTGTGGTATTCTATTGGAACACCGTCGTCGCCCAAGATATTGATCTGCTCATAAGCCTCTTTTCCCCTCAGTATCAATGTTTTGGTCTTGTTGACCATTTCTGACCATTCGGGATTGATCTTTGTGTTGAGGTAATCCACGATCTCGGGATACTCTAGGTATTTGGAATAAGAGTCAATTGGATCAATTGCGGGGTATCTCTTCCTGTCGGCCCTGTTCTGGGAAAGGGCGTAGAAGCATCTCGCCGCTTTTTTTGTCGATTCGGTCACAGGTTCTTTAAGATTACCGCCAGCGGGGGATACCGTACCTATGAAGGTAATTGATCCTGTTTGTCCGTTGTTCAGGATTACCATACCCGATCTGGAGTAGAAATTAGAAATGATCGCGGAGAGGTCGACAGGGAAAGCGTCAGCGCCGGGAAGTTCTTCCATACGGTTACTCATCTCCCTCAATGCCTGTGCCCAGCGCGACGTGGAGTCGGCTAACAACAACACCTTCATACCCATGGCCCTATAGTATTCGCAAAGGGTCATCGCGGTGTAGACTGAAGCTTCACGTGCGGCAACCGGCATGTTGGAGGTGTTACAGATGATAGTTGTTCTCTCCATCAACTTACGGCCAGAACGGGGATCGACCAGTTCGGGGAATTCAGTGAAAATCTCCACAACTTCGTTGGCACGCTCACCGCATGCCGCCATCACTATAATATCGGCTTCAGCCTGTTTAGCCAAAGCGTGTTGGATTACCGTTTTTCCGCAACCGAATGGTCCGGGTATAAATCCTGTTCCACCTTCGGCAATTGGGTTCATGGTATCAATGATGCGGATACCTGTCTCCATGATTTTATTGGGACGGGGTTTCTCTTTGTAGTTGGTTACGGCGACTTTAACTGGCCATTTCTGCATCATGGTAACGATATGCTCTTCGCCTTTGGTATCAATAAGAACAGAAATGGTATCGCTTACCTTGTAACTTCCAGGACCGGCAATGGATTTGATTTTAAACTCACCTTCGAATGAAAAAGGCACCATAATTTTGTGGGATAGCCATCCTTCTTTGACCTCTCCCAGCCAGTCGGCCGCAATAACAGTGTCGCCACTTTTCGCTATTGGTTTAAACTCCCAATTCTTTTCGAGGTCGAGTGGATGGGTCTGCTCGCCCCTTTCCAAGAATACCCCCTTCATAGTTGCCAGGTTGTTCTGCAATCCGTCATAGTTAGCCGAGAGTAGTCCGGGTCCTAGTATAACCTCTAGCATATGTCCCTGAAAATCAACTTTATCGCCGCTTTTTAATCCACGAGTACTTTCGTAAACCTGAATAAAAGCATTCTCGCCTGTAACCTTGATGACCTCCGCCATAAGTCTCGATTCACCGAGAGTCACGTAGCAGATTTCATTTTGGGCAACGGGACCGTCAACTTTAACGGTGACGAGGTTCGAGATAATTCCCGTTACTATTCCTGTGGTTTTCATCCGTATATAATTTTAATTTTTATGGTCGGATGGAACCCACATGTATAACTGACTGTATTCATGCTTTTTCATGTAAAGCTTACATGTGGGTTTCATCTGTATATTATCTGTTTTTTTTACTTTTTTAGATTCAATAACAATTGTCGCTTTACTAAAATCGAATGTCCTATCATTTAGTGTTAGCTTGTTCTGAATAATTATTATGCTGTTTTAAACTAAATAAGTGGTTTTAAAAGGAACCGACACCTTTGAAGGTACCCCTAACCTCGTTGACGAGTTGTTTAAAGAACTCTGCTCCCTTGGTTTTGTCCATTTTGCACCATCTATCGGTGATATGCGCTTTTATCAGGAAAGCAAGGATTACCTCGACGTTGAAGAAATCAAAAGCCGTGATATCGTTTACTTTATCCCATAAAAGTTTGTCGAGCAGCTTCTCCCTTTCTATGATGTTATCGTTATTCAGGATAGTAAGGATTTTGCTTTTATCTCCAAAATAGTAATCGGGTGTACCCACAATATACTTATCGGAGTCCAAAGAAAACCGTTCGGAGAGACGGATTACTTTTAAGTTCCTCACCTCATTGTCGAACACGAAATACTCCCTGATAAATCTGTTTTTTGAGGAGGACGCTCCTGAGTAAAACTCTTCGTTCAAACTCTCCCCATCGAATCCCAGTTCAAGAAATTCAATTAGCTTCCTGTCCTCTTCACTACATTTTTCGTAAAGAGAATCCCTCACTGTTTTATACGAAAAGGATCTATTGTCCAGTTCAGGAACAATGTTGGGAAGACCGGTGATTATATAATGATAGTTGTCCATTATTTACCGAAAAGGATTTTTCTGGTGGCAGGACGGAGATATTCCGAGAAGAGAGCCTCAAAATCTTGGTCGGTGAAGCTTAAATAATAACTACCATCCTTTGGCCCAATCTTGAAACCTGAAGATAAGCCCTTATCGAATCTCACTTCAAAGCCGCCGCCGAAAATTTTGGCGATAGTGTTTTTAAGGAAAAGATCCAGTTCGCCCTTCATGGCAGTAGGCAATATTACCTCCAAGGAGATAGATGCTGTTTTAGCGTCAAAGGCTTTAACTGTCTCGCCAATTATTTTTTGAACAAAATCTTTATCGGAAAAGGCCTGTTTTACCGGTTCTGAAACGGTAGCTTTGATAAGCTCCTCCCCAATCTTCTGTTTTATAACGGAGATTGTCTGCACAGAGGCAATCTTGATATCGCTATCAATCTTTGTCTTGAACTCCTCTGCCTCCTTTTTAGCTTTTGTCACAATGGCTTTTGCCTGTTCGTTGGCTTCGGCAATTATGTTTGTAGCCTCTTGTTTGGCTTTAGCGACCATCTCTTCACCCTGTTGTTGGCCTTTAGCTAACCCTTCATTATAGAGTTTATCCGTTAATTCTTGTAATTTATTTTGCATACTGTTCGGATTTTTTTTAATAAGTCGCAAAGTTAACTATTTTCCGAATCGAACCCAATGCAAAAAAACGCAGAAACCCCAAAAGAGGTATAAATACCCTATTTTTAGCATTTTTTATGTTTTTGGATAGTGTTACCTAAAGTTGTTTTGATTAATATCCCGCCCTTGGATGGCCAACTACAGGGTTTACCCTAACAAATGGATTATTTAGGGGTAATAGAAAAACGACCTTTAATATTATAATAAAGGATATAATTTCTCTAAGCTTATCCCCCTTGAACCTTTCAAGAGTATAAGGGAGTTTATCGGGCAGTTTATACCTATATGTTTAATGGCTTCACCAATGTTTTGGAATGAGGGGTAATCTGGGGGGGCGACTTTAGAGAATTCGGGACCGACAAGGAGGACGGATTTGAAGCCTTTTTCCCGGAGAAGACCGATTATTGCCTTATGTTCGCCTGTACTTGCACTCCCCAGTTCAAGCATATCACCCAAAATACAAAGTTTGTTGGGTTCAGGTATTTCAGCGAAAGCCTCAATAGCTTTGGTCATGCTTACAGGATTCGCGTTGTAAGCGTCGCATACCAAAGTATTAGAATCAGTTTTACGGATCTGCGACCTGTTGTTGGATGGCTCATAACATTGGATAGCATCAATGATGTCGTTAAAACCTACTCCAAAAGCCAGTCCAATTGATACAGCTGTTTTTATGTTATCAATGTTATATTTTCCGAAAAGCTTGGTATTGAGCATCTTTGAATCGACTCCATACTCCACTATCAACTGAAGATAGTAGCTTTCCGAAACTCTTTTAATATCTAGTGGTGTACCGTTGACCGAAGAGAGTGGCGTTGCCCCTACTTTTGATAATTTTATCTGTTCTGTTAGCAGTTGGTCTTTGTCGTTAAAAAAAGCGGTACCAAACTTGCCTTTTAGATACCTATAGAGTTCTGTTTTTGTCGATATAACTCCATCTAGACTTCCGAACCCGGCTAAATGGGCGGTACCTATATTTGTAATGAGCCCGAAATCAGGTTGCGCTATTTCACACAATTCTTCGATATCTCCGGGGTGGCTCGCCCCCATCTCAACAACCAAAATATCGGTGTCAATTGGTGCTGATAAGATTGTAAGTGGCACTCCAATTTGGTTGTTAAGGTTTCCCTTCGTAGAATGTACCTTATATTTTTTAGATAACACCGCTGTAATCAACTCCTTAGTGGTTGTTTTTCCGTTCGTTCCGGTGATAGCCAACACTTTAGCGTTAAGATTATTCCTGTAAAAGGAGGCAAGGGATTGCAACTCCTGGAGCGTGTTACCAACCAACATACATCTGTCGGTAACAGCCCCCGGATCGTCTAAAACAACATATGATGCCCCTTTTTTAAGGGCATCTTGCGCAAATTTGTTCCCATCAAAATTATCCCCCTTTATAGCGAAAAAGAGTTGGTTATCGCTTACCGTTCTTGAGTCGATTGATACTCCTGAAGAGAGCCTAAATAATCTATATAATTCTATTGTATTCATTTACAATTAATTGTTATTTACAACAGAGGCTGCCCAATAACGGAGCAGCCTCTTCATATATATCTATTGTAGTGTGTCCTAAAAACCTGAGGGAGTTCCTACGCGAATCATCGCGCACCTAAAGCCTATGTCGTCCCTCGATTCGTCTTGGTCAAGGTACCTACGTGTCGATGGATTCAACCAATAGGCCCTGTCTTTCCATGATCCACCTTTGTAGACTCTCGCGTTATCGTTTATAAGGGTAACAAAGTCGTTTGTCTCGCCCTCATTTTGGGCGTACATCCTTGTAGAGCCGTCCAAACCGTCATCAACTGTCCAGTCGTTGGCTATCGACGATTTAACGTCGCCATCATTGTAGTTTCTGTAATCACCCTTTTGATAGTTATACCTGTCGGCTACATCCGCATCCGCTACGGTATCAACATAAAGGCGACCTAAATTATCTTTGGTAACGACCTGTCCGTTAGCGTCCCTGCGAAGATCGGTGAATACGTTGCCCCTGAAGGGGTTGAATCCGTCAACATCTTCAGAGGTAAGAGGACGGTAAACGTCCATTACCCATTCGTTAACGTTTCCAGCCATGCAATACAAACCATAATCATTTGGCCAATAGGATCTAACATCCGCGGTAATACTCGCGTTATCGTTGAGACTACCGGCGACACCCATCATATCACCCCTTCCACGGGTAAAGTTGGCCATCATCTCGCCCCTATATTTCATATCGGCGTTTCTTACGTTATGTCCATCCCAAGGAAAAACCCTTCTCTCGTAAATTCTTTCGTCGTAGGTATTTCCCCTCAAACCATAAGCCGCGAACTCGAATTCAGCCTCTGTGGGCAGTCTATAATTCGGTAATAAAACACCGTCCTCAAAATTGGTGCGGCGTTCGGTTTGGTTCGGGTTCAAACTCTCCCTAAGCTGGTTGACCACACCTTCGTACTGTCCGGCCAAATATGCTTCGGTATTAAAGTTATTCTGGTTTCTTTGTTCCGGATCAAAGTTTAACTCGCCCTCGTTAATAAGGATTTGTTCGTTGACCCTGTCGCTTCTCCACAAACAGTAGTCGGATGCCTGTACCCAGCTAACACCAACAACGGGATAGTTGTTGTAGGACGGGTGGCGGAAATAATACTGGACATAGGGATCATTATAACCCATTGGTGTTCTCCAGACAAGCGTATCGGGCAGTGCCCTCCTGTATACTTCTGGATAGTCGGTGTAAACCCTCCTAAGCCAATAGAGATACTCCCTATAATCAATGTTTTTCACTTCTGTCTCGTCCATGTAAAAAGATGATACAGTAACAGCCCTCGGTTCATTGTTCCAGTCGTACAGAACATCTTGCTGTATCTGCCCCATGGTAAAACGGCCGCCTTCTATCAAGACCAAACCGGGACCCGTTACTTGGTCAACTCCCAATGAGACCTCAAACCCGCCATTGTCGGGGTTATTATAATCCCAGCCAGTGGCAGTTGAGACATTTTCATTATAGCTGCTTTGGGTACAAGAAGCTACCAACAAACCAGCACAAACAACTAATAATAAGGTTCTGAACTTATTCATGACTCCTTCAATTACTTTAATATCTTATGAACGCCAAATATAAATAATCCTACTTCAAATCAAGTTTCAAATATAACTAAATATTCGAAAATTTGAATGTATTGATCGACTTTCTTTTATCAACACTATATAAACCGATCGACAATCCTACTTTATGTTGAACGGACAAAGGATGTATGTTGCTGATCGACAATATATTAAACTGATAATTATAATAAAATGTTATTCCATTCAGGGTAGTGGATAGGCCAGCTTGCATATCCATGTTTTTAGAATTATCGTACAGTAAAAGAGCGTTTACGGAGAGTAATTCGCCCCCAATTGAACTTCCCAATACACCTGACAGGCGGTCTTTATCCATTTCTATGGCGGCAACAGGCTTCAACGACAGCTCTTTCCCCCCTCCTATCACAACATCCCCGCCAAACTGTAAAAGTAGGTTCATATCCAACTTGCTCCCCTCATTGTTGTCGGCCGACAAGTTTGGACGGTTCAGGTGCGAAACAGCCAAACCCACGTAATATTCGCTGAACATCACCAAAAGTCCCGATGAAATGTCGGTACGGGTTACCCCCCTATCAGACAATGTCTCACTAGAAGGCAAGACAGCCATACCTACGGGATCTATCTGATCAGGCAATATTACCCCGTCCATATTAAAGCCCCTGTGTAAAACCGATGCGGATAAGCCGGCGGACACATATATATCATCTCCAGCCCTGAAATGGTAGGAATACGACATTCCCCCGCAGAGATCGTTTAAAATTCCGCCCCTTTTGTCGTTTGTCAAGAAAAAAGCGGCCCCGCCGTGTATCGTTGGGAAAAAACCGTCGAACGACATCTGGAGATAATTAAGGTTATAACCGTTGCCCGGGTAAAGTGATAAATATGATAACCTCAATGTTCCGTCGCCCTCCACACCCGCCATACTTGGGTTCGTAATCAGCGCCGAGGGCATGGATACACCGCTACCGTTACCCTGACCGTTAGCGACGGAAAGAAAGGCGACAAAAAAAACATAAACAGATAAAACGCGGTTCACCATTTAAAATTTTCGATGCAATACTAACGATATGAAACAGTTATTATTATATTGGTCAATTAGGTATTTAATTTCAACTCCACTGAAAAGTCAGCCTGTCTGTGGCACTACACTAATCATTGTTCTTATGGAATAGACACTATCCCCCTTACTTATTTAAATTCAAGTCGGTTATTCCTATTCTGGAATCTCCTAACTATCTTTGCCGATTATGGCAAAATTTTTTACTTACATATTCCTACTTGTTTTTCTGCCTTTATACAACCTTTCTTCCCAAGGGTCCAAAGATAATTATTCTTTATCATCCAAACTCTCATCGGGAACTTGGTTTAAGATAGCTATAACTAAGGAGGGAATATATAGGATAAGTTACTCCAAGCTTGCCGAACTGGGATTGGAGGTGCCGTCAAATCCCAGAATTTTCTCAAACAATAACGGACAACTCCCTTATATCAACGGTGAGGTGGAAAACGACGATCTGGAGGAGATAGCGATCTATATAGATAAAGGAACCGACAAAGTATTCAACATTGGCGACTATCTGTTGTTTTTTGGCCAGACACCTGGGAGATGGGAATTCGACGATTCTGTTGGGGAATACAATTACCTCCCACATAATTATTCAGATACGGCCTACTATTTTATCACCTCAGGCGGCTCGTTGGCAAAAACAATCGAGGAGGAGGATTATTTAATAACACACAACCCTGTAATTTCATGGGAGTCGGATGCCCTCTATTACCGCAATATTGAAGAAGAAAACCTTATCAAGTCGGGCCGCCGATGGTTCGAAAAACTTGATCCCAACAAACATCTGGAGATAGACCCCGGATTCATCGATTTAGTGGAAGGGGAACCAATAAAGATCGACATCACAGCCGCCGCCAGATCTTCAGCCCCCACCCAGTTTAGGTTTATGGAGGGGTCTAACCTACAAAGGAGCATCCAGGTAGGAGAGGTCAATTTATCCGACTATAACGGCAAATACGCCGAATTGGTCGATTCAACAGGTTTTTTTAACCCAAAATCCGACGACCCGAATTTTGAACTCCAGTTCTATAATAACGGTGTCCAAAACGCCAAGGGATGGGTCGACTATATAAAACTCCAGGGAAGAAAATACAATGTATTTTATGGGGAAACTGTGTTTTTAATCGACTCCAAATCGGTCTCCCCAGGAAGGGTAACAAGGTTTTATGCGGGTGTTTCGAACCATCCTGAAATATGGGACGTTACGGATCCAGTCAACCCAAAAATAATACTCTACTCAACATATGGGAACAATATATATTTCGACGTACGGACCGATACATTAAGGAGATTCGTGATGTTCGACGACAGCAGGGCATTATCCCCTATTTTTCGCAAAGAAATTGTCCCAAACCAGAATTTACACGGATCTTCCGGGGTTGACATGGTAATTGTGGCGCACCCGCTTTTTAAGAGTTGGGCCGACAGCCTGGCGGAACTGCACAAAGAATTTGATGGGATCACGTCCCTGGTTACCACCCCAGAAGAGATTTATAACGAGTTCTCTGGGGGGATAACCGACATTGTGGCTATCCGTGATTTTGTTAGAATGAAGTATTTGAAACAAATGGGGACAGACAAACCTCTAAAATATCTACTGTTGTTTGGCGACGGATCATATGAAAACCGGACGCCACCACCTGATAACCCAAACTTTATCCCTACCTACCAATCTGAAAACTCCAATGTTGTGGTCTCTTCTTTCACATCCGACGATTTCTATACACTTTTAGAAGATGGAGAAGGTGAAGCTTTTGGCACGGAGGATATTGGGGTGGGCCGACTTCCCGTAACTGATACCGCGGAAGCCCGAATAATTGTCGGTAAAATATCCACATATCTGGATCCCGGGAATCAAGGCGACTGGAAAAATGTTGTCTGTTTG
>Ga0209800_10003610_pt1 | contig 12114 bp, 12 predicted proteins | sample Higcelweek8metaG_FD_187174 | JGI IMG/M metagenome (GOLD analysis project Ga0209800, IMG submission 187174) | Freshwater pond sediment microbial communities from the University of Edinburgh, under environmental carbon perturbations - High... | ecosystem: Environmental > Aquatic > Freshwater >... | reverse complement strand
AAGCTCCACTTCGACCCGCACAACGTGGCCCTCCAGCGCGAGCTGAATATCCAGATCGCCCTGGTGGAGAGCGCTGTCCCGCCAAGGGATGACGAGGACGCCGGGGACGCCGGAGACGCCGGAGACGCCGGAGACATCGACGAGGCCGCCCTGGCCGCCGCCCTGCCCGACCCGGTCACCATGGCCGAGGCCGTGGAGCGGGTGCTCCCGGCCTAGCTCCGCCACAAGCCGCCCCACGGGCCGGAAGCCACGGCCCTACGACTTCTTCGCCTTGTCCGCCAGCACGCCCAGGCGCGCGCGGATGTAGCTGGCCGCCATGTCGGCCAGGGCCTGGTCCTGCCCGCCTGCGGCGGCTCCGGCTCCCAGCGCGGCCAGGTCCTCGTCGATCTGCCGCTCCATGCGCACGGACTCCAGAAACATCACATAGGCCAGGGTCAGGGCTGCGGCGTTCTCGGCGTTGCCGTCGCACACCAGCTCCACCTGCTCCAGGGGCACGGTCTCCAGCAGGCGGTCGGCGAACAGGCCGATCCACTTGGCATAGAGCGCGGGCATGAGCGCCGGGATCAGCCCTGCCAGGGCCTCGGAGGTGGCGCGGTCGGTGGTGGCCTGGGTCACGTCCAGATAGTCGCGCAGGGCCTCCTTGCGCCGGGCCTCGTCCTGGGACGTGCGCTCCAGCAGCAGGGCCGTGATGTGGGCGCGGGCGTTGTCCGCAGTCATGGACACGGTGGTGGACGTGGTCATGGGCTGGTCTCCTGTGGGCAAATTTGCGGGGCGTAAACCGGCGCGGCGGCCCGGATTCACCTGCGCGGCGGGCGGCCACTCCGGTCTTTTCGTCCGCGCGCAAAGGGAGTATCACCCGCTCTTGCCTCTGGCAATGCCGCTGGAAACGCCGCCGAGGATGTCGGCACGGAGCCCGTCGTGATCGAAAGCCTGCTCGTGTATCTGCCCCTGGCCAAGGTGCTCGCCGCCTTTGGCTTCATGCTGCTGGGCCTGCGCCTGCGCCAGCCGCTGTGGCTGTCTGTGCTGGCCGGGGGCCTTGTGCTGGCCCTCTTCTTCGGCATGCCCCTGACGGTCTGGGCGCGCGTCTCGGCGCTCTCGGTCTTTCAGCGCGAGACCTGCTTCCTCGTCGTGATCCTGGCCCTGATCCTGTTCCTGTCCGAAGTGCTGGACAAGAGCGGCCAGACCAACCGGCTCATGCAGGCGGCCTCGGGCTTCCTGCGCGACCCCAGGCTGCGCCTGGCCTTCTTTCCGGCCCTGGTGGGCTTCTTGCCCATGCCCGGCGGGGCCGTGTTCTCCGCGCCCATGGTGCGCGACATGGCCGACGAAATGGGACTGGCCCGGCGCGACACGGCGCTCGTCAACTACTGGTTCCGGCACCTCTGGGAGCTGTGCTGGCCGCTGTATCCGGGCATCATCCTGGCCTCGTCCCTGGCCGGAATCCCGCTGGCGCGGCTCATCGTGTACACTGCGCCGTGCATCGGCCTGTGCCTGGGCCTGGGCTGGGTGTTCATCATGCGCCCGGCCGTGGCGCACCTGAAGGGCGCGGGCATTCCCGAGGCCGCGCCGCGCGACATCAAGGCCGCGCTGACGCAGGGGCTGCCCATGCTGGTGGCCATCGTGGGCGGGCTGGGGTTGGAGGTCGGCATGACCTTGCTCGCGCCGGACTTGCCGTTCGAGCTGGGCATCATGACCGCGCTGGCCCTGGCCATCCTCTGCGCGCTGGTCCAGAACCGCGTGGGGCCGCAGTTCGTGGCCGGGGTGCTGCGCAAGGCCGAGCTGTATCAGCTGGTGGCGCTGGTGGTGTCCATCCTGATGTTCAAGGACGTGCTCCAGGAGTCCGGCGCTGTGGAGCAGCTCGCGCGCGTGGCCTCCGGTCCGGGCGCGCTGTTCGCCCTGACGCTCCTGCTGCCGTTCCTGGTGGGAGCCATCTCCGGCATCAGCGTGGCCTTCGTGGGCTCCACCTTCCCCATCCTGCTCGGCCTCATCGCCAACACGGGCGCGGGCGACCAGCTCATGCCCCATCTGGTGCTCGGCCTGTTCGCCGGGTTCACCGGAGTCATGGTCTCGCCCCTGCACGTCTGCTTCGTTCTGTCCTGCCAGTTCTTCGGGGTCGACATGGCCCAGGCCTGGCGGCGGCTTCTCGCTCCCTGCGCACTGCTGCTGGGCTGCGGCATCGCCTGGTTCTTCGTGCTCACCTTGGGCTGAAGCGCCTTCCTGGAAAGAATATTTCTTGCATGATGCCGGGAGTCGGCTCCCATGCGGAAAATCCTTCCGGAGGCATCCATGAGCACAGACGGCATTCCCAGCGCATCCTTCACCCCACCCGTCATTGCACCCACCGTCAATGTGTCACGCAGCAAAGCGCAGACCAGCGTTCGGGATGCTTCAGCTCGCGCTTGCGATCAAGCCGCTGGCTCGTCCGCCTGGCGTGAGGCCGGGCAGAACTATGATGTGTGCAACATGAATCTGGCCGAGATGGAGAAGATGACCACGCAGCTTTACGAGGCCGGAAGCATCAGCCTGTTCGACAAGGCCGTCCTGACTTTTGATCCGACGCAGGTGCCTGTGAACGGGCAGCAGCTTGGCGAGGACAGTATCCGCCTGACCAAGGGCGACGCCCAGGGCCGCCGCGACTGGATCAAGGAATTCGAGTTGCAGAAGGCCAGGGCCGAGAGCCTGGGCGAGACACGGAACGCGGCCGTTGACGCGCGCATGCTGGAGGTGTTGCGCCGGGTCAAGGCCGGGGGAGCCCCTGCCCTCAACCTGGCGGTCTAGAATCCAAACCCTTCCGGACCGATCCGCTACATTCCCGCCAGCAGCCAGCGCCACACGGGCAGCGTGAGGAACGAAAGCGGCGTGCCAATGCCCACCATGAGCGCGGCCAGCTCCGGGTCCAGCCCGTTCTCCGTGGCCAGGATGGCCCCCAGGACCATGGGCGGCATGGCCGCCTCGAACACCGTCACCTGGGCCAGCAGCCCGGTATTGCCGAACCCGTGCGCCGCCACCAGCCAGATGAGCGCCGGGGCCAGCACGAGCTTGTAGGCCAGGCCCAGGGCCAGCGGCCTGGCGCTTTTTCCGGGCAGGCGGAAGGTCAAGCCCAGGCCCACGGCCACCAGGGACAGCGGCACCAGGGTCGCGCCGATGCGCGTGAGGCCCGAGACCAGCCAGTCCGGCAGGGCCACGGGCCGCAGCAGCAGCCCCAGCGCCAGGGCCTGGAAGGGCGGAAAGAGCAGCATGCGCCCGAGCGCGCTGCGCATGGCCGCGCCGCCGCCTTGGCCGCGCCCCGAGAGGTGCGAGGCCAGCAGCACGCCGGGGATGGCCAGGACGATGGTGGTGCCGGGGTTGTCGCACAAAAAGGCCACGTAGGTCAGGTCGCGGCCGTAGAAGGCCTCGATCATGGGCAAGCCGATGAAGATGACGTTGCTCATGCCCCCGGCCAGCAGCAGGCAGCCGAAGGTCTGGCGCGAGAGGCCGAAGAGCCGCGCCGCCAGGCCGAAGAACACCAGCCCCCCGGTGAAGATAATCCAGGCCATGCTGCCGGGCAGGAAGACCTCGGCGGTCAGCGGCATGGCGCGGGCGGCCAGAAAGGCCACGGGCGGCACGCAGAACTGGATGACCACCCCGGCCAGGGTGCGGTCCGCGCCCTCGGGCAGCCGCCCGGACCAGCGCAGCAGGACGCCTGCGGCCAGGCTTATGACGGCGATGAAGATGCTGTCCACAGGACTCCCGCGTTAGAGGTGGGCTCGCAGCGCCCTAGACGTAGATCGTCCCGCGCAGATACAGCGCGGCCCGGCCCGCGATGCGCACGCGGTCGCCCAGAAGTTCGCAGAACAGCCTGCCGCCCCTTTTGGAGGCCTGGAAGGCGTTGAGCCGGGTCTTGCCCAGGCGCGCGGCCCAGAAGGGCATGAGCAGGCTGTGCGCCGAGCCCGTCACCGGGTCCTCCGGGATGCCCACCTCCGGGCAGAACACCCGCGACACGAAGTCGAAGCCGCCGCCCGCACGACCGGGCGCGCTGGCGATGTTGCAGACGTAGGGCAGTTCATGCAGGGCCGCGAGGTCCGGGGTCAGGGCGCGCACCACGTCCTCGTCGGCGAAAACGCACAAGAGGTCGCGCAGGGCAAAGGCTTCGAGCGGCTTTGCGCCAAAGGCCCGGACCATGGTCCCGGTGATGGCCACGGGCTGGGGCGGCCAGGAGGGGAAGTCCAGGGTCAGCAGGTCCCCCTGCCTTTCCACGAACAGCGGGCCGCTCTGGGACTCGAAGCGCAGGCGCGGGCCGGAAAAGCCCAGCTCGTTGAAGAGGACGAACGCGGCGGCCAGGGTGGCGTGGCCGCAAAGGTCGATCTCAAAAGTCGGCGTGAACCAGCGCAGGTGATAACCCCGCTCCCCGCCAAGGGGCACGAAGAAGGCCGTCTCCGAGAGGTTGTTCTCCGCCGCGATGGCGGAGAGGGTCTCGTCGGGCAGCCAGGAGGCCAGGGGCACCACGGCCGCCGGGTTGCCGGAGAACACGCCCTCGGCAAAGGCGTCGACCTGATAGAGCGGAAACGCTTGCGTCATGGCTGTCCTCTCCTTGGAAGGAATTGCCGGCCAGGGGGCCTGGGGCTCTCTCAATTGCTGTCTGCGGCCGGAAGGAGCATGGCGATCCTCCTAAAACCCGCTTCCGGGCCCAATGGTCCGGGAAGAGCGCGGCACGGCGCGGCGCGGCCTTTGGCTTGGCTGACGAATGCCCGAAGGGAAACCCCGCCTGCGCTGCGCAGCCCGCAGCTAGCCCTTCAGGAACACGTCCGGCGGCAACGCGCTGCCGCCTTCCACACGCAATGCCTCGGCCAGGAGCGCCAAGGTCGCGGCCTCGCCCTCGGGCCCGATGTCCAGGCTGGCCTCGGTGACGAACATCCCGATGTGCCGGGCGATGACGCCCGCGTCCATCTCCTGGGCGTGCTGCCGGATGTACGCGCGGCTGGCCTCGGGGTGCGCGCGGGCGTGGTCCAGGCTGGCGCGGATGCCCGCGTTCACGGCCTGGGCGACATCCAGGCCCAGGGACCGGCGCAGGACAATGCAGCCGAGCGGGATGGGCAGGCCGCGCCCGGTTTCCCACCACGCGCCCAGGTCCAACAAACGCTCCAGGCCGTGCTCGGCAAAGGTGAAGCGGCCCTCGTGGATGACCACCCCGGCCGCGCAGTCGCCCTCTGTCACGGCGGGCATGACCTGGTCGTAGACCAGCTCGATGAGCCGGGGCTCTATGCCGCGCTCCCGGCAGAGCAGCCCGAAGATGAGGTTGGCCGTGGTGCGCCGACCCGGGATGGCCACGCGCCGGCCGTGCAGGTCCTCCAGGCGCGTTGCGCCCTTGGCCACGAGGATCGGCCCCACGCCCCGGCCGAGCGCCCCGCCCGCGCGCAGCAGGCGGTACTCGCCCAGCATCCCGGCGGCGGCGGCCACGGACACCTTGCACACATCCGGCAGCCCTGCGCTCGCGGCCTCGTTCAAGCGCTCCACATCGGCCAGGGTCACGTCGAACTCGACGCCCGGCACCCGCACCAGGCCGGACGCCAGGGCGTGGAAGATGAAGGTGTCGTTGGGGCAGGGCGAGTAGTGCAGGCTGAGGCGCATCAAGATTCTCCGGTACTTCCGTATTCTTTCAGAGGGTTGACGAGGATGGTTGGCGCCGGCTGTTGACAGCGCATGCCCGCAGGCATACGAATGACCACCCGGTCATTTCTCCGGGCAGAGTACCCGGACCGCATCCGGGAGGCAAGCTGAAAACGGTTGGATCCATGGACACGCCAAGCCCCGCACCCCGCTCAAACCCAGATTCGGCCCCTGGCTCGACCTTCAACAACCTGGACCCGCAGAAGCAGCGGCGCGTGCTGGACGAGAGCCTGCGCGAGTTCGCCGAGCACGGCTACCACCAGGCCAGCATCAACCGCATCGTGGGCCGCCTGGACATCGCCAAGGGGTCGCTGTTCCAGTATTTCGGCAGCAAGGAGGGGCTGTTCCGGCACCTCTTCCGCCGCGCCGTGGACGAGATCAAGGCGCCCTTGCGCGCCATCCGCGACGCCGACAGCGCCGAGGCCTTCCCGGACCGCCTGAAGCGCGTCTTCACCGCCAGCGCGGCCTTTGCCCAGGCCCACCCCTTCCTCTGGGGCATCTACCGGCGCATGCTGACCCAGGAGGACTTCCCCCTGCGCGCCACCCTGCTCTCCGAGGTCCGCGCCGAGGGGCTCACCTTTTTCCGCGAGCTCATCGAACTCGGCCAGAAGCAGGGCTCCGTGCGCCCCGACCTGGACCCGGCCCTCGCGGCCTTTGTCATCGAGGCCACCCTGGACCGCGCCCTGACCGCCCAAGGCTCGCCCCTGCTGGATGCTGGCCTGGGCCTCTCGTCCGACCCGAACACGCGCCAGGCCCGCCTGGACGCCCTTGCCGAGGCCCTGTGCCAGGGCTTCTCGGTTCCCTTTGCCTCACGCACCGCCAAAGGAGACGCTAATGCCTGACCTGAAACGATTTAACGCTCTGGGCCTGGGCGCGGTCGCCCGCAAGGTCCAGGCCGGGGAGCGCCTGAGCCTGGACGAAGGCCGCGCGCTCTATGCCTGCCCGGACGTGACCGCCGTGGGCGCCCTGGCCCACCTGCGGCGCACCGCCCTGCACGGCGACCGCACCTTCTACGTGGTCAACCGGCACATCAACTACACCAACATCTGCGTCAACGGCTGCGCCTTCTGCGCCTACCAGCGAGAGAAGGGCCAGGACGGGGGCTTCGAGCTCTCCATCCAGGACGCCGTGGACCGCCTGCTGGCCGCGCCCCTCACCCCGCGCGAGGTGCACATCGTGGGCGGCTGCCACCCGGACCTGCGCCTGGCGTTCTTCGTGGACCTGCTGACAAGCGTGCAGAAGGCCCTGCCCCAGGCCACGCTCAAGTGCTTCACCGCCGTGGAGATCGCGCATTTCGCCCGGCTGGAGGGGCTCAGCACCATCGAGGTGCTGCAGACCCTCAAGAACGCGGGGCTGGCCATGCTGCCGGGCGGCGGGGCCGAAATCTTCGCGCCCGAGGTGCGCCGCCGCATCTGCCCGAAGAAGAGCGATGCCGTGGAGTGGCTGCGCATTCACGGCGAGGCCCACGCGCTGGGTCTGGCCACCAACGCCACCATGCTCTTCGGCCACCTGGAGAGCATTGAGGACCGCCTGGACCACCTGGACCAGCTGCGCAGGCGGCAGGACGAGTCGCTGCGGAACGGAGGCAACGGCTTCACCTGCTTCATCCCCCTGCCCTTCCAGACCGAGAACAACGCCATCAAGGTGGCGCGCCCGCTCACCGGGCTGGACGAGCTCAGGACCATCGCCGTGTCCCGGCTGATGCTGGACAACATCCCGCACCTCAAGGCCTACTGGGTCATGCTCACGGTGAAGCAGGCCCAGGCCGCGCTGTTCTTCGGGGCCGACGACCTGGACGGCACCGTGGTGGAGGAGAAGATCGGACACATGGCCGGGGCCACCAGCAGGCAAGGCCTGACCAAGGCCCAGCTTGAGGCCATGATCCGGGGCCTGGGGCTGACCCCTGTGGAGCGTGACGCGCGGTTCAACCCCATTGGAGGCCAGGCATGAGCCCGAAAATCCAGACCCTTCTCGACGAGGCGGCAGAGGGCCGCAGGCTGACCCTGGACGAGGCCCGGCTGCTCCAGCTGGAGGCCCCGCTGCACGACCTGGGCCACGCCGCGCACCGTGTGCGCCTGCGCAAGCACCCGGAGCCCGTGGTCACCTACGTTGTGGACCGGAACATCAACTACAGCAACGTCTGCGTCTGCGCCTGCCGCTTCTGCGCCTACTACCGCGCGCCGGGGCATGACGAGTGCTTCGTGCTCTCCTTCGAGGAGATCGGGCGGAAGATCGCAGAAACCATCGCCCTTGGCGGCACGCAGATCCTCATGCAGGGCGGGCACCACCCGGACCTGCCGCTCTCCTGGTACGAGGACATGCTGCGCTTTATCAAGGCCAACTACGACATCCACGTGCACGCCTTCTCCCCGCCGGAGATCGTGCACTTCGCCAAGATCAGCGGCCTGAGCACGGCGCAAGTAATAAATAGACTGAAAGCCGCTGGCCTGGACTCCATCCCCGGCGGCGGGGCCGAGATCCTGGTGGACAGCGTGCGGGCCAAGGTCTCGCCCAACAAGTGCCCGGCAGGCCAGTGGCTGGCCGTCATGGAGGAGGCCCACGCACAGGGCCTGCGCACCACGGCCACCATGATGTTCGGGCACGAGGAGACCGAGGAGGAGCGCCTGGAGCACCTCTTCAACGTGCGCGCCAGCCAGGACCGTACAGGAGGATTTACCGCCTTCATCCCCTGGACCTTCCAGCCGGACAACACCAACATCGTCGCCCGGCCGCTCACCAGCCCGGAGTACCTGCGCATGCTGGCCCTTGCCCGCCTGGTGCTGGACAACGTGGACAACGTGCAGGTGTCCTGGGTCACCATGGGGCCGAAGATCGCGCAGCTGGCGCTGTACTTCGGCGGCAACGACTTCGGGTCGACCATGATCGAGGAGAACGTGGTGCGCGCGGCCGGGGTCAGCTTCCGGCTCTCGCAGGGGGAGATCGACACGCTGGTGCGCGCCGCGGGCTTTGAGCCCAGGCAGCGGCGCATGGACTACCGGCTGGTGGAGGACAAGAAGTAATGGCAACGCCGCACAACGCGCCGATCCGGCTGGGCCGCATCGGCTACCTGAACGTGCTGCCCCTGCACTACCCGCTGGAGACAGGCATGCTGGCCGGGGATTTTGAGCTGGTGTCCGGGCCGCCCGCAGAGCTCAACGTGCTCATGGACCAGGGGCGGCTCGACCTCTCGGGCTGCTCGTGCATCGAGTATGCGCGGCACCCGGAAAAGTACCTCATCGTGCCGGACCTGGCCATCGGCAGCCGGGGGCCGGTACAGAGCGTGCTGCTGCTCTGCCGCACCCGGCCCGAGGACCTGGACGGCCGGACCATCCTGGTCAGCGCCCAGACCCACACCTCGGCCGCCCTGGTGGACCTGCTGCTCAAGCGCCACGTCGGCGTGACCCCGCGCTACCAGACGGGCGACGCCACGGCCCTCCTGGCCGCCGGAGAGCGGCCCGAGGCCATTTTGTGCATCGGCGACGAGGCTCTGAACCTGCGTCGGCACCCGGACTATCCGGTGCGCATGGACCTGGGCGAGGCCTGGCGGCAGTGGACCGGCCAGCCGTTCATCTTCGGGTTGTGGATCGCCAGCAGGGAGGCGGTGCGCACAAGGCAAGCGGAAGTCCAGGCCGGGGCCAGGCTGCTCATCGAGGCCAAGAAGTGGGGGCAGGCGCACCTGCAGGCCATCTCCGCCGTGGCCGCGCCGAACAGCATCCTCACGGAGCAGGAGATGCGCTCCTACTTCGACGGGCTGGTCTACGACCTCGGCGCGGAAGAGCTGGCCGGACTGCGGCTGTTCTACGAGCTGCTGGCCGAGGCCGGGGTCATCAAGGCAGCGCCACAGCTGGAGTTTCTGCCCCTGGACTGAAACGCTCCGCCATTAGCCGTCGGCCCGTTAGCCGTCGGCCGAGTTGCGGACGTGGTCGATGAACAGGTTGGCAGCGGGCAGAAGTTCGCGGCCCTGGCGCTGGATGAGGTAGAAGGAGCGCTCCAGCAGCTGGGGCATGACCTCCAGCTCCACAAGCTCGCCCCGGTCCAGATAGGGCTGGGCGGCCAGGCGCGAGACCACGCTGACGCCAAGGCCCGCGCGCGAGCACTGCAGGGCCGCTTCCGTGCTTTCCACCCACAGGGACACCTTGAGTTCGCCGATGGACATGCCCGCGCCCTTGAGCAGGGTCTCCAGGTAGCGGCGCGTGCCGGAGCCGCGCTCGCGCAGGATCCAGGGCCAGGGGCGCAGGTCCTTCAAGGACTTGGGGGCCGGGCGGACCGAGGCGATGTCTGCGGCGGCCACAAGCACGAGCTCGTCGCGGCGCAGGGGGTAGAAGGCGATGCCCTGCTGCTCCGGCTGCGAGCCCACGATGCCCAGCTCAAGCCTGCCCTGGCCCACCTGGCGGATGATGGAGTCGGTGTCGCCGATGGTCAGGTGCACGCGCAGGGAGGGGTACAGCGCGAGAAATGTCTTCAGCAGGTCCGGCAGGATGTAGTTGGCCGGGATGGTGCTGCCGCCGAGGAGCAGGTCGCCCACCACCATGTCGCGCAGCAGGCCGATCTCGGAGTTGATGCGCCCCACCTGCTGGAAGACCTGCTTGGCGCCCCGGTAGAGCACCTCGCCAGCCTGGGTCGGCACCACCGTGCGCCCCAGGCGGTCGAACAGGGGAACGCCGAGTTCCTCTTCCAGGTTAGCCACATGCGCGCTGATGGTCGGCTGCGAAAGCTGAAGCTCCAGGCCAGCCTTGGAGAAACTTTTGAGTTCATAGACCTTGCAAAAGGCCTCGAGTTTACGAAAGTCCATTGGTAACCTCCGATGTGACAAGGGCTTTACATCAGTGTTACCAATATCGCAAGTCAAAAAAGAAGGGGCGACAGTGTCGCCCCTCATTTCTCTGTATCCAGCCGTGACTTTTTAGACCACGGACTTCTTCATGGGCTTGGCGGCCTTGGGCGCGGCCTTGGGCTTTTCAGCCTTGGGCTTTTCCGTCTTGGGCTTGGCGGCCTTGGGCTTGGCGACCTTGGCGGGCTTTTCAGCCTTCTCCTCAGTCTTGCCCTCGGCGGCTTCCTTGGTCTTTGCTTCGGCCTTGGGAGCCTCGGCAGGAGCGGCCTCGACCTTCTTCTCAGCCAGCTTGGTCAGCTCGAAGATGACCATGGGCGCGGCATCGCCAACGCGCGCGGCAGAGAGCTTCACGATACGGGTGTAGCCGCCCTGGCCGCCAGCGTAGCGCGGGCCAACGTTGTCGAACAGGTGCTGCACGAGCTTGTGGTTGCCCAGGACCTTGAAGGCCTGACGGCGAGCCGACAGGTCGTCCTTGAGCGCCAGGGTGATCAGACCGTCAACCACGGCCCGCAGTTCCTTGGCCTTGGCCTCGGTGGTGCGGATGGTTTCGTGGGCGAGCACGGCCCGGGCCATGTTCTTGAACATGGCCTTGCGGTGGGAGCTGTTCCGGTTCAGCTTTCTTCCGGACTTATTATGCCTCATTTCTTTCTTTCCTCTTGAGCAATTCCTGGAATTTCTTCTCGGAGGTCTCGTCGGTCATGCCGAAGCGCAGGTCCATGCTCTCGAGCACGCGGCGGATCTCGTCCAGGGACTTGCGGCCAAAGTTCTTGGTCTTGAGCATGGCGGCCTCTGTGCGCTGCACCAGCTCGCCCACATAGGCGATGTTGGCTGCCTTGAGGCAGTTGGTGGCGCGCACGGAGAGCTCAAGCTCGTCAATGCTCTTGAGCAGGTTCGGATTGAGGTCGAGGTCGTTGTCGGCGCTCTTCTTCTTGTCCGAGGAGGTCTCGTCGAAGTTGATGAACACGGACAGCTGATCCTTGAGGATCTTGGCGCTGTAAGCCACGGCGTCCTCGGGGGACAGCGAGCCGTCGGTCCAGACTTCGAGCAGGAGCTTGTCGTAGTTGGTCATCTGGCCGACGCGAGCCTGCTCCACCATGTAGGCCACTTTCCGCACGGGCGAGAAGCTGGCGTCCAGGGTGATGAGCCCGATCTCGTCTTCCAGGCCCTCGTGCATCTCGGACGGCACGTAGCCCTTGCCCATGCGGATCTCAAGCTCCATGCGGAACTCGCGGTCCTCGGACAGGGTGGCGATGTGCTGCTCGGGGTTGAGCACGCGGACGTTCTGATTCTCTTTGATGTTGCCAGCCGTGACCGGGCCCTTCTTCTTGGCCTCAAGGACCAGCTTCTGGGGCTCGACACTGGTCATGGCCAGGCGCACCTGCTTCAGATTGAGGACGATCTCGGTGACGTCCTCAAGCACACCCTTGACGGTGGTGAACTCGTGCTGCACGCCCTCGATGTGCGCGGCAACAATGGCCGCACCCTGGAGGGAGGACAGAAGCACACGCCGGAGGGAGTTGCCGATGGTGGTGGCAAATCCGCGCTCCAGGGGCTCGCACACAAACTTCCCATACATCTCGGTGGACTTGGGGTCGCGCACGAGCTGCTCCGGCTTTACCAGCTCGGACCAGTTGCGTGTG
>Ga0209800_10003609_pt1 | contig 12117 bp, 9 predicted proteins | sample Higcelweek8metaG_FD_187174 | JGI IMG/M metagenome (GOLD analysis project Ga0209800, IMG submission 187174) | Freshwater pond sediment microbial communities from the University of Edinburgh, under environmental carbon perturbations - High... | ecosystem: Environmental > Aquatic > Freshwater >... | reverse complement strand
TTTTTGGTCGCGCTTCCCATTCGCCCATAGGGTGCTTCGCGAAGGGAAGATTTTCGATCCCCGCCGGGCCCATCTTTTACCCCTGAGGACCTCCAGTTGGACAAAATTACTCCAAATTTATCGGGGTATTTTGCTTTAATAGAGTACGATTTTTTTTGATTCAAACTGCTTCCTAGATCAATTTTCTCGAAATTGAAGTTCGAAAGGTGTTTCTTTTTTTCGCATTTGAGTACATTCTGTAAGTCGTAAGTCTTATACTTGTTATTTATAAGTCGGTTTGTGCTAATATATGATTGTTATGGATTCAATTAATAAGTTCGGAGCCTGGTTGGTCAATTCAAATAGAGCCACTTTGATTGAAACAGAGGTTACTCAGTGGACATAGCCAAAAAAACTGTACGGTTCTAACTTTTGTGGGCAAAACCACTCCGCACTTTTCTCCTCCAGGCCGGACATAAGACTATAAAAAGCCGTTTGCATGAGTGAAAAAATAGCATCCAGCAAACACAAATAAAACAAGGAAAAAATGCCTGATTCACGAGCGTTTTCTTCAGAGCAAAAAACGGTTCAACGCATACGTTTTCCGATACGGGCAAAAATCACTGTTCCGTACTTGATTCTCTCTCTGGTATTGGCACTGGCAGCTGCTTACGTAATTACACAATTGGTTACAGAAAATGTGCAGGAGCGTTTCAACAGACAATTATTTGAATCTGGAAAGATTTCATCTGAATTGATTGTTGGTTACGAAACAAAACTATTGGAAACCCGACGGTTGCTGGCGAATGTCGAAGGTGTTCCTTCTGCCATCCTCTCAAATGATCCGGATGCTTTGAGATCTCTTACGCTGGGAATCATCGCGAATGACCAGCAGGAAGCAGTCGAATTCCTCGACGCTAAGGGCAACCACGTGCTGTCCATCCATCATCGTCCTGGTGGAAACCCGGAGGATTATGAAGCCTCCACTGGTGGTCAGACCATATTTTCCGATCTAGAGATAGTACAGAATGTAATAAATGGTTTGATTGATACCCAGGGCGACAAATTTGCTGATCTCGTAAGGGCTGATTTTGGAGATTTCCTTTATGTTTCAGGACCAATTTATAATGCTCAAAATGAGCTCGTCGGGGTTGTCATGGTGGGCAGGTCTCTTCCAACCATGGCGGAGGATATGCGTGTTAAAACATTTGCTCAGATCAGTTTTTATGATCAATCCGGACAAGTAATTTACAGTACCCTTCCGTTTCCGCATAACCTGACTCCTGACCTGGCTGTACAGACCATCTCTCTTAAAGATGTCAGCAGCACAACACGTGATCTTTCAAATTCGCGGGACATGACCGTAGCAAACATACTCTATTCTGAAGTCCTTGGCTCATGGGAAGTTCGTGGAGGTTATCAACTTGGCGTGTTGGGAGTTGCGTTAAGTAAAAACACTTTGGTAGCAGTTTCCACAAGTTCGCGTTGGGAAATATTCCTTTTGGTTGGGTTTGCACTTTTCTTGATTATTCTCCTCGGGATTAATCTGGCAAACTCGATCACCCGCCCTTTGCTTCGATTGGTACAAGCCTCCAAAATAGTAGCAGACGGCAATTTGAATGTAAAACTGAACGCACAGTCGAATGATGAAGTCTCAGTTCTTACTAATTCATTCAATAAAATGGTGGCAAGTCTTCATCAATCGCATAACGAATTAATTCAATCCTATGATGAGACGCTTAAAGGATGGGCAGATGCCCTTGAGCTTCGAGATAAAGAGACAGAAGGTCATTCAGAGCGAGTCGCCTTTCTAACTATCCAATTGGCTAAGGCGATGGGAATTAAGGGTGGTGCACTCATGAATATCCGGCGAGGCGCATTGCTTCACGATATCGGCAAGATGGGTACACCTGATTCCATATTACATAAAACCGGTCCATTAAACGAAGAGGAGAGGAGAATTATCGAGAAGCATCCCCAGGATGCCTACGACATGTTAAAAAAGATAGACTATTTAAAGTCAGCGCTGGAGATCCCTTACTCTCATCATGAGAGATGGGATGGGAGCGGCTATCCCCAAGGTTTGAAAGGAAAGGATATTCCGATCGCAGCAAGAATATTCGCTGTGGTAGATGTTTATGATGCATTGACTAGCGATCGGGTATACCGAAAAGCTTACCCCAAACCGGCGGCCATCAAGTATTTGAGTGAAAATAGTGGAAGAGATTTCGATCCAAGCGTTGTGGATGCTTTTGTTCGGATCATGAATTCGGCTTGATAGGATCTTATGACCTCGATAAATACCACTACCTCTGCCAAAGAGGACCCGACTAGGAATGACAAATCGCGACGACTATCCGGCGTTGCAGTCCTTTTCATCATTCTTGCCTGTTTAGTGATTCTATTTCTAACGATATTGGTATTTAATGAATTCGTAAAAGCAACTAGACCTGGCATCTTGTCTGTTTCGATTCGAGCTGACTCGCGGGCTAACTACCAACCGGAGACGACCAGAGACGTTTTCCCTCAAATCAATAAAAATATCCTCAGCCAGATCATCATTGAAATCCCGGCAACAGGCAGCCCCCAAGACCGCCAGGGAACTTTAGTTTCCGCGATGCTGTCACCGGTACCCACAATGACCCCCAATCCTCACCTGGTTGCGTCTGCCACACAGGCATCTCCTCCCACCGAGATACCAACACTCACTCCATCCCAAACTGTATCTTTCACTCCAAGTCACACTCCAAGCCTCACGCAGACCTTCACCTCCACATTGACAACAACAAATACCCCCACAATGACCAGGACATCCACCTCCTTAATGACAAGGACATCCACCACCACTTTCATTGCAACATTTACCCCCACAATGACGAGGACGTACACCCGCACGCCAAGCATTACAATCACGCCAACTAAATCTCCCACTACTACGCAAACATTCACCCCAACGCCCACGGATACCTTCACACCAACCGAAACCCCCATGGTAACTGAGACTCCAACAAGCACGCCGACGTTCACCCCCACAGCCACCTTCACCGCCACCTCTGGCAGCCCGGTTGCATGTAACCCATCTGAAATTTATTTCAGTTCCTCGCCAAATATTTACTTTAACAATGATGAGCTTCTGGCGGACATTACGAATGATTTCTCATCTGCCATCAAGATTACAGAATTGCATCTCGATTGGCAGGATGCAGGTCCCACAAAATTGGATTTCATCCAATTGGGCGTGACAGATATCTGGGATACAAATGGCAATCTTTTCGATAATAATCCACCCAGTGATTTTGCCGTGTCAGGTTCGGAATATGATTGGGATTCGGCCAATGGGGCGCGAACAATAAATACAGGCGGTATGAAAACCCTCTTAATTAACTTTTATCCCGATTCCGACGTCCTGCCTGCCGGGCTGTACACACTGCATGTGACCTTTGGCCTTTCAGCCAATTGTTACATTGAAACCTCGATCATAAAACCGTAATGGTTGCATTCTTTATTCTTGGAATTCTTCACTTAATGATCCGCTAAGAATATTGAGCCTGAATTCGACTGGTCGCAGGCACCATCGAGGTATGGTATTCCCCTCTCGTTTCACTCGGGGGTGCACACTTGCCCTGGCGGGCAGTGCCAGGGAAAACCGCGACAATCCCCGCCGAGCCCACCATATACCCCCATCATCGGGGGTTTTTGTTTGGGTTTTGCTTCCTCGCCCCCGGTCCTCCCTCCCTTTGGTCGGGAGTGCACACTTGCCCTGGCGGGTATCTTCTACCAAAGCCTGCCCCCTGCTTGTTCGCGTTAAGAGACCTGAAAAAGACCGCTCATCTGGCTGTGCCCGAATCCTATCATGACGGATTGAGAGAAAAGCGTAAGCCACCATCCGCTGGTATAATCCCAGGCATGCCTGAAGAGTTGTTCATATGTGTGGATGTTGAAACTGCGGGTCCGATTCCGGGTCAATATGCCATGCTTTCTATAGGCGCCTGCCTTGTGGATGATCCTTCAACTACTTTCTACGTTGAACTTCAACCAGACCGCGAGGGTTTTTCGCCCGAAGCGATGAGAATACATGGCTTATCACTTGACTCGTTAAAGCAAACTGGTTTGCCGCCAAAAGAAGCGATGGAACAATTTTCATCGTGGGTAAAAAAAGTATCCCTTTTGGATCGCAAGGCGGTTTTTGTCGCACTAAACGCGCCATTTGACTGGATGTTTGTGAACGATTATTTCCATCGCTACCTCGGGGAAAATCCGTTCGGACACAGCGCACTGGATATTAAGGCATACTTCATGGGGCAGATGGGTGTCAATTGGGCTGAGACCTCCCTCAAGCATATATCCGAACACTTGCTTGAACAACACTCGCTTGACCATAATGCGCTCAGCGATGCGCTGGAACAGGCTGAAGTCTTCCGTAAGATCCTGGCACAGTCCCCAAAATTCAACCGCGCTGAATAGTTACCCTTTTCCTTATCCATTCTCCTTGCTTTTTGCTATACTGCTATTTATAAACCTTCACCAAAAGGAGCAGCCATGGCAACTCACCAGCAAAGTCACGAAACGGACCTGAAACGTATCCTGGAATCCGCACAGAGATTAGGGGTCGGGATTGACGAGGAGGAAGCCTTGCAATGGCTTACAAGTATGGCTGCGGTCAAGGACCATGAAGGTATTTCACTAAATGCGCGCAGCGGTGTATTTGGCAGCACCATCACCATGCTGGATTTTAGCGACAAGGAATTGGAATACTTCAAACGCATCGGGAAGATCGTGGAATTTGATGATGTACCGGGAGTAGTGGAAACTGCACTTGCGCTTTCAGGATCCTCGGCACAATCCAAGATCCAGACATACCCCGGCGATTGCGATTATTTTGAACGGATCAATATCATTGCTCCTGACCGGGCAAAGGCATGCGAGATCCTTTCGCAAAGTATGCGTCAAAAAGCTCTCGACCGTATGCATGGACAGAATTACCAGTTGATCGAAATCAAGTATGGAAATTTTCCTGAGGACGTGGTTATCGGTGATTACAAAGCTCGGGCGGGTTCTCCCATCGCATGGAAACCTGATCAAATTAAAGCAGGCAAGATCGTAGGATTTCGACCAAACGGAACTCCGGTAACTATTGAATGGGACTCAGTACAGAATGACCCCGGTTGGTGCAAACTGGATTGGGTGGTCGCTGACCCAATCCGGAAACAGCTTTCCAATGCCAGCAACATGCTTGATGTAACCTGGGAAGCCCCCGATGGTAGTATCACGCCATTGGATGGGTATCTGGACGCCTATTTTCAAGAAGTCTACCTTGATGCCACATCCGTCCCGATTTTCTCCAAGCTCGCCCAGCATGTCTCCGCCAATGCACTTGACGAATATGTGAGCCAGTTAACCCATGAAGTGAAAAAATACCTTACCAAGGACATCAATTACGGTAAGGTTGCCAAGCGTATGTACAATATCTTCAGGTTGACCGGGAGATATGAGGAAGCCAGTTTTTTACGCGAGTTGTTCGATGAACCTGCAACCATGCTATACCAGGTGTGGTCGCTCATTAGAACCATTGATGATGCGAACATCGCAGGTTCAAGTATCACCCGCGAGCAATTAATCGAATCAACTGACAATTTGATCATTGCAGTAATTAAATCGTTGGAAGGCGTGGAGGAGACAGAAATCGTCAGTCACCTACTCAAACTGCGCGACTCGTTATCCAATCCTCAAGCAAAGCAAATTCTCACCAGTGAAGCAGAAGCAGCCCGTTCGATGGTCATCAACCTGGTGAACAACTTCTTCTATGAGCGCCTCATCGGGTTGCCGGCGATCAAAGATTACATGGATGAAGTCAGGCAAAAGTAAACGATTTTTCCTAAATATAGAGGGAAAGAGGTACCCGGATTGAATTCCCATTCGATACTTGGGGGTATTGGTGCATTGCTTACTGGCCTTGCCATCGGGGCTTGTCAACACGCTGGCTCCTATAAGAAGTATATGGTTAGAGCGCGCGGCTCATAACCGCTTGGTCGCAGGTTCGATCCCCACCGGGTCCACACACAACCCCCAATCATCGGGGGTTTTTGTTTGGGTTTTGCTGCCTCACCCCCAACCCCTCTCCAAAAATGGAGAGTGGTGCACACTGTCATTGGCGGGCACTCTTGCCCTGGTGGCCAGTGCCAGGGAAAACCGCAACGCGAAGGAATGATAAAATAAACCACCGGGGTTATCTTCTGATGCACAAAAGGGAAATATTAATCATCAAGCTCCTGTTGGCTTTGCTTGGTATAGCCGCCATTGTCATCGCGGTTTTCGCGTACCAAATCGGCATGGACAACAACGTGGTCATGGGGGACAGACGCAAGCTCTTACTCACCATAGGCATTCTCCTGCTGCTCCTGCACCCGCTGAGCCTGGGTTTTTCCCGGCTGGATAAAGCATTCGGGATCAAGCAAAAACTGAGTTCATTTACCCATCGAATATGCAAAACCAGGTTTTTCACCTGGTTATTAAATTTTTTATTCCCCCAGGCAGAAAACACTAGCGGCAGGCATCATTTGAATTCAATGGTGTGGGCGGTTTTGGGTAGTGTGATCGCGATTTTTATCGGGTTTTGGTACCTGACTGCGGGTACGTACCATCTTTTCACTCCCTATTCAACCTATTATGACATGCAGGCTGACGCCTACCTGGCCGGTCAGCTCTCCCTATTGGAAGAGCCTCCCGATGAATTGGTAAAACTGGCCAATGTTTTTGATCCCAAACAGCGGGAGGGGATCAATTACCTGTGGGATGCCTCTTACTACAATGGCAAGTACTTTCTTTGCTGGGGACCCGTGCCCGCGCTGGTAGCAGCAGCAATTAAGATCATCAAACCCGGTGTAGTCGATGACCAATTACTGACATACCTGTTTTATTGTGGATTAACTATTACGATGGCTGGTTGTTTGCATGTGATACGCAAAACCTGGTTTCAACGAACCCCATCGTGGACAGTGTTTCTTTTTACAACCACTTCTTCCCTGTGTACACCAGTTTTCTTCCTTATCAATCGACCGCGTGTATATGAAACAGCCATCATGGCCGCCCAGTTCTTCTTATTTTTAGGATTATATGGAATTTTACGAGGATTTTTATCCAAAATACACAAAACAAGATGGTTCGTGCTGGCTGGTTTTGGATTAGGCGCATCCGTGTGTTCCCGATTCACTTACATGTTTGCAGTCCTATTTATTAGTGTTTTGCTTTTGTATTATTTGGGCAAACAGATATATGCCAAACTAAAGAGTTGGCCGCAAATTATCGGTTTTGTTTTCCCAATGTTGTTATTTGGAATTGGATTGTGCTGGTACAACTATAGCCGGTTCGGCAGCATATTTGAATCTGGTCTTCGTTACGTGTTGACGGTCTCAAATATCCCAAATAATTTACAACTGACATTTTCATTTTCACATTTTATTCCAAATATTTACTTATCACTTTTTAGGACGTTCGAACTGAAACCCGCTGAGTTTCCGTATTTGTTTGCTCCAAATGTATTACCCAATATGTTGCCAAAATTCATCTACCTGCCCTCAACCTATTGGTTAGGCGAACCAGTTGTGGGGGTTTTCGCGTCAATACCCTTTTTATGGACTTTAATACTACCGGTATTTATTTTCATCAAGAAGATCACGTATCGTCTCAAGCGTAAAGAATCCAAAATAACAGAAACCGAGGAGGAGAAGAGCTCAACTTTTTTGATTGGATTACTTTCAGGTACCGCAATTATCCTTTTTGCTACATTAATGCTTTATATGGGTGCCACTTTACGCTACCTGGTAGATTTCACGCCCATTTTCATACTTTTGGCAAGTCTCGTTACCTGGCAATTCCTTCAACAGGTAGCGAACTCCAGAATATTAAGAAATTTATCCAATGTTCTGGTGATATTGTTATGTTCATCCACAATCGTAATGAGCTTGTTGTTCAATTTATTCAGCGGAAGCCAGCGTTTTGCTGTCAACAATCCCGACCTATATTTCCAAATTTCAGGCCTTTTTACCAAATAGATTGATACCTGGTTTTCAATAAAACCTAAATCCCAATACCTCACAACTCAATGCAAAAACAACTGCAAATATTTCTGCATTTATGAATGTTGCTTTGCTCGGTGAATTATTAATGTTTATGGGCGATTAAACAGCTGTACTCACACGCCTTACTTTTCAACCAATTGAAACAGGGTATACCTGCAGGCAGCATCTTTATTATCTGTCTGCGGCCACAGGTACACCAGCGGTGTGTCGATCACTTCCACGCCGTAATGTTGTTGGATGAAAGCTATTGTGCTTTCCGAACTGTAAACTTTTCCTCGCGCCAATCCTCCTGCTTTTTGCTATACTCCTATTAAGAGTATGGATACCCTTGTGAATCAAATTCATCACAATCGTGGTGAAAATACCATTATTCCATTCCATCCGGAAACGACCCAAAAAGTGACAATAGAATGATCAAGAATAAAGAAGGAATCAAAACATTGACTACATACCTGGCTCTGGGTGTTATTGGTGCGCTTCTGACTGGTCTTGCCATTGGTGCGCAATCAACATTAAGTAGCAAGATCGGCACCCTCATCGGCAGTTTTAAAACCGGTGTGCTCATGAACCTCATGGGTGGCGCGCTGGCAGGGTTGATCTTTGTGGTATTGCTATTAATCAACGGGAAGGAATATGCCAAAACGCCTCCCGTGGCATGGCTGCTACTGATGATTGCCGGCGCACTGGGAATTATGATCATCACCGGTGTGACATTTTCACTTCAGCGCGTTGGCATTACCGCCGGACTGGCGATTCTAATCCTCGGTCAAATGGTCGTCTCCCTGATCGCAGATTCACGCGGCTGGGGCGGAGCAGTCTCCATTCCCGTAACCTGGCCGCGTATTATCGGCCTGGTCCTGATGGCAGCCGGGGTCTATTTGCTGCTGCCAAAACAATGAGAGCCGCCATGAAACCAGAAAAACAAGGATTTGCAGTTGAACTCTATTTCGATTTTGAGATGGAAAATACCATCCGTGGTTTCCGCGAGAAGATCTACGCGGCTGGTGTTGACCCCGTATCCGGTAAAATGGGCGACCGCCCGCATGTGAGCCTGGCAGTGTTCAACAAGGTGGACATGCCCTGCCTGAAGGAATTGTGCCATGAGTTTGCCAGTACCCTGCCCCCATTCCCGGTATCATTGCCAGCGGTAGGCTCCTTCCCCACGGCAGACAACGTGCTTTTCCTATCTCCGGCCCCTACCCTCCAATTATTGCAGGTCCACCAGGATTTCCACGACCGTTTGAAATGCTCACATATGCACTCATCCTCCTATTACCACCCCGGAAAGTGGATACCGCACTGCACCCTTGAACTCGAACTGCCTGCAGAGCAATATACATTGGCGTTCAAAACTGCCCACGATCTCTTCACCCCCATTAAAGGTAAATTTGCCAGCCTGGGGATCGTATCTTTCCGCCCTATTCAGTACATGGCAGAATATCAGCTGCATAAGGAGATAAAATGACCACTCCATCCCGTTATACACCGGACCCAGAGAAGATAGCCAACGCCGTTAAGCGCAGCAAGACACGCGCTGAAAAATACATCAATGATCCACAAAAATCCAAGGAACTGTTAGACAAAGCCTACAAGAAAACCGGAACTTATGAAGAAAGTAACGGCCCTTTGAGCGATTTTTGGCGCGACATTAAAACCTTGATGCGCCTGTTGAGAGCTTATCAACGCAAGGAATATACCCATATTAGCTGGGGTTCGATCGCTTCAGTGATCGGAGCCATCATTTACTTTGTGTCCCCGATTGACCTGTTATTTGACTGGATCCCGGTGGCTGGTTTTGTGGATGATGCTGCTGTGCTGGTTTTTGTGCTCGCCCAACTCAGGTCAGAACTTGGTAAATTTCGCAAATGGGAACAGGAGGCATACTCTCCGCCCTCATTGCTTCCCCCCGGTGAAGATATTATCGATATCTGAAATGCCCTGTTGGTAATAAGGAGGTTTGCATGAAAAGGCAATCCTGGTTTATCAAGTTACTGACAATTTTGTTTACCACCGTCCTTGTTTTCACCCCCGCCTTATCTTCTCCTGTGAACGCCCAGGAGGAGCAAATCCCCGAGACCGCCACCATCGCCGGCACCCTGCAATCTGAATTAGGCTGCAGCGGCGATTGGATGCCCGGATGTGAACTGACCTACCTGACTTATGATGCCAACTCGGATGTATGGAAAGGCATTTTTAATGTAACCCCTGGTAACGATGCCGACAAAAAAGGTCCGCGCTACAAAGTAGCTCTCAACGGCACCTGGGATTTGAATTATGGAAAAAATGCCAGCCAGGGTGGTTCGGATATCCCGCTGGTAGTGGATAGTCCCATTGACGTCTCATTTTACTTTGACAACAAATCCCATTGGATCGCAGATGATTACAACTCGCCCATCATTGTCGCCAGCGGCGACTTTCAGACCCAGCTCGGCTGCGCTGCCGATAACGACCCCCACTGCATGCGCGCCTGGCTGCAAGACCCTGACGGGGATGGCTCTTATGCCTTCACCACCAAAGCCCTGTTAGCCGGTATATACTCTGTCAGCCTGGCGATCAGCCAGAAAACGGTGAGCACCAACACTGAGCCGGTATCCTTCACGGTGGAGAAAGATAATGCGGAAATTTACTTTGGTTACGATATGGTAAAGAAGGAGCTGGTTGTGAGTACTTCCGGAGCCCCCAAGGGAAGCCTGGCAAAACAAAAAGCTATTTGGGTCAACCAGGATACGCTGCTGTGGAACGTGGTGGGCACCTCAAAATACACTTATGCTCTTTATTTTTCCCCCGACGCGTCGCTTGAATTAACTGCATCAGGCATCCAGGGCGGAGAGGCTATTCCACTTACCTTCAGCAAATCCGGTCCGGGCGAGGGGGTCTTCGAAAAGCACCCTTACCTGGGGGGATTCTCCGCTTTCAAGATCGGTGCAGCTGATTTTGGCAAGATCCCCGCGGCATTAAAATCCCAACTGGCAGTGGTTGTGATGGACGACAAAGGGAAAATCGTGGACGCCACCGGTGTGCAAACCGCTGGCGCTTTAGATGCGGTTTATCCGTATCAAGGACCGCTGGGAATATCGATTGAAGATTCCAAACCTGTGTTGCGACTGTGGGCTCCCACGGCATTGAACGTGGCATTGCAGCTTTATGATGATTCAACGGTGAAGACATTCAAAGCTTTCCCGATGACGCGCGACGACGCCACCGGCGTTTGGAGTGTGACCGGTGACCCCACCTGGATGGGCAAATATTACCTCTACCTAGTGGAGGTTTACGTGCCGGGAACAAGCAAGATCGAAACCAACCTGGTGACCGATCCCTATTCGGTCAGCCTTTCAATGAACAGCCTGCGCAGCCAGCTCGTTGACCTCAACGACGCGGCGTTAAAACCTGCCGGTTGGGACGCGCTTGCCAAACCTGAACTGGCTGCCCCTGAAGACAGCGTGATCTACGAGTTGCACGTCCGCGACTTCAGTATCGCCGACCCCAATGTGCCAGAAGCCCTGCGTGGGACTTTTAAGGCTTTCACGGTCAGGAATTCACTCGGGATGCAGCACCTGCGTAAATTGGCGATTGCCGGACTCACCACCATCCACATGCTGCCGGCGTTTGATATCGCCAGTGTGGATGAAGACAAATCCACCTGGTCAAGCGTGGATGAGAAACTCCTGGCAAGTTACCCGCCGGATTCTGATCAGCAGCCTTTAGCTGTTTCATTAATCAAAGGAACCGATGGCTTCAACTGGGGGTATGACCCCTACCACTACACCACGCCGGAAGGCAGCTATGCCACCAACCCCGATGGCTCCACACGCATCCTGGAATTCCGCGAGATGGTCAAGGCGCTCAATGATACCCACCTAAGAGTGGTAATGGATGTGGTGTACAACCACACCTCTCAAAGCGGGCAGGATCCCAAATCAGTCCTCGATAAGATTGTCCCCGGCTATTACTACCGTCTTGACACCGAGGGCAATGTAACCACCAGCACCTGCTGCCAGAACACCGCCACCGAGAACCTCATGATGGAAAAATTGATGGTGGATTCAGTGGTCACCTGGGC
>Ga0209800_10003606_pt1 | contig 12121 bp, 13 predicted proteins | sample Higcelweek8metaG_FD_187174 | JGI IMG/M metagenome (GOLD analysis project Ga0209800, IMG submission 187174) | Freshwater pond sediment microbial communities from the University of Edinburgh, under environmental carbon perturbations - High... | ecosystem: Environmental > Aquatic > Freshwater >... | reverse complement strand
GAAGCGCGACGAAGCGCTGGCCGCGTTCGTCACCGCCCGCGCCGCGCTGCGCGCCAACCGCCAGACCTCGCGCAGCGTGGCGCATGGGCTGGTCATTGGCGACGTTGTCACGCGGTCGTGGGGGTACGAGCAGACGAACGTCGATTTTTATCAGGTCGTCCGGGTGCCCTCGCCCCTGTCGGTTGCCCTGCGTCGCATCAAGTCGCGCGAGGTGAGCGGCGACCCGAGCGCAATGACGGCGAAAGTCATGCCGAACCTCAACGACTTCGAGACAAGCGCGCAAGCCGTGATCGTTCGCGCCTGTGGTGCCGGTCAAGTCGGGTCGTACAAAGGCAAGACCGGGTTCCTGAGCAAGTGGAACGGGTTGCCGCAGAACGTGTCGTTTTACGGCTAAGCCGCCCAGCGCGCGGCCGGTCTCGCAGACCGGCCGCAAAGACTCCCAAAACAGGCACAAACGTTAACCAAACTGCTATAGTTTGGTTACCGGAATTCGCCGTTTTGGTCAACCTGGAGAGATGAAAGTGATCCCAACCACCCGAAATGTCCTGATGAAGCTGCCCAGCGCTCGCAATGTTTCCCGCATCCTTATCACCGTCGCTCTGGTGTGGGGACTGTGGCAGCTGTCGGGCCTTGTGTGGAGTGTATTTTCAGAGGCGCTGGAAATTCGCCGTTCCGGGCCGACTCAGTTCCCTGAGTTCTTTCGATTTTTTGACGACCTCCTTGGCATCCTGTTCCAGTGCCTCGCAAGCACCTGCCTAACTGTCGAAATCTTGCGGCACATGGATGACGGCTACGACGAGGAACGCGTCAGGGATTGCCTTGACGCTTGCGGAAGTCATGACACCCAGCGCGTGCGCGCAGCGCTGCTGGCGTGTGAGGGCATGTCTACGGAGCGGCTGCGCACGCGGCCGCGGCCGCTGTTTGAGGGCGACATGCACGCGGTCGCCTCGGAGAGTATTGGTCTATCTCCGAAAGCTACACAGGCAGACGCCGCTGATATCGCCCTCGGCCTCGACATTCATGCATGGCTGGTCCATCGCGCGTCGCTGGTTTTGGGGGCACGCATGACCATCGACTGGGCGCTGCTGTATTCGCAATTTGGCGAAGGTTTCGCCAGCGACGAAAGAGGTCAACATCATTTCAAGGTGGCGTTTCTGCGCCATCTGGTGACGCTGACCGAAGACATGCCAGAGCTGTACTACGAGGAAAGTCAAAGCGGCCTCGTCTTTGGCCCCATTCCAAGCAAGCCAGGCGAGCCCGTATGAGCCAGCTCGCTGCGAAACAACACCCGTCAACTAACCCCAGGAGCCATGTCATGTCCGAATATCAACAGGTTCAAGGCCTCACCGAAACCGGGCATGCCCGGTTCGCCGCGTTCGTCGCCAACTACGGCCGTCTAGGCGCGAGTGTGGAAGCGTGCCGCGTCAGCTTCCTCTCCGTTATCGAGGACAACATCAATGCTCCGCTGCGGCCGTGGTCATTGTCGTGGGAGCTGCCGGCCGAGGAAAGCCGCAACGGCAGCCCGCAGACTTTCGTTGCGGACTTCGATGACTTAATCATCGAAACCGCCGACGCCGACGCGGCTGAATAAGGCGAAGCAGAATGACGCGACCGACCGAGCAGCAGCAACAAATGACCGTGGCGCAGCTGCGCACCACGCACCAGGCGGGCGGCATTCTTGCCGCTGCGCTCAAACCGCACGGAAGCGTTTTCTATATCGCCGCAGAGGTCCGCACGGGTGGCAGTGCGGTTGTCGTGCGCAAGGACAAGCACCCTCGCCTCTTCAAAGACCCGACGACCGCGCTGCGCCTGCTGCGCGATATGGGATTCGGAACGGTGTCGGTGGATCTGGCCAACTGGAACGAGAGTCAGCCGACGCTCACCGGCTGATCGCCCGACGCAACACCCTGCGCGTATTTGTAGAACGTGCTGCGGCTGATTCCCAGGGCTTTACAGATTTCCGCCGGAGGGCGCTTGCTTGATGCAAGCGCCCTTATTGCTTCTGCGGTGCCTGTAGCCACCGCAGGGCGTCCGCCCTTACGGCCACGCGCCCGCGCCGCAGACAACCCCGCCCGCGTCCGCTCACGGATCAAACGCAGCTCGAATTGCGCAATCGAGCCGAAGACGTGAAAGATCAATTCACCTGCGGCCGAACTGGTGTCAATGCGCTCCGTCAGGCTTTCAAAGCCGATCCCTGCTGCTTCGAGCTGGGCGACCAGGCGCACCAGGTCCGACAGCGACCGGCCAAGCCGATCCAAACGCCAGACCGCCAGCTGATCGCCGGCACGCGCGTACGCGATGGCCTCAGCCAAGCCCGGCCGCGCCGCCTTCGCGCCGCTGGCCGTATCCGAGAAGATGCGTTCGCAGCCCGCCGCCTTGAGGGCGTCGCGTTGCAAGTCAAGGTTCTGATCGTCCGTGGAGACGCGCGCATAGCCGATTTTCATGTCAGTTCGTCCGTGAACTCGTATCAGCGCCAAGAAAAACGACGCTGATTTACGGACGAGGTTTTAAGACAGTTTCAGCGTGCCGCCAAGCGAAAAATGCCGCCCCCCCCGTTTGTCCGTAAAACGGTCGTTTTTTGGACACGCAGCCGGCCCAGCGATGCCATGACGTTGTACTCACAACGTCATTACATTAAAATGGGTTACCACCATCCGAGCACGTCAAGCATGAAAGAAACCACCATGAGCTTCCGCGTCGAGCAGGCCTTGCGCGAGGAGTTCCACGACGCCGCCAAGCTCACCGACCAGCCTGCGGCCAATGTCCTGCGGCAGCTGATGCGCCAATACGTCGCGCGTGCTCGCGACGCCTCGGCGCGCGGCGAGCTGCCAATCGTGCAGCTGCCGGAAGACGAGCAGCTGCGACGGGGAAGCGCCGTCGCATTCGCGAGTGCGTCCGTCGCGCTCGAAGGCTTCGCCGTCTCGCCGGATGTTCAGCGGCACGCCGACCGTTTCATCCGTGGAGAAATCGACCTCCCCGCACTGGTGAAGGGGCCGGGTCGTGACCAATCCCCCGAGCGGTAACCCTCTCACGCGCGAACAGCGCGACGCGATCGAGGCGGATGCGACGTTTCTGCGAACGGTAGAGCTGGAGCTAGACCCGGTCCGCGGTGCTTTCGATGCGTCGCACCTGCGCGAAGTCAACCGCCGCATGTTTCAGGACTTGCCCGCACGCGGCCTTACCGACGTAACACCGGGCGAGTACCGCCCGCCCGTTCCGAGCGGTCGCGACTGGGTGAAGCATCGCGGGCTCGAAACGCAGGCGATTACGTCGACGGTCGCCTACTCAGGCATGGATGCCGACGCGCAGAAGCGCATCGATGCGGCACTGACGGCGGCGCAGCCGGCGAAACTCGCCAAGCTGAAAACAGCTGACTTCGTGAAGGCTTTCGGGAAGCTCTATGCGGAGCTGGACTATGTCCATCCATTCGCAGACGGCAACAGCCGGACGCTGCGGACCTTCACGAAGCAGCTTGCCGCCGAAGCCGGCTACGCAGTGAACTGGGAGCGCTTCAATACCTCGCGCTTCGGCCGCGATGTGCTCTACATCGCGCGAGACTTGAGCGTCAACAAGATCGCGTTGCCGCTGGTCAAGAACGACGATACGCGCCGGCAAATCGCCCTCAGCCTGGACATGCTCGCGAATAACCGCGAGCTGCCCGACCTGCTGAAAGACGCGATTCGGCCGAGCCGGGCGCTTGCCTTCGAGCAGACCGCGCAGGCCGAGGCCATGCGCAAATTTCCGGAGCTGGCAGCGGCGTACCAGACGCAGGAAGCCGCACGCAAGTATTTCGCGCTGGAAATGGCCGGCAAGACCGAAGCCCAGCGCCAGGCATTGGCGCAAGTCACCAAACACATTCAAGAGCGCTTGAACGCCGGTGAGGTCAAAGCGTTCGGCACGGTGGCCGACGCCGCAGGCCGAGCCAGAGCGCCGGAGCAGGTCACAGAGAGGAAGGCACCCGCGCCGACGCGGGGAAATGCACAGGATCGCGAGCGATGAGCCAGCCCAAAAAAAAGGCCGGCAGTGTGGGTCAGCCTGCCGGCCTGCCCATCGCCGCCACCTTAGGAGAGGAAAAGACGGCGATGAACGAGAAAAAGATTAGCACGCCCAATGCCGCGGCGTCACTTTCCGAAGCGCCGGCATTCGATCCTGAGGCCTACCTCGCCCAACTGGTGGCCGAAGGCGTACCGCAGGCGACGGCGGAAAAGATCGTCGCCGACAAGCAGGCCTCAGAGCGGGAGCTGGCCGCGTTGAAGTCGGCCGCGCCCACCAGGCGCACGCGCGTCACGCCGGTCAAGCCGGCGAAGCAAATCGACCCCGCGACGGGCTTGCCGGTCAAGGCAAGCAGAGAGAAGCCCATCAAGGCGGTGTTCGACTACCGCTACGACGAGCTGCCTGAGCGCATCCGCGACCTGATCGAAACGCACCTTGCCATCGAGTCCGCCGACGCCAAATCGGCCGGAACGCTCGGCTTCATGACCCGCGCGCTTGCGCTCGCGACGCTCCCGCACCGGCGAGTGAACGACTTCCGGTTCATTCGCCAAAACGGTGACTTCACGCTCACCATGATGACCGCGCATCCGGAAGGTCTGCCATACGGCACCCTCCCCCGGCTGCTGCTGACATGGGTCTGCACCGAAGCGGTCCAGACGAAAGAACGCGTCCTGAATCTGGGCGACAACCTCGCCGACTACCTGACCGAGCTGGGCTTGCACGCCACGGGCGGCAAGCGCGGCGATATCACCCGCCTCAAGCACGCGATGACGACGCTGTTTGCGTCGGTCATTTCCGCGCAGTACGACGGCCGCAACAGCTGGGCGCTGTCCAACGTGCTGCTAGCCGACAAAGTCGAATGGTGGCGGCCGCAGGATCATCACGAGGCCGGCACATGGCAATCGCGGTTGCAACTGTCGGAGCCGTTTTTCCGCGAGTGCCTTGAGCACCCTCTGCCGATCGACACCCGCGCAATGCGCGGCCTTCGTCGCTCGCCGCTGGCGCTCGATATCTACGTCTGGCTGACGCACCGCATGTCCTACCTGTCCAAGCGAACGATGATTCCCTGGGTGCTGCTGAAGGGCCAGTTCGGGGCGAGTTACGCGCACGGCGACCAGGGCTTGCTTGACTTCAAGCGCGCCTTTCTGCGCGAGCTGAAAAACGTGCTGGTCGTCTACCCAGAAGCCCGGCTCGCCGACGACAAGAACGGACTGGTCCTCTACCCGAGTCCAACGCACGTCCTGCCAGCGCAGCGCCTGCGGCACAGCCAGCCAAAGCTGTTCTAGCTCAAAACGGGCGCGGCTGGAGCAGGCCCGAGACAATCGCTTTCGCGACGGCATGCTGCCGGTTGCACACATTGAGCTTGGCCATGGCCCGCTCAATGTGGAAATTTACGGTGCGCTCCGACAGGCTCATGATTTGGCCGACGGCCCATGACGATTTGCCATCCGCCACCCAGCGCAAACACTCAAGCTCGCGCATCGTCAGCTCTGCATCTGGCGCGCTCACCGCCACGCGCTCAACGCGGCGCACTGCTTCGTGCAGATACGCACTCAGCAGCTGCACATGCGGCACGGCCGCGAGGGCTGTGAGATGGGCGTCGCGTGTTCCTTGATCGAGCGCAAAGCTCAAAATCCCAAGCTCCCCGAAAGGGCTGTGGACCGGCATCGAGACGCCGGCACGCAGGCCGAAGTCTTCGGCCATGTTCATCATGCTGGCCGCTTGGCTGCCCGGCTCGCACTGGACGCGATCCCAGGTCAGCGGCGTGAAATTCGTCGTGCAATATTCCAGCACCGGATCAACGTCGTAATAACGGTGTTCCAGGTAATGTTCCGTCCACGCGACCGGATAGGTCTGGTGGATGACGAGCTGGGCATCGACCAGCTTCGTCGGGATGCGCAGCGCGTAAACGAAGGCATTGAAGCCAAGGCGCTCACCGAAGGACCGGCACAGGGTTGTGATTTCGTCGGCCGTGGTGGCGTGGGTGAACGCCTGAATGTCGGCGTGGAACTCATCGAGTCGCATGCGGTAAGTCGGCGGGTGCTCGGCCGAAAATAACGGATCTGCTTTTTATCACGCCGGCCATGGGGTGCCGCGGCGGCGGCATTGGCGACAGCTGCAGCGCGTCGACGCGCTGCTGCCGTCACCACGATGAAGAAGTCGCCCACGCCACGCATTGGCGACGCCAGGCGCCGGAGGCCGCGGCCGCGGCGTCACCAACCCCGAAGTCAATGCGCGAGTCCTTCGGACACGCGCGGGAGACCGTCTGTCGCCCCGATGGCAAGCATCGGGGCCACAGGGCATGCGAAGCATTGCCGCGCCTAACCGCGGCGTCTATTCTGGTTCGGTCCAAATTCTGGACGAACCAGACACATACCAATGAAAAGGGTCAAGGAACTCATCAACCTCGGCAGCGTGCTCGCGCTGCTGATCGCTTTCGCGCCATCCCCGTCGCTCGCGCAAACTCTCGCGAACGCGCCCACCAGCTGCGAAGTCGATGACGGCACCGGCGTCGCGCCGCCAGTCGCCGCCGTTGGCGTCAACAGCTTCGCTTGTGGACCCAACGCATCGGCCGAAGGCGAGGACGCAAGCGCCATCGGCGCAAACGCGGCGGCCGTCGGTGCTCGCGCAACTGCCATCGGCGCGGAAACGGTAGCAGTGGAGGATGCGACCGCCGTAGGTGCGGAAGCCACTGCCACAGCGGCAAACTCCACTGCGCTAGGCTTGAGCGCTAACGCCACGGCGACGAACTCAACAGCACTAGGTGCCAACAGTGAAGCCGCGGGCATCAACAGCCTCGCAGCCGGCGCAAACGCCCGCGCGCTCGGACAAGACTCAACCGCGCTGGGCGCCAATGCCGTCGCCGGCATCGGTGGCGCTATTGCAATCGGCACCGATGCGAATGCTTCCGGTAGCGACTCTGTCGTCATCGGCAGTGGCAGCTCAAGCACGTCGAGCAATACAACCATCGTCGGCGCCCGGTCGAACGCCTTGGGCCAAGCGACATTGCTTGGCAACGATATCCAAGCGAGCGGCGTCAACGCTATCGGCGTCGGTCGCGGTACGACCGTCGACGGCGAAAGCAGCATCGCCATCGGCAATGCTGCGCGGATCGGCGGCGGCGCTTCCCAGTCGGTGGCGGTCGGTCATTTTTCGTGGGTCAGCTCGGCCAATGGAACCGCGCTCGGCAATCAGACCCGCGTCGAGGGTGAAGACGGAACAGCCGTAGGCCGCAGCGCTAGCGTGCTGTTCGGCGCCTCGTCGGCAGGTGCCTTCGGCGCCGGCTCGATCGCGGACCGCAGCAACACGATTTCGATTGGCAACGCTGCGTTGCTGCGTCAGCTGACGTATCTCGCGGCCGGAACCGAGGACACAGACGGCGTGAACGTGGCGCAGCTCAAAGCGCTCATGGCGGCGTTTGGGGGCGGTGCGAACTATAACGGTGGCGTCTTTGGCGCACCGAGCTTTGTGTTCGCCAGTGGCAGCACGTTCAACGACGTGAATTCCGCGCTGCTGTATCTGGACGGTCGGATTACGACAATCAGCCTCACCCCCGGCCCGCAGGGTCCGGCCGGTCCTCAAGGCCCAGCCGGTCGCGACGGTCGGGACGGTCGCGACGGAACAGGCGGCGCTGCGGATTGCGGTGTTGCCGTCTGCTACGACGACGCGACCCGCCGCACCGCCACTCTCAACAACGGCGGCGCACCGACCCGGTTGCAGAATGTCGATGCCGGCGTGCGAGACACCGATGCGGTCAATCTTGGCCAGATGCGCGCAGCGGATTTGGAAGTGCTCAACCAGGCCAACAGCTACACCGACAACCGCGTCTCGAACATCCTCACCGTCATCGATGATCGTTTCGAAGACATCGACGCCCAGCTCAACCGCGGAACGGCGATCAACACCGCAATGACCATGATGGCATCGAGCGCGGCCGGCGTCCGGGATGAGAACCGCATCGCCGTCGGCGTCGGCGCCAGTGGCAGCGAAAAAGCCATCGCAGCCGGCTACCAGCGTGCTTTCGACAATGGCGCCGTCGCGACTTTCGGCGTCAGCTTCTCCGGCGGAGAAACCACCGCCGGTATCGGCTTCGGATTCGGCTTCTAAGCCGTCCGTTTCACGTCGGAACAGGAAGCCCGGTCGGGAAACTGACCGGGCTTTTTCGTGCCTGTGGCAATGTGCGCCTATTCGGTCGCTGGCTCGCTGGGCACCAGGTGGCGCTACGTGGGAAATCTTCGCTGCGCTCGCGGCCACCGCAAACAGTCGTTGCTTCACTGCGTTGCGCCCCTGCGGGTGCAATGGCCGCTACCGCTTCGCTCCGGAACTCCCACACGCCAACCCGGCGCACGGAGAACCACATGGCAACCATTCACCAGCTTCGCAATACCACCCTGACCGACGACGAAAACGCCGTCCTCGCTGCCGCCGAAGCGATCCTGCTGCGCCGGATCAACGCCGGCCCCGCTGTGACCGACCCCGCAGCGGCAGGCGAAATGCTCCGGCTGCGCCTGGCGCATCACACGCGCGAAGTCTTCACCGCCGTATTTCTCGACACCAAGCACCGCGTGCTTGCCGTCGAAGACCTGTTCCTAGGCACCATTGACGGCTGCGAAGTGCATCCGCGGGTTGTCGTCGTCCAAGCGCTTGCGCACAACGCGGCGTCGGTGATCCTCGGCCACAACCATCCGTCGGGCGACGGCGAGCCGTCTGCGGCAGATCGCGCCGTCACGATGCGGCTCAAAGAATCGCTGCGCCTCGTAGACATTCGTCTACTCGATCACTTCGTGGTCGTTCCCGGCAGCAAGCCGGTTTCACTCGCTTCACGCGGCTGGGTCTAACCCCAGCCGTTACCGCGTTGGTGCCAGCTGCAGCGCCTCGATGCGCTGCTGCCGTCACCAACGTCCGCAGGGGGACGCTACGCGTCCAGGGCCGGCCGATGGCCGGGTGCGGCATTGGTGCCCGTGGATCTGCCGCGATCGCGCCAGGCGGTCACCAATGCCGCAATGTGCAGCGCTACGCGCCGCGCTATCCGGTGGTCCATGGCCACCCTGCCCGTTCGGGCCTGAGTGCGTCACTGAGTACCGCTCGCCTGCACTGAAAGGTAGCCCGGCCGCGACGCGCTGCAAGGGTCCGCTCCGCCGAAATCCTCACCCGGTCGCCTGCGGCGCTGCGGCTTCCGGTTTCGCCCTTGCACCCCGTCTTTCTGCGGCCGGACTTCCTACGTGCATACGGCGAAAGGCACTCAGCGAAGCAACAGATTCACCACCCCGAGTAGGAGACGAGCGACATGACCCACCAACAGCACGAACACCAGCAACAGCAAGAGCCGGCTCAGGCATCTAGCAAAGCAACGTGGCAGGACAAAGCACGCGAGCAGATGGCGGTCTACGGCTACGAACTGGCCGAGGCGGACGACGCGGGTCATTTCCGAATTCAGCGCAACGGCAAGACGCTGGGCGTCGCTGTGAAGTTCAGCCGGGGGCGCTTTCGGACCTACGGCGTCGAGAACGGCACGCCGCTGTGGTCCGGGCTTGATGTTGGCAGTTTCCTCGCCGGGTTTTGGTTCGCCGACCCGGTCAAAACCACCCCTTGATTCATTCGTTTTTCCCCTGTCCCACCACCACCGAAAAGGAGCGACACCATGTCCAAGAACACCGCCAAGAACACCGCCACCGTGACCGCCGACCACAGCGCGAGCGGGGAACAGATCGTAATGATTCCGGCCGGCAAGCTGGTGCCGTCTGCGCGCAATGCGCGTGACGCCGCACCGCTGCGGAACATCCCGGAGCTGGCCGCGACGATCAAATCGCAGGGCGTGCTGCATAACCTCATCGTCACCGAAAACGCAGACGGGACATTCCCGGTCGAGGCTGGCCGTCGCCGGCATGCCGCGATTGCCCTGCTCATCGAGCAAGGGACTTGGGACGCTGATCGTGTGGTGCCCTGCCGCATCGTCCCGGTTGATTCCGCCATCGCCGTGAGCGCCATCGAGAACAGCGCCCGCGAGGCGATGCACCCGGCCGACGAGTTCCGCGCGTACAGCCGACTTTTCAAGGACGAAAAGCGCTCCATCGACTTCATCGCCAATGCGTTCGGCGTGACGCCGTTGTATGTGGAACGCCGCCTTGCGCTGGACGCTGCCGCGCCCGCGCTGCTGGACACCTACCGAGCCGGCAAGATGAACTTGGACCAGCTGATTGCGTTGTGCGCGACCGAAGATCATGCGGTGCAGCTGCGCGTGTGGAGCATCTACGGCAGTCAGAGCTACAACAACAGCCCGACCAAGCTGCGCCGCGCCGTGCTGGGCGAGCGCATCGACGCGGCAATCGACGAGCGCGTGACCTTCATCGGCGGCATCGACGCATTCACCGCAGCCGGTGGCGTGGTGGAACGCGACCTGTTCACCGACGCGGGCGGGTTCATTGCCGACGTGGCCCTGCTGGACAAGTTGGTGGGCGAGAAGATCGAGCAGGAAGCCGAACGGCTGCGCGGTGAGGGCTGGGCGTGGGTGGAGGTACAGGGCAGCGTGGACCGTACCGCGTTGCAGCGCATGGGCCGCATCGAGGCCGATGATGCCCTGATGGCTGCCGAGCCGGCCGCACGGGTCAAGGCTCTGCGGGACGAAGCCGACCGACTGGATGCGGAGAACGCGGCCATGTTCGGCGACGAGGACGCGGGTACGGCCGTGGACGAGCTGGACGATGAGCAGGGCGAAAAGTACGACGCGAACGAGGAACGCGCGGGCCAGCTGCGGGAGCAGGCCGTCGCAATCGCCGACCTGTACGCGGACTTTCCGGCCGCGCTGAAAGCCAATGCAGGCGTGATCCTCGCGTTTTCGGGCGGAAGCGTCGAAATCATCAAAGGACTGGTCCTTACCGCCGACCGCGCCAAGGTCGCCGAAGCCGCAGGCAGCGCCGACGCTGTGAGCGGCGGGCGCGAATCGACCCCGGCCGGGCGCAAGAACGGCGACGCGCTGTCTGACACCCTGCGCCGGTCGCTGCTGGGCCACCGCAACCTCGCGGCGCAGATCGCCACCGCGAGCAAGCCGGACGCGGCAAAAATCCTGCTGGCGTGCTGGACCGTGACGCGCATTCGCGCCGACTACGGTTCCGCGCCGACCAATCTTTCGATTGGCGGGAGCCATGGCACGTTGAGCGGCTATCCCATCGCCGACGAGGCAGGCAAAGCGCGGGGCGTCGCTTTCGCCTTGAAGGCGCGTGCGGCAGTCGCCGCGCTGCCCAAGGCGGACGGCCCGCTGTGGGATGCGCTGGCCGCGTTGTCGCCGGCCGAGCTGGACGCGCTGATCGCCTACGGCGTGGCGCTGTCGGTCAGCCTGAACACCGAGACGACCGGCCTCACGGCGAAGTTTCTTGCGGCGCTGGATTTCGACATGGCCGAACACTTCACCCCGACCGCCGCGAACTACTTCGGCGGGGTTGCCAAGCCGCTGATCGTGGGCGCAATGGCGGAAGCCGGGAAGGTCAAGGACGCTGCGCACCGGGACGCGCTGCTGGCGATGAAGAAAGGCGCGCTTGCGACCGAGGCGGAAACCAGCCTTGCCGGCAGCGGATGGGTGCCGGCGCTGATCCGCACGGCCAAGCCGAAGGCACCGGCCGAACCGAAAGCGAGGCCAAAGGCAGCGGCGAAGCCGGCCGCGAAGAAGACAGCCGCCAAGAAGACGCCGGCCAAGCCGACCCCGAAGACCAAGGCCAAAGCGAAGGCCTGATGCCACCAGCGGCGACCGGGAACCCGGTCGCCGCTTCCGCACGTCCGCCCAGGAGAGCCCGCATGCAAACGCTGACCAGCAATGACCGCCCCGACCCCCTCGCTGTACGTCCCGACCCGGCCAAGGCCGCGAGAGCGTGCCGCCAGTTCATCCAAGTCGCCGCAACCGGGCGCGGAGACTTCGACAAGGCGCTGGCCAGCGCGCTGGACGCCTTCGGCCTGCCGCGCGATTACTGCGACACCGAGGGCGGGCGGTGGCGGTGACGCCGCCACGCGCGCCGCGTTGGTGCCAGCTGCAGCGCCTCGATGCGCTGCTGCCGTCACCAACGTCCGCAGGGGGACGCTACGCGTCCAGGGCCGGCCGATGGCCGGGTGCGGCATTGGTGCCCGTGGATCTGCCGCG
>Ga0209800_10003604_pt1 | contig 12124 bp, 16 predicted proteins | sample Higcelweek8metaG_FD_187174 | JGI IMG/M metagenome (GOLD analysis project Ga0209800, IMG submission 187174) | Freshwater pond sediment microbial communities from the University of Edinburgh, under environmental carbon perturbations - High... | ecosystem: Environmental > Aquatic > Freshwater >... | reverse complement strand
CGACCTTCGTCTTAAATGCCTTGTCAAAACTTTGTCTCTTTTTCATGGTGTCCACCGCCTAAAAAGATAACGGATTTTACACCTTATTTATACCGCCTTTTGTGTCCTAATTTCTGGGCTCATTATAGACGCCGCTTACGCGGCGCAAGATAAATTACAAGATCAGTAAATAATCGCGTTTACCGTATAGGAAACGATGTATCTGAATTTCATCATTTTCAATAGTATAAAATACTACAAAATTATCGATCGGATACATTCGATATCCTAATTGGTGTAAATAAGTATCTGTAAGTAATGGATGTATAAGTGGATTTAGCTCTAGAAGATCAAGGCTATTATAGAATTTCTGAAACAGATTATTTGGAGACGTTTTAAGCTTATTAGTGAAGTAATCTTTAATGTCCAAAAAATCATTTTCTGCACTTGGGTAAATATGAATTACATATTTCTGAGCTTTCATGAGTTCATCAGACCTTTAATAAAAGTACGTGCATCTTTTCCTTTAGCTCCATTACGAATTTCATCGCGTGCTTCATTAAGTTTCTGATAAAGTTCAATCCGTGCTAATTGCTTTTCATAATAATCAAGTGACATTACAACCATATCGCCGATACCATTTTTTGTGAGAAAAACAGGTTCATCATCGCTATGTACGGTATCTGAAATGCTGGAAAAATTATTACGAAGATCAGAAATAGGACGAATAATAGGCATATAAACCTCCATATACTATCATTATAATGATAAAACGTGAATTAATCAAATCAATTTAAGTAATATAAGTACATATAATGTATAGAGATACAATTCAGTATCAAGCGGCTAACAACTAGTTCAACCTGACAACGCTATTGTCACGATTTATGCAGTGAAGATTCGGTAAGAAAAGAGAAGTTAACCTCGGTAGAGCATAAATCGCGCCAATGTACGCGTTGCAGGTTAACTAAATGTTAGAAGGACCCTTTGGGCCGAGGAATAATAATATGAAGAATGAATTCATTATCAATAAAGTATTTCCGCCTTTAGATGATTTATACAATCTATTACAAAACATGCAGAGTTATTTCAATACAGAAATATCAGAAGAAGATTACATAGTTGGAAGGAAACAGCTTTATTACATTTTTCTACATGAAACAATGCACGCATTTATCACTAAGAAGGCAAAATGGATTTATGACTTGTGTGAAGATGAAACAGACTTTATTGATGAAGTTGCAGCGAGAATTCTAATAGATGTAATTATTAAAGAGATGTGCATATATAATAAAATGGATCTGTTTTATGAAAACAATGTTAATCATAGGAAAGAGCTTCAATTATATGGGTACAATTTAACAGAAGAGCAATACGATAAGATAGAAAACGAATACATTTTAAAATATAAAGAACAAAAAGATATAGATTCGTTTTGTAAATATATTCACAAGCAATATAAAGAGTTAGGTATTAAAAGACGGGCAGACTTTTCATATAAGTTGAATACTTAAAAAATAAACTTCTAACAACTGCTTCAACCTGGACAAAGCAGTTGCATAAATATGAAAAGCTGGTAACGCAACTACACGAAGTTGCACGTGGCTTTGCAGGTTAAGCAAATGTTAGATCGGCGCTTCGCGCGGGAAGACTGAACTGGCCACGTTGTTTGAATAGAAATCCAAGGGTGTCATAAATATTCTAAGTGTCAGAAACAAGATCAACGCTCCGGCGGACGCGAATCGTATCGGCTGCTACCATTTTAGATTGTTACGTCTGCTGATTGCTCGATTCAGTGATAAATAAAGCGCCAACAGTGCTATTCTTTTTCATGCAGGGTTGTGTCAACAACTCTCCAAGGAATCTCTGTCCGGGTAGAAAGTCAATACATCTAACAATCGCTTCAACATCGACAACGCTATGTCACGATTTATGCAGTGAAGATTCGCTAAGAGAAGAAAGGATAGTTCGCTAAGGCATAAATCGCGCCATGACGCGTTGCGAGTTAAGCAAATGTTCTACGGACAAGACGGCCCAGCAAGAAATACACGCACGCACCATCCGTGGTGCGTGAAATGGAACCATAATGGAAATAAGAGATTTTACAATAGATGATCACGATTCTGTATACAAAATTGCACTAGAATCATGGAAAGTCGCGTATTCAGAACGATATTCAATAAATGAAATTGAGAATATAATCAAAGATTGGTATTCAATAAACAACCATTCTGGAATGATTCCACTTATAAATAACGGCTCATTATTCTTTAAAGTATTAGTAAGAAATAATTGCATTATAGGATTCATATTAGGAGACATCATTAATGCCAAACTCAATCGTTTATATATTACCCCACAGTACTTCCAAAATGGATATGGAAAAATGTTACTTGGATTATTTGAAGAAGAATTAATCAAAAACAACCATAGCTATATAACAGTCGCTTGTGACAAACTCAATAAAATAGGATTAGCCTTTTATTTCAAACAACAATATCAGATACACAATGAAGACGAAGAAGAGTATATTATGAAAAAGCGATTAAGATGATAACACTAAGTAAAGGAAAGTAATTCGGCGTCGCCGTCCTGGCTCCGCCGATCTATGTGGGGCCTCCGTAGAACAACTAGTTCAACCTGACATTGCTATTGTCACGATTTATGCAGTGAAGATTCGGTAAGAAAAGAAAGGTAAAGTTCGCTAGAGCATAAATCATGCCAATGACGCAATGCAGGTTAACTAAATGTTAGTCGCACGCCTTCGGCGGGCGAAGAATAAGGAATAAAAAATGGATTCACAGCTTTATGAATATTTGGAAAATGAATATAATTCAATATTCACTGGTTGGGATTTTTCTCATGTAAAAGATAGAATGCAAGAAGATATTCTTCCATGGAATTACAAAGAAATAGTTAAGGACAATTTACACAATAAGAAATCATTGCTGGATATAGATACTGGAGGTGGAGAATTTCTATCTTCAATTGAACATTTACCCAAAAATACATATGCAACTGAAGGATATGAACCCAATATTCCAATTGCAACAAAGCTACTAAGTGAAAAGGGAATTACAGTTAAAGCTGTTAAAAATAATGAGCAGCTTCCATTTCAAGATGGTTATTTTGATATTGTGATAAATCGACATGGTTCATATAACATCAATGAAATCAAAAGAATATTAACTACAGATGGGATATTTATAACTCAACAAGTTGGAAGTTTGAATGCTCTCGATTTGAATACATCATTAGGGATACAATTAGAAAATATAGCAGATTGGTGCTTAATATCAAATATTTGTAATTGTAATGCAGCAAAAATGGATGTTATTGAATCAAAAGAAAACATTGGGAAATATCGATTTTACGATATTGGGGCAATCGTTTATTATCTCAAATGCATTTCTTGGCAAGTAACAGATTTTAGTGTGAAAAAGTACATGGAGCGATTGGAAATCATTAATAAGGTTATTCTAAAACAAGGATATATTGATTTTATATCACATCGATTTTATCTAATCGTACAAAAGTAATAAAATGAAATCGACTAACAACTGCTTCAACCTGGACAAAGCAGATTAATACAAACGAATTGTTATGCCGCTGCTACACGAAGTTGCACGTGGCTTTGCAGGTTAAGCAAATGTTCTACGGACAAGACGGCCCAGCAAGAAATACACGCACGCACCATCCGTGGTGCGTGAAATGGAACCATAATGGAAATAAGAGATTTTACAATAGATGATCACGATTCTGTATACAAAATTGCACTAGAATCATGGAAAGTCGCGTATTCAGAACGATATTCAATAAATGAAATTGAGAATATAATCAAAGATTGGTATTCAATAAACAACCATTCTGGAATGATTCCACTTATAAATAACGGCTCATTATTCTTTAAAGTATTAGTAAGAAATAATTGCATTATAGGATTCATATTAGGAGACATCATTAATGCCAAACTCAATCGTTTATATATTACCCCACAGTACTTCCAAAATGGATATGGAAAAATGTTACTTGGATTATTTGAAGAAGAATTAATCAAAAACAACCATAGCTATATAACAGTCGCTTGTGACAAACTCAATAAAATAGGATTAGCCTTTTATTTCAAACAACAATATCAGATACACAATGAAGACGAAGAAGAGTATATTATGAAAAAGCGATTAAGATGATAACACTAAGTAAAGGAAAGTAATTCGGCGTCGCCGTCCTGGCTCCGCCGATCTATGTGGGGCCTCCGTAGAACAACTAGTTCAACCTGACATTGCTATTGTCACGATTTATGCAGTGAAGATTCGGTAAGAAAAGAAAGGTAAAGTTCGCTAGAGCATAAATCATGCCAATGACGCAATGCAGGTTAACTAAATGTTAGCTCGGCGCTGCGCGCGTGGCGGAGAAAACACCAAAGATTATTCTTGTAGTAACTAATTACCCGTATTCGTAATTGAAGGGATAATCATGTGTAGTGAAACAGTAATAACATTGTTATCAATGATAACTTATTACGGTTCCGATGTTAAGCGAATTAACCATGCAATAAAAGTATATCAATTTGCTGACATTATAGGACAAGCTGAAAACGTGAGTGAAAGCGATTTGTTCATTATTAGGTTGTGTGGCATTCTTCATGATATTGGAATTCATGAAGCTGAAATGAAATACAACTCAAATTCTGGTAAATACCAGGAGATCGAAGGCCCGGTAATTGCTGAAAAAATACTTAATGAAAATAAAATAAAACTAAGTACTGATCAAATGGAAAGAATAAAATATATCATAGGAAATCATCATACATATAAAAATATCAATGGGATAGATTTCCAAATTGTTGTAGAAGCTGATTTTCTTGTTAATATATACGAAGACGATATAAGGAAAACAGAAATTGAAAAGATAGAAAAGAATATATTCAAGACACAAAGTGGTAAACAGTTATTACAATCAATGTATTTAGGAATAAGAAGCTAACAACTGCTTCAACCTGGACAAAGCAGTTGTTAATTAATGTAAAGCTGGTAACGCAACGACACGAAGTTGCACGCGGCTTTGCAGGTTAAGCAAATGTTAGCCGGACCCTTCGGGCCGAGGAGAATAACATGAAGTTAAACATGGATGAAGTAGTAATTATAAACAAAGCAAAGAAACGTTTACAGTATTGGCATCTTGTGCGCTTATTGATTCTTGTTTCAGCAATAGCATTTTTCGCTTTAGCTATATATCTTATAATTGCTACATACTCATATATTCATTGTATATATCTAGGTAGCATATCTGGATTGCTTTTACGTTTTTCCTTGAGTAACTGGGGTGGGCTTAAAAAAGATATTCTTCTTTCAAGAATAGAGACCCATGATTAACTAGAGGATTTAAGATTGATTTTCAATACAAATAGGACATTACTAAGATTTCCAATAGAAGCTGATGCTGAAGATATTTTTAAAAACTACACCTAGGATTCTGAAGTAACAAAATATCTTGTTCGGAAACCTCATACAAATTTACAACAAACAATATATTGGATTACTTTCTGCATTTTAAATTGTAACACTACTAACGGATTAAAGTTCATCATTTATCATAAACTTGATAAACAAGCATTTGGGATGATTGATTTCCGCATAGATGATTTCCAGGCTAATCATGGTTATGTATTAGCAAAAAAGTATTGGAACCAAGGAATAATGACTGAGGCTATGAGGACGATTATTCAGCATGTATTCAATATGCAAAATATATATCGTATCTTGACGATGCATGATATTGATAATGAAGCATCAGGAAAAGTGATGAAAAAGCTCGGGCTAGAATATGAAGGAACTTTAAGAAGAGCATTTATTCACCCAAATATATCAGATAAACCGAGAGATGGAAATATTTATTCGTTAGTAAAAAAAAGCGGCTAACAACTGCTTCGACCTGACATTGCTATTGTCACGAAACTTGCTTGTCGCTTCGCTCGGCAAGTTTCGCGCCAATGTACGCAATGCAGGTCAAGCAAATGTTAGCTAGACCCTCCGGGCGGGGATAATAATGAAGAAGAGTTACAAAATTGTATTGATAGCATTATTATCAAGTTGTTTAGTATTATTTTTTTGTCTTCTAGTTAATATAATAGCCATACAAAGGAATATAGATCAGTATTATTTGCAATCAGCTTATTGAACCGCCCCGGGTTCACCGGAGGCTCTTTTACGTGAGTCCCGCCGCTACGGGCAGACTATGGAAATCAGTATAATACGCTTTCTCAAGTTCCGCAGGAGGAATACTACCAATCGGTTCGAACAATCGGACATTATTGAACCAGTGAACCCATTCCAGGGTCGCGTATTCCACAGCTTCAAGATTCTTCCAGGGGCCTCGTTTTCTGATAACCTCGGTTTTGTACAATCCATTGATCGTTTCGGCGAGCGCATTGTCATACGCGCTACCGACGCTACCAACGGATGCTTCGATGCCTGCTTCGGCAAGGCGCTCTGAATAACGTATAGACAGATACTGGCTTCCGTGGTCGCTGTGATGTATCAGCTTGCCGCTTATATCCCGAGCCCATATAGCCTGTTCGAGCGCATCGAGCGTCAACTCGGCGCTCATCGATGTCGAGGCTCGCCATCCCACAATCATGCGCGAAAAAACATCGATGATAAAAGCGACAAACACGAAACCGGCCCAGGTCGCAACATAGGTAAAGTCGGCAACCCACAATTGGTTCGGCCTTGTCGCTGTAAAGTTGCGTTGAACAAGATCGAACGGATCACGATTTTCCTTTGAGGGAAGCGTCGTTCGCTTGACCTTTCCTCGCACGGCGCCCTGTAAACCCATACTACGCATCAATCTCTCGACCGTGCAGCGCGCGACCGTAAATCCTTCTCGCCTAAGCTGATGCCAGACCTTTCGCGCACCGTACACCTGGAAGTTTGCGTCCCATACCCGCCGAATCTCGCCACGATATAGTGCATCGCTTTGTTCTCGATCAGATCGCCTATCTGGATCGTTCTGCTTTCCCTTGAAATCGTAGTAGGTCGAGGGAGCAATCTGCAGCATCTCGCACATTGGCTCGACTCCCTGATGCTTACGGTTCTGATCGATAAACTCGACGGTTACCGCTGTTGGCGGTCGAGCTCCGCCTTCGCGAAATATGCGGAAGCCAATCGAAGTATTTCGTTGGCCTTTTTCAGCTCTCGATTTTCCTTCTCAAGCTGTTTCATATGCTCGCGCTCGCTGGTTGTTAAGCCCTCGCGTTTCCCGGTATCGACTTCATCTTTACGAATCCAGTGCCGAAGCGTTTCAGCGCTACAACCGATTTTCGAGGCGACCGAACAAATGATCGCCCATTGCGACTGATCGGATTCCTTTTGCTGCTCGTATACCAACCTGACCGCCCGTTCTTTCACCTCTGGTGAAAACCGTGTTTCTTTGCCCATAACTGTATCCTCTCAAACTTTGCGGTCTCCGGCAATCCCGGGGCGGTTCATATAGTATGCCGTCTATTAGTGGTAAAGGAGAAATATTTCTAGATAAAAATATTAAGCAGAATGTTGATTTAGCAATTATTCCGGTTTGTCTGCAGGACAATGAAGTAAGTCATGGAATTAAATATAACAAACCAATAAAAATAGTTATTTGTGAAGATGATCAAGCTTCTGGTAAAATATTCAAGCTATATAAGACTAAAGCAAGTGGGTTTGCCTTTTCTGATGATTTAATAGTTATAAACTACAACAATCTTTATAGGTTAGGATATACATTTGAATCAATTATAAGACATGAATCATCACATACATTGATCAAACAGAATATTAAATCCTATTATAAAAAGATGTTAACATTTTCAAATCGAAGCATATGGTTTTCTGAAGGTTTTGCTCTATACAATCAAAGATTAGTGATCTATACCCAAGATGAGATACGGACAGCAATTGAAGATTATAACATTGTATATGATAATAGGTCTGACAATTTTAGAACCAATCCGCAAAATCTTAGGTTAGACTATTCTTTATATTATCATTTCATGGACTATTTAATAACGAAATATGGGAAGGACAAATTAAAAGAATATATGTCTTTGATGATAGATAATTATGCGACATCTGAGAAAAGTTATAAGTTTATATTTAACACAACTCTTCGACAAGAAGTATTGATGTTTGCAAAACAAAAACTATTTAAAGAGCTTATGTAAGAAAGATAGCTAACAACTGCTTCAACCTGGACAAAGCAGATATATACTGAATATTGTTATAACGCAACTACACGAAGTTGCACGTGGCTTTGCAGGTTAAGCAAATGTTAGGAAGACCCTGCGGGCGGCGGAAAGAGAAATTAAAGATGTAATTTCTTGAGGTGATAATGGATATTTCTAATACAATAGCTTCATACATTTTAAAAGTGAAGCAAGAGAAACCTATTATTGTGGCATTTGATGGAGTTGATACTTCGGGAAAGACCAAATTAGCTGATAATGTATATAAAATATTAATTAATGAGAAAGTGAATGTAGTCCGTGTTTCCATTGATAAATTTCACAATCCAAAAGAAATACGTTTAGCAAAGGGTGATTTTTCACCTGAAGGGTTTTTTGAGGATAGTTTTAATCTTGAAAAAATAAAACAAATGATAATTGATCCAATTAAAAGTAATGGAAATTATATAGTAACTGGAATATATGATTATCGAAATGAATCAGAAACTAGTAAAAAGCAAATAAAAATTGACAACAATTTAATTGTTCTTTTTGATGGTATATTTCTTAATCGAGATGAATTGTATAAATACTGGGATATTTCTATATTTCTTGATGTAACATTTGAAACAGTATTGCAGCGTGCTATAAAAAGAGATGTTGAGTATTTTGGTTCAGAAGATGAAGTAAGAAAAAAATACCAAAATAGATATATTCCTGGAGAACAAATATATTTATCAAAATGTAATCCAAAAGCACGTGCAGATATAGTAATTGATAATAATGATTGGAATAATCCAGTTATATTGAAAGGGGAATTTTCCTAACAACTGGTTCAACCTGACATTGCTATTGTCATGAAAATTGCAGTCGCTTCGCTCGGCAATTTTCACGCCAATGTACGCAATGCAGGTTAACCAAATGTTAGACTTACGCCTTCGGCGTGAAGAAAATTAAGATAATATTATTCAGTAACTGTTTTATTTTTTAGGAGGTCATTATGGCTAAAATTTCTCATCATGTTGTTCCATCTCCAGAAGGTGGATGGAATGTAAAAAAAGGTGGTTCTGAAAAAGCTTCAAAACATTTTGAAAAAAAAGATGAAGCAGTGTCATATGGTAGAATTGTAAGCAGAAACCAAGATAGTGAACTAGTGATCCATGGTAAGGATGGAACAATTCAATCAACAGATAGTCATGGACATGATCCAAATCCTCCAAAAGATAAAAAGTAGTCTAATATATGTTTAATAAATCTGTATTTATAAATTGTCCATTTGATGATGAATACTATACCTTACTACGTCCATTACTATTTACTGTTATTTTTATTGGCTTGAAACCGAGACTGGGTTTAGAATCCTCTGATTCAGGGGAGACTAGAATTGATAAAATAACAAAAATGATTTCTGAATCTAAATATAGTATCCATGACCTTTCAAGAATACAATCAACTAGAGAACATGAAATCTATCGAATGAATATGCCTTTTGAAATAGGACTGGATTATGGATGTCGAAAATACTCTACTGGTAAACAAAGAACTAAAAAGTATTTAATTCTTGAAAAAGAGAAGTATAGGTATACTCAAGCATTGTCAGATTTATCTGGTTTTGATATTAAAACACATAACAATGAACCAACAAAAATAGTAGAAGCAGTAAGATGCTGGGCTGTAGAAACAATAGGTATCACTATTGATATTGGTCCAACGGGAATTTGGAATCGCTATAATGATTTTATGTATGATTTGTATTCTGATCGGAAAAATAAAGGCTTTTCAGATAATGATTTACAGGTCATACCCATTAAAGAATTAGTTGATTATATGGAAAAATGGAAAAAAAAATAAAAAGACAAGTCTAACAACTGCTTCAACCTAGACAAAGCAGATTGTAACTAATTATTGTTATACGGCTGCTACACGAAGTTTCATGCGGCTTTGCAGGTTAAGCAAATGTTCGATGGACGCTGCGCGCGCGGAATGGAGGAAAAAATGAAGCTCTTTACACACCTATCTGCTAATAATATTAAATTAGTTTCAATGCCTTTCTTGCGTGAACTTGCAATGGAGGCTTACCTTATAGAAAATGAAAGTGTTCTTTCTTTATCTGAGGATGATTTTGATCAAGTGCAAATAATTGATTTTGAGTTACCAGTAAGTAATGGTCGAGTAAGTAAAAACACAGATGGAAGAATTGATTTATTAGTATTATATAGCAATGAAACATTTGGAATAATTGAATTAAAAAATGCAAATTTGAACAAAGAAAATTTTCGGCAGCTATCTGATTATTTTGAAAACAAAGAAGAAGTATTTAATAAACACAAATCAGCTGTTAGTAATGATTATGCAAATACAAAATGGATTGGCGTACTTGTAGGAACAAATATTGATGAAAATTTACGTAATGAAATTATTCAAGGTAAGTTAAAAATCCAAGATAAAATTCCTGTGGCGGCGATAATTATTAATCGTTATAGATCTGATACTGGGCAAGTTTTTGTTACAACTGATGTTTATTTTAAAACAAATCAACGAAACTTGGATAGAACTCGATATATTTTTGATGGGACAGATTATGGTAAAGGTAGGCTTGTTCACGCTGTTATAAAAAAATATTTGCAAGAAAATAAAAACATTACGTATTCAGAATTGGAGAATATATTTCCTAAAACAATACAGGGAAATCATGGTGTATTCGATACTTTAGAGAATGCAAATGAGTTATATTCAAGATATAGATACAAAAGGCATTTTCTAAATGAAGAAGATGTGTTAATTGTTGGAAATACTCAAATTGCGATATGTAGTCAATGGGGTATTGGAAATATCAATAATTTCTTAAAACTTGTTGAAGAACAACTTAAATACAAAATATCTGTTTTATAATAATCATCGAACAACTGCTTCAACCTGATGCTTTCTTTGTCACATTTTGTGCTGTCGCTGCGCTCCGAACGCACAAAATGCGCCAAGCCCTACGGGCACGAAACCACAGGTTAAGCAAATGTTAGATTGACCCTTCGGGCGGAGGATACATGAAGATATACAACAAATGTGTGTATTCAATATTACACTCAAGTAAATTATCTGACGCAATCAATTCTGGTGGTTCAGTACAATTACTCGAGAAACGAACCTGGCGGGCAGCATATGAATACTTAATAGATGCAAAACATAACACTGAGCAATTAATAATAGTTTTTGCTCCAGCCGAAAACACTAATTTTCTTTTCTCATATGGAATAATTACTGATATTAGGATTAACCCAACTGAAAAAAATACCATAGTAAATATTACAAATCTGCAACGATTACCATCCGGAATAAAGAAAACAAGTCTAAAAAAAGTCAATGGCGCATTTATAGATAACAATTATATTAGACCATATCTATTATGTAGTATTGAGACTATTGAAAAGCACTTACACTTTTCTGAAACAAATGCAGATAAATCAATTGGTATGGGCTACGAAGAAATCATTCTGAATCAAACTTCACAAGAAGGTAAGCTCGAGCAAGTAGTTGTAAACCGTTATGAAAGAAATCCAGAATTGAGAAAAAGATGTATAGATAAAAATGGGACGATCTGTTGCATTTGTGGCTTTAATTTTGAGAAAGCTTATGGAGATAAAGGGAAAGGATTTATTTACATTCATCATATTAAACCTCTATATTCTACAGGAGAGATTGAAACAGATCCAATTAACGATCTAGTCCCGGTTTGTGGGAATTGTCACGGAATAATACATAGAGATAAAGATAAGATTGTTAGTATTGAAGAAATGAGAAAAATCATAAATCTAACAACTACTTCAACCTCATATGATGAGACCTCTGTCAATATAAAAAACAAGGACAGAGATGGCAGATCTTAACGGCTTGACCAATCTCATATACGTGGATTGGATACCACAGGTCAATGGTCCGCCTGAAAAGTCC
>Ga0209800_10003603_pt1 | contig 12126 bp, 14 predicted proteins | sample Higcelweek8metaG_FD_187174 | JGI IMG/M metagenome (GOLD analysis project Ga0209800, IMG submission 187174) | Freshwater pond sediment microbial communities from the University of Edinburgh, under environmental carbon perturbations - High... | ecosystem: Environmental > Aquatic > Freshwater >... | reverse complement strand
CTCGCCATACAAATACTGTCTTTTCAAATCAAACGCCAAATCTTTCCCTTCAAATTGATATCCAGCAAAATCACCACTGTTTACATAAACTTTGTTATCACCCTCTTTTTTAAAATATTGATACACGCTTTGAGCTATTACCCGACCTTTCCGATCCAACACTTTTCCCCTAGCGGCTGGGATGCTGGTTTCCACAATCCGGTTATCTCGGGCCAAAGTTTTGTAATATTGCTGTCGAATTACCGACAATCTAAATACCCCGACAAACAGCACCCCCAAACTCAATATTAAAGCAAAAATAAATAGCCAATAAATCCATCTATCCTCAGAGTCGGTCATTACTAATAGTGTCCGTTAATAACATTTATCGTCTTTAGCAGTTCATTATCTTCCAGTAACATCCCCGCCCCCTTAATCACTCCCAAGCCCGAATCTTCAATCAATCTGGTATTAATTTTTGTCTCTTTTTCAATCAATCTATCAATCCCCTCAAATCTGGCTCCGTTACCCATCAACACAATTCCTTTTTTGATCACATCATCCATCAGCTCCGGTGGAGTTTCATCCAACACTTCTTCCACTAATTTCACAATTTTGTTAATCTCCAAAGCCACCGCTTCAGTAATCTCTCCTTGGTTTACCCGAATGCTTTTTGGTAACCCCGATTCCAAATCTCTCCCCCGCAACAAAGTGTTTTCTTTTTCCATTTTTACTCTTTCTGCGCTTCTCTGACCGATCAGTAAGCCGTATTTCATCTTGATGTAATTTACAATTGCTTGGTCAAAATCGTTGCCAGCAGTTTTAATCCATCTCCCCACCACCACCCCTCCCATCGATACCACCATCACCTCAGTTTTTCCCCCACCAATATTAACCAACATCAATGCTGACGATCGCTCCATTGGCATTCCCACACTCAACGCCGCCAACACTGATTCTTCAACCAAAGTCACCTCTCTGGCACCTGCTGTCATGAACACCGATTTTACCGCCCTTTTTTGAACTTCGGTCACCCTAGCCGGTACTCCCACCACCACTCTCGGTTTCAAAATTTTTGGTGGACGGCAAGGGATTTCATATATTAACTTTAAATAATACCCAATCAGTGACTCTGTTGCTTCTAAGTCATAGATAATGCCGTTTTTTATGGGGCTAATTACCTCTATTTGCTGTGGCTCCCGGTTTAACATCTCTTTGGCTTTAAACCCAAAAGCGATCGGCTTTAAATCCCGACTTCTCGGGGCAGTTAACCCTGTCCACCTTTTTCTTTTTATTCTGGCGATCATTGTCGGCTCATCAATCACCACCCCTCGTCCTTTTAAATAAATTAAAATATTCGTACTTCCCAAATCAACACCAATATCCCAGGAAAAAGTTGATATCAACTCCGACCATTTTTTACTAACATTATTTAAAACCTTCACTTATTTGATTATACTCGGTAATCACTCTCCTCCCCCACCAAAATACTTTCTGACAATCACGTATAATCAAAACAATTGACATCCAAAATACTATCCATGACTAAAACTATTCGTCTCCTTTATCTGCTTCTGGTTTTTCTCACTCCCTTGATTTTTTCCTCCTCCAACTCAGAACTATTCGAGCTTCCCAAAATGTATTTTGTCTACAGTATCACCATTTGCATTGTTTGTCTCCATTTCTTAAATTTTTTAAAAGGTCAAACCCGCCTTTTTCCTCGTTTTTATTTGACCATACCCTTAATCATCTATCTCATTACTCAATTACTCTCCACTATTTTTTCTTCCGATCTCCACACCTCCATTTTTGGCTACTATTCCCGACTCAATGGTGGCTTCCTGTCTACCCTCAGCTTTATTCTTCTTAGTACCATTTTGACCAATTATTTAGAGCCTCTTTTTATCAACCGGATAATCAATATTTCCTTAATTTCGGGCTTTATCGTTGCTTCCTACGGCATTGCCGAGGCGTTTGGTATTGATAAGCATCTCTGGGTTCAGGATGTCCAAAATCGGGTCTTTTCCACCCTCGGCCAACCCAATTGGCTAGCCGCCTATCTGGGTGTCCTTCTCCCCCTCTCCCTCTATCGCCTACTCTCTTCCAAATCCAAATTACTAGTTACTATTTACTACTTACTATTTACTGGTTACTATCTTTGTCTTCTTTTCACCAAGTCAAAGTCCGGTATTATTGCCGCCACAATTTCCCTCGCCATCTTTTTTGTTTTACATTTCTTTAAAACTAAAAGATTTCAGCCAATTATTATTCCCGGCCTATTACTCATCATTCTCTCCATCACCATCAACAACCCCATCAAAGACAAACTATTTCCCCCTAAACTAACTACTAATAACTTACTTACTACTAATCTAAATGTCACTCCTTCCGAAGATATTCGCAAAATTGTTTGGACTGGCGCTCTCCAACTTTGGAAACAATTCCCTGTTTTTGGCACCGGCCCGGAAACTTTTGGTTATAGTTATTATTGGGTACGACCCGCCTCTCACAACCTTACCTCTGAATGGGACTTTATCTACAACAAAGCCCACAATGAATACTTAAATTACCTGGCCACCACCGGCACTATCGGTTTTGTTGCCTATCTACTAATCATCATTATTGTCATTATCAAATTTTTCTCTCACTATCAAGCCGTCCGGTTTTCTTCTGACCAACAACCTTGGTTACTGAGTATCGCTATTTTCACCTCATTTGTCTCAATTCTTATTACCAATCTCGCCGGATTCACCGTCACCGTAATTTCACTTTTCTTTTTCATTCTCCCCGGGCTTATTGATCCAATCCCCGCCACCACCTCCCGTCCAGCCCCCAAAAGTGGCCCCTTAATCTCTCTATTTATCATTCTTATCTTCCTCTCACTACTTTCCCAAACTATTTTTTATTATTTGGCTGATATTACCTATGCTCAGGCTCTAGCCCTCGACAACAACCATCAATATCAACCGGCCTTCAATCAAATCAATACCAGCCTCAGTTATCGCTCCAACGAACCTACCTACCTCATCAAATCAGCATCTCTGGCCAGTAAATTAGCCGTTGGCTATCAATCCGATCCGGACCCGGCTCAGACTGAAAAATACACCCGAATAGCCATTCAAAACAGCCAAAAAGCTGTGACCGTATCTCCATTCAATCTCAATCTTTGGAAAGAACGAGCCCAAGTTTATTATTACCTTGCCACCATCGATACCAAATATTACTCCTCTGCCCTCCAGTCCCTTGAAGCGGCTGCCAAGCTTGCCCCCACCGACGCTAAAACCTTCTATCTATTGGGTCAGTTCTATCAAAACACCACCGATGTGGATAGTACTCTCAAATACTACCAACAAGCCATCACTCTCAAGCCAAATTACGACCATGCCTACTTTGCTCTTGGTCAAATCTATTTAGAGCAAAAAAACTATTCTCAAGCCCAAGACATGTTTAAAAAGGTCCTCATCATTGCTCCGGCCAACACCGACGCCCAAAAATATCTTGATCAAATTGCTAAAATAAAAATCAAATAATTCTTCTGCCTAGCTTCTAATCTATTTTTTTTCTTTTTTCAGCACCTCGTCCACATTCATCGGAATCTTTTCACCACCATCCGTCCACCAAAAAAACTTGCCACCATCTTTTTTCACTAAATCTACAAACAAGATTCCATCCAAATGATCGGCTTCATGTTGCCAAACTATCGCCTCAAATCCGGTAATAATTTTACGCTTTTTCACCAGCTTATCTCCCGCAATCATGTCCCAGCTAGCTTCAATTTTTAGGTATCTTTTTACTGTTCCCCACAAATCAGGAAACGACAGACAACCTTCAATAAAATCCTCATCACCGTCTTTGTTCTGAATTATCGGAAATATTTTTGGGCCATAAGTCGCTTCAAGTTTTGGATTAAGATAAATGTCAACCTTCCGATCTTGGTTTTTCAATCCAAAAAACCGTCGATTGAAACCTAATTGAGTTGCCGCCAAACCAGCCCCAAACTTCTGACCCATCAACACCATCTCCACCTCGTTAGTTTCCTCGAGCAATTTTCGGTCTATCCTGGTTATCACTTCAGTCTTAACCCGAAGAATTTTATTTGGAAAAATTACAATTTTTTTCATAATTTCTATAGTCTATTTTACCGCATATTAGTTATAATCTCCTTATGTCCACAAATATCGTCTTTTTTGGTTCCTCGCCCTACTCTCTGATAATTTTAGAAAAGCTTCTAACTCTGCCCGAATATAACGTTTCCGTCATTGTCACTAAAACCGACAAACCGGTTGGCCGAGATCAAACCGTCACCGCCAATCCCGTGGCTCAATTTGCCACCGATCACCATCTCCTTCTTCTTCAGATTGAACAATTCAATACTGATTTTCACTCTCAACTCTCAACTCTCACCCCTCAAGTCGGTCTTTGTGTTGCCTTCGGACCGCCATTTTTTGACCAAGCCATGATTGACCTCTTCCCTCTGGGAATTATCAATATCCACCCCTCACCTTTACCTAAATATCGTGGCGCCACTCCGGGTCCCTGGCAAATAATCAATGGTGAAACCACCTCAGCCGTCACCTTTTTTCTAATCGATCTCCTTCCCGACCATGGCCCGATTATCGCCCAACTTCCCTTTGATATCACTCCCACTGAGACTTCAGCCTCTTTCTACCAAAAAGCTTTCACCATCGCCTCGACCAATCTTCTCTCAGTCCTCTCAACTTATCTCTCACCCCTCACCTCTAAACTCATTCCTCAAGACCATATTCAAAAATCATATTACCCCAAATTTACCAAAGATACCGCTCAAATTGACTGGTCTTGGCCGGAAATAAAAATTGATCGGTTTATCCGAGCCCTAACTCCTTGGCCAATTGCTTGGACCTTTGTGCGAAATTTAAATGGTGACCCTCAGAAGATGAAAATTTTCTCATCGAAATTCGACCAAAAACTGATTTTAGATTTAGTCCAAATAGAGGGGAAAAAACCGGTTTTGTGGTCAGAAATAAAAAAATATTATCAAATAATTACCAAAAAATGATAATTCGTTTTTACCTATCTTTAGGTAATTAATCCAACCAACTCTTAAAATAAATTCAAATAAAACATCATGATTTTTATTCCTAAAACATCAATCTTTAGCCGGTAATAGGGACGTTTTAATTTTGACAAACTACTCGAATTTGTATTTAATTTTAATTAAAGGAGGAAACATTTATGCCAGTCAAAAAAAAGAAAGTTGTTAAGAAAGTAGCCAAGAAAGTAACCAAAAAAACTGTCAAAAAGGCTAAAAAAGCTAAGAAAAAGTAAGTCTCTTTTTGGAAAATAAAAAACGGTACCTTAAATAAGTGCCGTTTTTTGTTGGAGTCCAAACTTCAGTCTTTTTATACACTTAGTGCAAAAATTACCGCCAATTTTATCCTCTCCGACTTTCATGGTTATCTTTTGAACATTGGCCTTAAAAGTTCTTCGGGTTCGGTTTTGAGCATGAGATCGGTTTCTACCAATTTTGGTACCTTTCCCACATAAATCACAACTTGTCGACATAGGCTATACTATAACATTACCCCCACCTTTTTAAAACATGGATAATTTTATATTCAATATCATTCTATTTTTAGGTCTGGTGATTGCTATCACCATCCATGAATATTCCCACGCTTTGGTCGCCGATCGCTTTGGCGACCCCACTCCCCGATCCTATGGTCGGCTTAGCCTTAATCCCCTTCGCCATCTTGATCCATTGGGAACTTTAATGCTCTTAATCGCTCACTTTGGCTGGGGTAAGCCTGTCCCCATTGATCCCTACAATTTAAGCAAAAAAGAAGAATCTCTAGTCTCTTTGGCCGGACCAGCCAGCAATTTTATTTTGGCGGCGGTTCTTTCCTTAATACTTCACTTTATCCCCACAATTTTCCTGGCAGTCATTATCATTCGCCAACTAATCGTTATCAATATCTCTCTGGCAGTTTTCAATCTTCTTCCCATCCCGCCTCTCGATGGTTCAAAATTATTTCTCAATTTCCTTCCTCAGCAGCAATCGCTGGAGTGGCAAAAAGTATTTGATCAATATGGCTTCTTTCTATTAGCCATCCTCCTCTTTCTCCCCTTTGGTGGCTCAAATCTTATTAGTCTAATTATCTCCCCAATCATCAACCTAATTGCCAATCTATTGATCTAATTTAACTTGACTTTCCCCCCCGTATAGACCATATTTAATTATGGTTGGTAATAATCGCATTTTTCTCTCTTTGTTTATCGGCTGTCTTTTTTCCTTAACTGTTCTCCAGGTTAGTCTCAAAATCAGCCAAACCGGCCAGCCTAATCAAATTCTTGGAGTCGCCACAGGTAACGATCTATCCTGCTCCAATCTCTATCAATTTTACCAACAACACTGCTCCACCATCCCCATCGCCACTCCCCAACCTCTCCGCCAACCCGATTTAATTATTAGTAGCCTTACTTTAGAAAAAATTATTCCACCTCAATCCGACTGCCCCCAATACCGGTACACTGTTTTAGTCAAAAACATCGGCTCGGGCAACGCTCCCAAATCAATGCTCAAAACCAATCTCAGCCCCAGTCAACCTCAAGCTTTGGATAGTTGCACCCGATCTCGGCCCTACGAAGGTTCTCTGTCCCCCATTCCCAACAATTATCAAGTTCATACCGATTTTCTACCTCCAGGCGCAATCGAAAAATTCTCCGATTCTTTTAATCCTTCAACTTCAGGCATTATCACCATCTCTGTGGCCGCCGATTACTCCAACAATATCACCGAATCAAATGAATCCAACAATCTCTTGAGTCAAAGTTTTAATGTCGACGCCCTCTGGACTGCCCCCTTAGCTCCCACCTTAACTCCGGCAGCCTATTGCACCAACGAGTCAGCTCGTTGCCTAAACTCCACTACTTATCAAGTTTGCGCCAACGGACAATGGCAAGCTTATAGTTGCCCCGAAAACAAACATTGTGATGGCAACGGTCATTGCTTAGAATAAGCTCAACTTCCCACTTCTATTTTTTTGTTTTCTTACTTATCGTCGCCCGATCATTTAAATCACCTATCATTTCAGTTATTTCCTTAGCCGTCATGCCGTGAACCATCGCCCCTTCCTCCAAAGACTCCATCGTCGAGGCATAGCAACCAATGCAATGAAAGCCATAATTTTCCACCAGCACTTCCGCTAATTCCGGGTATCTCTCTACAATCTCAGCAATTAAGGTTTTTTTTGATATCAACTTTTTCTTTGTTTTTTCCATTTTTATCTAAAATTTAATAAACTAATCGATTTCATTTCCTTAATCATTCCATCCTCAACTTTTTTCCACACTTTAGTAAATTGGCATTTCCCCAGTCGGGCGCATCCACCCCCAGATAAACACTCCACCAAATGCTTATTTTCCCCCAAAGCCTCCATTACATCATAAAGATTTTTTTTCTCCCATCCATCAGCTAAACAATATCCCCCGCTCTTACCCTCTTTGCTCTCAATTATCCCGGCTTTCCTTAATCCCATCGCCAACTGTCCTAAAAATCTATATGGCAACGATAGTTTTTTGGCCGCATCAGCCAAAGATATTGTCAACTTTGGGTTGTTAGCCAGAAAAGACAACAACACCACTGAATACTCAACTCTTTTGGAAATCGTGATCATAATTTGTTCTCCAGGATATAGATATTATCTCACATGGTATAATTTTATTATCCTACCACAAGCGGTCTTTAAGAAGGTGTTTTTTCTAGCTAACTTTCTCAAAATGGGATATCTGTGACTAATTGGATTTTGTCTGATTAGACCAATTTCCCACCATGCGTTTTTTGCGTGGAAAAGCCACTATTGAAGCTCCCACTTGAGGTAGGTGTTTTTTTATTTTTCCCTGGCCATTTCCAATATTTTCTTTAAACTGTCCCGGTTATTTTCCGCCTCAGCCTTGATTGTTTTTTTATACTTATCAAGAAATTTTTGTGGGTTATTAAGATAATTAAGCAAAAATTGCCCTGCGTGTCCACCCTTTTCTTTAACCCATCCCAGCTTTTTCTTTCGAATGATATCGATATTTCCATCTTCCTGACCACCAATATGAGTAATAGCCACTATCGGTTTGTCGCAAGCAATAACATCAAATAAAAAATTTGGTCCGGCTTTACCAAAAACAATATCCGCCACCGACAAAATCTCAGCCATATTTTCTATCCACCCCAAATTCTTAATAATCACCAGGTCATTCCTTCTCATTTTGCGAAATAATCGATTATATTCCTCAACCAGGTTATAACTTAACTTATCAGTTCCGGTATTAAAAATAATTCCCACTTTCCTCTTTACCAGTAATAATACTGGTAATAATCGCGACAACGAATTGGTCCCCAAACTTCCACCTCCCACAAAAACAATCGGTCGATCATCATTAAACCCCAACCACCTTTTTATCTTCTTTCGTTGATTCTCATTTCGGTATTTACTATCATACATTTCCGGTCGAACCCACCAGCCAGTAGCTACCATCTTATCCCTATCTATCCCATACCTCATCCCCTTTTTTATCCCAATTTCATCGTAAACCAAATGCAAATCAGCCCCCGGCACATAAGATACCGGATTGATGGACCAAGGATCCGCCACTACTGTCCACAACTTAAACTTCAGATTTTGATCCTGTTTCCATTTCGACAGAATATGGCTATACATAAAATAAGCAGAAATCACCAGATCCGGTTTATACCAATTAATTAGTTTTTGCAGTTCAGGTAAACCGAAATTATTCAATTCCACAAACAAATCGCGCAAGGTTTGGTTCCCCATCGCCCTGGTTGCCAAACGGTTAGTTCCCGGAAGATATCGATAAACAAAAGTATAAACATCATTTAAGGTATCAAAAGGCATCTTGGCTTCAATATATTTCACTTCCAAATCTGTCCCTTTATTAGCTTCAAAATAATTATAGATAGCTTTGGCAATTGACCGATGCCCCCAAGGCATATGATCAGTTAATACCAAAATTTTCTTTTTCGTCATAGTCTATTCTATAATACATGATCGCCTGAATAGCTCAGTTGGTAGAGCAGCTGTTTTGTAAACAGCAGGTCGTCAGTCCGAATCTGACTTCAGGCTCACTAAGTTATTCAACATCCTCCCTGTCTCCCCGGATCTTCCTTACCAGTCAAATCTCCAATATCCTGATCTAATGTCCGTCGATTCTGGCTCGGATCATAAACATGTCCGTTCAATTCCAACTTGCCCAACACCATATTACTCAGGATTCTCTTTTCGACTTCAACTGGTAAACCCCTTGCTATCCTAATCGAGTAATCTCTTCCATCAGGTCCCTGAATCACTCCCACTTCAACAAACTGATTCAGATCAATTTCTTCCCCCACCACTCATTCTACCTATTGTCCACCCTCTTGCCAATCATATACTATAATTTTTTCAACACTTCCAATCCCAAATAAGCACATTTTTTTCTGGATGGAGTCAACTGAATCCCCAGCATCTCCTCAATTTTAGTTCCACTCATTTTTTTTACCTCATCAAGTTTCTTGCCAATGATCTCGTCCAACAGCAAATCCACTGCTGCCATTGAAATCGCGCACCCACCACCCTCAAATTTGGCCTCCACCACCACTCCTTTTTCAATCTTGGCCGTAATTTTCAGCTTATCACCACACAGCATATTAGCTTCTCCCGCCTCCGCTCCCCCTTCAATCTTTCCGCGATTATTCGGATTTTTATAATGATCCAAAATTATTTCCTGATACAAATCATCCGTCATTTTCATAATTTAAAAATATTTTTAACTTCAATAATTCCCTTAATTAATTTATCAATATCTTCTGTTTCGTTGTACATTCCCAGACTGACTCTGATCGTGGCCTCCACTCCTAAAAAATGATGTAGTGGCATGGCACAATGATGACCAGCCCTCACGGCCACTCCACTCCGATCCAGTATTGTTGCCACGTCGTGGGGATGCACCCCCTCAATTACCAGAGCTATAATCCCCGCCTGGCCGGCACTCCAGTATTTCAATCCACTAATTTTTGACAATTCGGCCAAGGCGTATTTCAGCACCTGACTTTCTTGCTCAACTATATAATCAAAACCGATATCCTCCACCATTTTTATTGCTTGTCCCAGACCAATCACCTCACCAATTGGTGGCGTTCCACCTTCAAAACGTTCCGGAATCGACGCCCAGGTCGACACTTCCTCCGTCACTTCGCCAATCATCCCTCCACCAAAGTTCACTGGTTCAGTTTCCTCCCAGCGACTTCTTTTTCCCCACACCACCCCGACTCCAGTTGGTCCATAAATCTTATGGCCGGAAAAGATATAAAAGTCAGCTCCTAGTTTTTCAACCGCCACCGGCAAATGGGCCACAGCCTGAGCCCCATCAACCACCACCAAAATTTCTGGATTAATTGATTTAACCGCCTTTACTATCTCTGCAATTGGGTTAATCGTTCCCAGCACATTACTGACATGAGTTATGGCCAGCACCTTGGTTTTGGGCGTAATTTCTCTTACGATCTCATCCGGGCTTATCCCCAGCTGATTATTAATCTTTACCACCTTAAATATGGCCTTTTTTTTCAAGGCTAGTTGTTGCCAAGGCACAAAATTGGAATGATGTTCCATCTGGCTGACCACAATCTCATCACCTTCAGCTATGTTTTTATTTCCCCATCCGCTGGCTATCAAATTTATACCAGCAGTTGTTCCCGATGTAAACACAATTTCTTTCTCATCTCTGGCTCCAAGAAATTTGGCCACCTGCGTTCTGGCCAATTCATATTCCTCAGTTGCCTTTTCCGATATTGCATACACTCCCCGATGAATATTAGCCGAATACTCGGTGTAATACTCCGTCATTTTATCAATAACACTCTGTGGCTTCAAAGTTGTTGCCCCATTATCCAAATAAACCAAATTGGGTAATTTTTTAAAAATTGGAAATTGTTTTTTAATCTGATTCATAAAATATCATTAAATAATCGTTTTTTCAGCCCGGAGCGAACGCGAAGGAATGAGCCCGAAGGTAGCGAGGACTGCAAAAAATGATTATTTAAAGTTCGCGTCATTCGGATAAAAACGCTTTAACCATTAATTCTACCGCTTCCTCTCTGGCAATTCCTCTCGACATCAAGTAAAAAAGTTGCTCCTCATCAATTTGCCCTATGCTAGCAGCATGCCCAGCCTTCACTTCGTTACTTTCTATCTCTAGCTGGGGCTTAACTGTGGCTCTGGCAGTTTTACCCAGTAGTAAAATTTTGTATCTCAAAAACACATTGATATCCTTTACTCCTTTTGGAATTTTAATCATCCCGCTGGCATCCAAGTTCCCACCCTCTTCCACCACCGCTTTAACTAAAATCTCTTGAGCCTGTCCGTCTTTATCAAACACCCAAGTGTCATTCAACACTTTACTTTCCCCTTTTTTTATAAAATAGACCCCTGTTTTATTCATAAATCACCCCACACTACCTTCCATTTGTAGATTAATTAACCGATTCAATTCCACACTATATTCCATTGGTAATTCCTTCACAATTGGCTCAATAAAACCATTAATAATCATTGCCTCGGCCTCGTGTTCACTAAAGCCTCTCGACATTAAGTAAAAAAGCTGTTCCTCCCCAATCTTACTAACTGTCGCCTCATGCTCCAAAATTACCTCACCTTCATTTATTTTATTGGTTGGATACGTATCACTTCTTGAATCTCCATCCAAAATCAAGGCGTCACATACCACTTTACTCCTCGCGCCTTTAGCTCCCAAATTCATCTGAATTAATCCCCGGTAGCTCGACCGTCCTCCCTTAAAACTAATTGATTTAGAAATAATCCGGCTGGTTGTTTCTGGCGCTAAATGAACACATTTCCCGCCGGCATCCTGGTGTTGACCTTGACCGGCCACAGCTACCGACAATATCTCTCCGTGAGCCTTTCTTCCCACCAAAAAGCATGACGGATATTTCATGGTCACTTTACTCCCCAAATTACCATCCACCCATTCCATTACTCCATTTTCTTCCACCCTAGCCCTTTTTGTTACCAAATTATAGACATTTGTTGACCAGTTTTGAATTGTTGTATATCGGCACCGACCGCCTTTTTTTACAAACACCTCTACCACCGCTGAGTG
>Ga0209800_10003602_pt1 | contig 12127 bp, 8 predicted proteins | sample Higcelweek8metaG_FD_187174 | JGI IMG/M metagenome (GOLD analysis project Ga0209800, IMG submission 187174) | Freshwater pond sediment microbial communities from the University of Edinburgh, under environmental carbon perturbations - High... | ecosystem: Environmental > Aquatic > Freshwater >... | reverse complement strand
CGATCTTATAACACAAATACTTGAATCAGAAAATAACAGCTCGATTAAACGGCTTCAGAAATCACCGGGCGAATTCAGGTATATCGGCTTGTTGTTCGAGGATTATTTCAACCAGCGAAAAACACTGGAACAGGCAAAACTTAAAGCTGAAGAAAGCGACAAACTTAAATCTGCCTTTCTTTCGAATATAGCACACGAAATCCGTACACCCATGCACGGAATTTTAGGCTTTGCCGATATGCTGAAAACCACAACGCTCTCAGCCGAACAGATGCAGGAATATATTGCTATTATTGAAAAAAGCAGCGGGCGCATGCTCGACACCATTACCGATCTGATTGATATTTCGAAAATTGAATCCGGACAGACCGACGTTACCTTTTCGCTGGTGGATATAAACAACCAGATGGAAAACGTGTATGCTGCATTTAAACCCGAAGCCGATAAAAAAAGATTGAATTTTAGTATCAAAATCCAGAGTGATTCAGCAAAAGTAGTGGTACTTACCGATAGGGAAAAGCTGGAAACCATTTTGTCAAAACTTATTAAAAACGCTATTAAATATACTCCTGAAGGAAACATTGAAGCGGGCTATGAACATAAAGGGAGATATATAAAATTTTATGTTAAGGATACCGGAATCGGAATTGACGGAGACAAAATGCTATCCATTTTCGATCGCTTTACCCAGGCTGACAATTCTCTTTCAAAATCCTATGACGGTGCGGGACTTGGACTTTCAATTACCAAAGCCTATATCGAAATGCTGAGTGGTACCATTTGGGTTGAAAGCGATCCCGGGAAAGGTTCCGTGTTTTATTTCACTATCCCTTACGAAAGCGGGAATTAAGAGGCTGTTGCGAGGAATTTATAAGTTAGTTTTTACTTCCGGATTGAATAAAATGCTTTTGTGTCTTTATAGCCAATTGACAAATAGTTAATGCATTGATCCGAATGATTATGCATCGAAAGACCCAAGTTAATTCATTCCATTCTCGCCCAATTACCTTCATTTATATGAAAAATCCGTTTTCACCTTATCTCACCACTATTTCATCAGCAAAAATCCAGGCTTTCTGGCCTTTACCCACATGCCAGTCGGGACAGGTTTTTATGTTTTCGGCTTTTAGCCGGATAAACCTGGTGCGTTTATCAATGGTGAAATAATAGGTATCCATTTTTGCCTGCCGTTGATCTAAAGGAACCTTGAAAAATAATTTCCCTGCATCCTGATAGTTTTTGCCATCATCTGAAATAAAACAACTTACCGATTGCGGCCTGAAAATCCACTGGCTTATTTCGTGAAGGAAATTGATGCTCACAGAGTTAATTTTTTCAACTTTCTGTAAATCAATAACAATATCCATATCAGTTCCTTCAAAACCCTTCCAGAAACGCAAATCGTTGTTATGATCTATTTGGGTCAATACAAAACCATCGGTAAGCACAGCGGGGGTAATTTCCGCGCCCGGCATTCCTTCCTCAGTCACTAAGCAGGCTGGTTTACTAAAAGCTTTATGTTTTATATTTTGCGAAAAAAGAGAATAATCCACCTTCTCCCTCCCTGGTTCACGACGGTTTTTCCCAACCGATTGGGTAAGGTCATCACCCAGATCCTGTCGGGCTTTGTCGGCTATTTTTTGAATGCTGTCAACTACTTCGGGATATTGGTCAATTACATTGTAACGCTCACCCGGATCACGATTCAGGTCATACAAAGCCAGTTCGGCGGTACGCATAATCTTTTTACCGGGAAATCCATCCCTTCCGGGAGGAGTGCCTTCGTAAGATTCAAGATTATGCGGAAACACCATTTTCCATTTACCCATTCGAATGGCTTCCAGGTTATTGCGACCGTAATAGTAGTAAAAATTGCGCCTGGGGTCAGCCCTGAAGTTGCCATTCCACAGGGCTGAGATATCCACTCCATCAATTTGTTTAGCGGGTAAAGCAGCACCGGTTATTGCTGCGAGAGTAGGGAAAATATCAATGGTTGCTGATAATTTGCTGCAAACCGTTCCGGGCGGAGTATGACCGGGCCAGCGTACAATGCAGGGTTCGCGCTGCCCGCCTTCGTAGCTGGTACCTTTGCCTTCGCGTAAGCCACCCGTTGAACCGGCGTGGTTCCCCATACTCAGCCAGGGCCCGTTGTCGGAAGTAAAAATTACTATTGTATTTTCACTTAATCCGTTTTCGTCCAGGACTTTCATTATTTCTCCTACTGACCAATCCAATTCCATAATCACATCGCCAAAAAGTCCCTGTTTGCTCTTCCCTTTAAATTTTTCCGAAACCGCTAACGGAACATGTGGCATCGAATGAGCCAGGTACAAAAAGAAAGGATTTTCGCTTTTGCTTTGGATAAATTTAACAGCTTCTTCGGTGTACAGTGTGGTTAAAGAAGTCATATCATCCAGATTATGAATCGGTTGTGCCTTATTATTTCCTTCAATAAGATGCAGGACAGGGTACTTGATTTTGAAATCGTTCGAATCGGTAATCGGGTTTCCGTCGTAATTCACCGGCCACATATCGTTGGAGTAAGGTAGTCCATAATACTCATCGAAACCTTGTTGCAAAGGCAGAAATTCTTCCTGCTGGCCCAAATGCCATTTCCCGACTATTGAAGTTGCATAGCCCATAGGTTTCAGCAATTCAGCGATGGTGGTTTCTTCAGGATTCAGGCCGGTTTTTGACCAGGGCATCAACGCTCCCGAAATACCTATGCGGTTAGGATAACAGCCGGTCAACAACCCGGCTCGTGATGCGCTGCAAACTGCCTGCGCTGCATAAAAATTGGTGAACCGGGTTCCCTGGCTGGCCAGTTTGTCGAGGTTCGGTGTTTCAAAACCCGATGCGCCATAAGATCCCAGATCGCCATACCCAAGGTCGTCAGCAAAAATAATTACGATATTCGGAGATTTTGGCGCTCTGGTATTTTGCGCAAACGTTTGGATTCCGGCTAGTTCAATTCCTGCCAGAAAGAATACTAAAGTAAAACGCAACCAGCTGATTTTATACATAATGTACTATTTTTGACCGTTAAAACTATAAACTAATTATCTCACCACTATCTCATCAGCAAACAGCCAGGCTGGTTTACCTTTCGCCGGATGCGTTTCGGGCAGAAAAGCTGCATTAACTGCTTTTATTTTCAGAAATCTGAAATTCTCTTTTCCCGCAAAGGCCGCATAACGCACAATCCTGCGGTTCGAATAGGATGCATAGGGACTGGAATGCATCGACAGTTTATGGTAATTTTTACCATCGGGCGAAACTTCTATCACGACATCTTTTGGTAATAGTATCCAGGCGGCATCGTGCCCCAGGCAATTTATTGAAATACTGTCAGCTTTGACCGGTTTTTCAAAATCCAGGGTTGCCTCCAGGTCTTTCCCTTCAATCCCCTGCCAACCCGACAAATCACCGGGATGCCAGGCATTCAGTGTTTTTACGGTTCCATCGGTGAGCACATTTTTACCTTCGGAATATTTCGCGGATGGCGGATAAGTCAGTTTCAGATTTACTCCCACAGCTTTGTGGGCTACGTTAGTAAATCCCATTTCCAGCTCATCGTCCAGTGCAGGAACATTATATTTATCACGCATTTGATCAAGCTGCTCTTTTAATTGGGAAATGATTACCTGGCTGCTCTTGTCATTGATCAGATTTTTCATTTCACCCGGATCAGTTTTCAGATCGTAAAATTCCCACACATCCACATCATGGTAAAAATGAATCAGCTTGTAACGATCGGTACGGATCCCGTAATGACGTTTCACGCTGTGTATGGCCGGGTACTCATAATACTGATAATAAACGGCATCGCGGACACTTTTCGCAGGATTTACAAGCATTGCATTAAGTGAAACGCCCTGCATATCGGCAGGCACTTTTACTCCTGCAATATCAAGCAAAGTCGGCGCAAAATCAGTGTTTTGAACCAGCGAAGTACAAACCGCTTTTTGCTGAGGCGATGCCGGATTGTGAATAATCAAAGGCGTTAGCAGCGATTCCTCGTACATAAAACGCTTATCGAACCAGCCATGTTCGCCGGTGTAAAATCCCTGATCGGAAGTATAAACTATGAGCGTGTTCTCGTACAAGCCATTTTCCTTCAGCCAGGCAACAATTTCGCCTACGCTTTCGTCAATGGATTGAACGGTTGACAGGTAATCGTGCATATACCGTTGGTATTTCCATTCGGCAAGCTCTTTTCCACTCAGGTTTTGAGCAAAATATTCATCATTCAGCGGAGCATACACATTTACCCATGCAGCCCACTGTTCGGCATCCATGCGCGATTTCCAGTTGTCAAAACCCAGATTTTTAATACTATCAGGAAATCCTTTTACATTTAGTTTCAGATCGTACCCATCGGCCATATCCGTGGCAATGCTCATTTCCTGGGCGCCGGCAGTAGTTTCGCGTGCAGCATAATCATCAAAATAATTCGCAGGAACCGGAAACCGGACACCTTTAAAATCATTCAGGTGCTTTAGTGCGGGAAGCCAATTCCGATGTGGGGCTTTGTGATGAACCAATAAACAAAAAGGCTTGTTTTTATCCTGTTTCTGAAGCCAGCTTATACTCTTTTGGGTAATAAGGTCTGTTACATAACCTCTCTCCTGAACCCGTTTTCCATTGTCAATAAAATCAGGATTGTAATAATCGCCCTGTCCGGGAAGAATGTTCCAGTAATCGAAACCTGTGGGATCGCTTACCAGGTGCCATTTGCCTATAACAGCGGTAGTATAGCCCGCCTGCTGCAATAGTTTCGGAAAAGTTTGCTGGCTTCCGTCGAAAGTATTGTCGTTAGTCATAAAACCATTGATATGACTATATTTCCCGGTGAGCAGTGTCGCGCGGCTCGGCCCGCATATTGAATTGGTAACGCAGGCATTGGTAAACCTTACACCCTGATCGGCAAGCTTATCAATATTGGGCGTATGATTCAAACCGCTTCCATAACAACTTATCGCTCTCGATGCATGATCATCGGCCATAATGAAAACAATATTCATGGGCTTTTTCTGTACCTTGCTGCATGAAATCATCGTGCTAACAAAGCATAATACCAGGCTCACTGAAAGTATAAATCTGTATTTCATTTTTCGGACGAATTTTGAAAGCTAAAATTATTGAAATAGTGAAAGCAACATCCGATTTAATCCAATATTCAGAAAAAACCAGAGTTGATAAGTTGATATTTCCGGATTTGTACCTTTGTTAGGTTCAACCAAAAAGATATTTTCTAAAAACAGATGAAGCAATCAATCGCACAAATAGCCCTCCTGGTGAATGAATACGATGAGGCCATTGAATTTTATACACGAAAACTGCATTTCACTCTTGTGGAAGATACTATTCTGAGCGATGCAAAACGCTGGGTACGTATAGCTCCTCCCGGTTCAGCCGGATGTTGTCTTTTACTGGCTAAAGCTGTTAATGAAGAGCAAAAAAACCGGGTCGGCAACCAAACCGGCGGAAGAGTATTCCTGTTTCTGAATACGGATGATTTTGAAAGAGACTATCAGAATTTGCTGGATAACAAAGTAACGATTGTGCGGCAACCCGTAAAAGAAACCTATGGAACTGTAGCTGTATTTGCTGATTTGTATGGTAACCTTTGGGATTTGATTGAGCCTGCATAAAAAAAGGAGCCGAAGCTCCTTTCTCTTGCATAATTCTTAGTTTTTATTGTTGTGCATAGGCAGCTGCAAAAACAGGTGCAAAAGCTGTAAAACTGGTTTTGCCGAATGTTGCAGGTTTATTCTTCAGATAATCTTTGGCCATTTCGCCGCTGCGCATGGCAGATCCCATTTCGGCATAGTTTTTAGCAACATTTTCAGGAACTCCGTTCTGAAGCATACCGCCCATTGTTTGCTCATCGCTGAAATTAACCCATTTCAAATCAGGTTTTCCGATAGCGGAACCAAGGATTGAAGCAATTTCATCTGTTGTTTTTTCATCGCTGGCAACATAACGAATGCTCATGCCTGTAAATGAAAGATTTATCAGCTCCTCAGCCGCAGCATCGGCAATATCAGCCGGGTTCGCTAACACCAGTTTTGCACCTTCACCATAGTTGCCTCCGATAATACCCATATGTTTAATCATGCCTATGTTTGCGAAGAAATTGTAAAAAAAGAAACCGGGACGCAGGTGTATTACATTCACGCCTTCGAGTGCATTCAGAGCCTGTTCAACGTAAAATAATCCGCTAACAGGTCCGCAACCGTCAGGCATATGCGCTCCCATACTGCTAAGGTTTACAATATTTTTTACTCCCGAAGCTGCAATTGCCTGGGCATAAATTTTGCCAACACCAGCAATGTGCTGTTTCCAGTCGGCTGCAGCATATGTTGGTGGTACCATGGTATAAACGGCATCGGCACCCTTAAAAGTTTCGGTTACAAATGCCAGATCACTAACTGATCCTATTGCTGCAGTTGCACCTAAGGCTTCGATTTCCGGTTTCCTATCGGGATTGCTGCTGACTACGGTCACATTGTGTTTCGCGGTTAATAATTTTTCTACAAGCGGTTTGCTTATATGTCCTAAAGACCCAGTTACTATAATTTTCATCTTTTTTATTTTTATTTAACGGAACAAAGGTATATTTGCACTTACTTTTATACAAGTACTTACCCCAAAGTGTGTACAAATGACAAAAATCAAAGAAACCTCCACCAACCAGGACAACCGCAAAAATGCCCTTACCAAATGTCCTGTGACTTATACATTGGATAAGATAGGAGGCCGATGGAAACCTATTATAATCTTTAACCTGCTGAGCGGAACAAAGCGTTACAGCGAGTTAAAAAAACTGATTCCGGCTATTACCGAAAAAATGCTGATTCAGCACTTAAAACAACTCGAAAATGATAACCTTGTTCAGCGCAAAGCCAAACCTGTAATTCCTCCATTTGTAGAATACAGTCTTACCGATTCGGGAAAAGAATTGCGTCCGGTACTCGATGCCATGGTTGGCTGGGCTCTTAGTAACAGGGAGAAGACGTCCACTCCGCTAAGCCCGGTTATGGAAGATCAGTTGCAGTAGGATAATGGCTGGATGTTAGATGTCAGATATCGAATGTTGGATGTTGGAAGTCCGAAGGTAGAAAGTAGAAAGTGGAAGGTAGAAATAGCAGAAGGATATTGGCTGGAAGCAGAAAACAGGAAGATACAAACAAAGATTACAAAATAGTAAAGCTACGGTTTGTTTCTCCTCTCTCCGTATCTCCACTTCACCTCTTCACCCCTTCCCTTCGCCCCCTCAACTCGTCAGCCTATGATCTCAATTAACTCAAAATCTCACCCCGCCATCCCCATAAACATCCCCCCGAAATACGGAATCAACCAGATAAACCAGACAATCAGGCTATATCGGTGAAATTCGGTAAGGGCTTTTTCGCTTCCTTTTCGTACTACATAGGTTGCCCAAATAGCATGTGCGAGCATAAGCCAAAGTGCTACCTGACCGGTGAGTGTATGCAATTCCATCAGATTGAATGGGCCGTCAGCCAGTTTTGTCATGGCCCAGGTACCCGAAACATCAAAAGTAAAACCGGTCCAGAAAGCTGCTACATGCCATGGCTTAAGGTATCGGGCTATCCGCTCAGCCCATACACCCAGGGAATAAAACAGCAAGGCAAGTGTTATAAGAGTGGTTGCCAGAATCATAAATAAACTCATATTCCTGGTTTTAAAAAAGTCCAGAAAAAGTTTGGCAAACATATGTAAAAAGTATGAAGGAGAAACGGTTATAGCCTTGTAATAACAATTACAATTAGCTTTAAAAAATTACAATATCAACACGCTTCTATTAATTCATAATATTTATATCTTTATCCTATGTTTAAGCGGTTGATCTGTTTTTTCTGGATGTTACTTTTCATGTGCTTTGTTACTCTCCCGTCCGCCGGACAAACCATAAAGGAGCGAAGTGATAATGCATATGCCCGCTTATCAATTTCACAAGGTAAGGCGACAGTTGAACTTCTCAACGAACTTACTTCGTACCGCAGTATTGATTCGCTGAACCGCGCAGTTTCTCTTGCGCAAAGAGCCGTGCAGGAATCCCAAAAACTCAAAAACCAGTCCGTACTTGCCAAGTCGCTGTTGATACTGAGTTCAGTTTATATCAGAAAAGCGCAGCTCGATTCGGCAGCATTCTACATACAGATGGCCGGCAATATTTTCGAAAAATATTCTGTCAGCGAAAATCTCGATTTGTACTATTTCAATCAAGGCATAATACGTTTCACCCAGAATTCACATAAAGAAGCGATTGCTCTTTTTACAAAAGCTTTACCTCTTTCTGAAAAAACCCGAAATCATACGTTGCTGGGCCGCACCAATTTATACATTGCCAAAAGCTATAAACAACTTAACCAAAAACAGGAATACCTGGCTTTTCTGAACAAAGCTGACCTGAGTTTCCGCAAAGCCAATGATCCGGTTCAGGTTGGACCAACATTAATTGGTTTAGGGATTTGCTACCTCGACCTGGGCCTGGTTGAAAAAGCCAACGAACAGTTTATAAGCGCTGTGCGTATGTGTGAAATCACGTCCGACAGTCTCTTTCTTGGATACTTATATATCAATATTTCGACCATCTATACAAATACATCGGCCGAAAAGTCGGCAGAATATTATGACCAGGCAGTGAAAATATTCAGAGCACTGAAAAATGACAAAGCCATTGCTTATTGCCTGAATCTTAAAGGAATAGGTTATTTAACAGCAAAAGAGTATGCGAAGTCCCTACCCTTATTAAAAGAAGCAGCTGCATTAATGGAAAAAGCAACTGATTGGCAGGGTGCCGGCTTTGCGTATGGGAATATGGTTATAGCGTACCTTGGAATGAAACAACCGGGAAAAGCTGCTGCTGCCTTAACATCGGCTGAAGAGATGTGTAAAAAGGCTGGCGATAAGCTTTCCCTGGCCGCTTTCCTTCAATCAAAGGGAGCATACCAGACCTACATCAAAGAGTATGGGAAAGCACTCGAAAGTTATTCGTTAAGCACAAGAACGGCAAAGGAAATTCCTGTTCAGGAGATGGTTACCGATAATTTACTTTCCATTTCGGAAATGTACCAGCAGAAAGGCGACGCTGCCGAGGCCCTGAAGTATTACAAAATGTACAGTTCAACCAGGGATTCCGTAATGCGGGTATCTAATATTGCATCCATTGCCGACCTGCAGCTTAAGTATGAAACCGAAAAAAAAGACAGTCAGATCCGGGAGCTTATTAAATCAAAGCTCAAATCGGAACGTGGCCGGTATTATGTTATTGGAAACGTAATTGCCGTAATTCTGCTTTTATTTGTTGCCATCGTTTTCTTTTTCAGGCTTAAAGGCAACTATTCCGAACGGCTGCAATTTCTGCTTACCATTCGTGAGCAGGTAAACCATCAGCGGGAAAAAGCGATAGACCTTTTCATACCGATATTACCCGACAGGGCTTCGAAACCAGTTCTTACTTCCGAATTGCAGTCGGGCTTGTGGCTCCAACTGCAGGATTTGATGGAAAATGAAAAACTGTTTCTGCGCAACGACCTATCGATGGCTGAACTTGCACGTAAATTAAATACCAACACAACCTATCTTTCGAAAGTTATCAACGATATTTCGCATCAGAATTTCAGTAATTATCTGAATCAATTTCGCATTGAAGAAGCCTGTCGCTTGCTGAGCGAGCCACAAAGCCGCAATTTCACCATCGAAGGCATAGCCCAATCTGTCGGGTTCAAATCAAAAAGCGCTTTTAATGCCGCTTTCAGAAAAATCATGTCAACCACTCCGTCCGAGTACCTTATCACGCAAAGTGAAGAATTAGAGCAGCTTGCCTGACCTGATTTATAAATCACATATTTTCAGATATATCCATAGCGTTCTGATTTATAAATCCGAACACTAAATAGTTGCATTCCCCTTTTTCGGCGCCATACATTTGCTTCATGCTTCGGCTAACAAGGTAGGCTTAAGCTTTTTAGCAGGCAAATTCCATTAACCAAATAAAATAATTCACAACTTAAAAACTCAAACAAAATGGCTGAAGAAAAAGTATTTTTTGACGAACAGGGTGTAAAAGTTACCAATGCCCGATTTGTAACATTCGGAAAAACCCACTCCATGTCGGGTGTAACTGCAGTAAGCTCCTATGTCATCAACCCAAACCGTAAACCGCCAATTATTCTGGCAGTAGTTGGAATAATAATAGTTATTTTTCACTGGATGGGTGCCCTGTTAATTGCTGGTGCTGCTGCCTGGTGGTTTTTACAGAAAAAGAACTATTCTGTAGTTCTTTCATCCGCTTCGGGCAATGAGGATGCTCTTACTGATAAAAATGAGGATTTTATTCAACGCGCCGTTACTGCTCTGAACGATGCAATTGTGTATCGGGGATAAGATTTTCCATCTATACCAATTTGGATATAAGGCAGGCTTGTAATTCCGATTTTTATGGGCCTGCCTTTATTCATAACAACAAAATAAAAGCAAGATCTGATAAGGTTGAATTGCTGTTTCCCAAACGATAATCGAATCAAAAAAAGAAATTCCATGAATTCACTCAGAATAATTTTTGCCTTCCTATTTCTTTCAGTTCCATTAATATCCTTAAAGGCCGGCAACGACTCTACCACAAACCAAAAGCAAAAAGGTCCTATTGCTGAATTTAAACTTAACGGCAATGGAATGGATGCTATTTCGGGTCGTAAAGCGGTGGTATTAAAAGGCAAAGCGGTGGAGAGTCACGACGGAAAGCCAAAAGGCGCTTTTGCTTTTTCTTTCGACAATAAAACCTACAACAAATATACCCGGAATATTACATTTCCGGTTGATATAAACCCTTCGAAATGCCCTGAATTAACAATTACAGCCTGGGTTAGAGCATCGAATACGTTCCAGACTATGTATGTTTTGGGAAATGAAACGGATGACAATTGCCGGGGTATTATTATTAAACTTGAGGATGGCATTTACCGCTGGGGCGCGAATTGCGGGAAAGACGGAATGTTGTGGGGGCCACCACTGGTGGAAGGCTGGACTTTTGTAGCCGTAATTTACGACAGCAAAAACCAGGAAGTGCGATTGGTTGTAAACGAGCAGGCATTTGCTTCGAGAGGCACCGCCCGCAGCGGTGAGGAAAAAGCATTTGTGGGTGCCCTGGATGGCGCTATTGATGAAATTCGGTTTTACGACCGCATCCTCGCGCAATCCGAAATTGAAGCCATTTCCGGGAAACCGATTACCAAAGATGCTGATTTGCTTACCATTAAGGATAAGTATTCGTACAGGGAGCGCATGAAACAGGAGAAAGAAAACAAGCTTAAAATAAATGGCATTTATATCCTTGACAAAGAAGAATTTACAGTAAACGATACTACCCTAAATCCGAATACGAAAGCCGTTCTTCACAAGGGCGATAGCATAGTTATACTCGAAAAACTGGCCGATGGCTGGTACAAAATCGGGTATCAGGGCGAAAAAAAAGGATTTGCCCGGCGATCGGCAATAGTTAATGGTGCGTATCCGGCAGGTGGCAGTGCGCTCATGTTCCGGTTTTCGAACTGGTTTAGCAGGATTTTCGATTTTTCAAGACTGAGCTCCTGGATAGTGGTTGTAATCTGCGCCATTATTCTTTTCTTCGTAAAACGCTACTTTGTACAACTCGATTATTATTTGCTCCGGCTGCGCCGCAACCGTGATGAATTTGCAGATGGCGGTTCAAAAAGCGGCGCATCAGCACCTCACCGTACCAACTTTCTGCATAAAATATACCCGGTGCAGTCGTTTCAGTGGTATCCGCTGCTTGGCGGAATTATACTTGGCGCAACAATTTTTATTGGGTCGTTTTGGGATACCTACGAAATGGAGTGGTTTTTCAACGAAGGAATTAACCTTCTGCCAATTGGTTACGACCGCCCTGTTCACTGGTTCCTGTATTCGATGACGGTGGTTATTTTCCTGATAACACTGAGCTGGATAGTAGAAAGTTTTGTAGTAGGCGGTCCGTTTGTAGGCCTGTTACGGATTTTCATACTCCTGATACTGAACTTTATGTCGCTGCTGGTTTCTTTCTTTTTGCTGATATTGATCGCAATTATTGTTTTGGTAG
>Ga0209800_10003597_pt1 | contig 12130 bp, 9 predicted proteins | sample Higcelweek8metaG_FD_187174 | JGI IMG/M metagenome (GOLD analysis project Ga0209800, IMG submission 187174) | Freshwater pond sediment microbial communities from the University of Edinburgh, under environmental carbon perturbations - High... | ecosystem: Environmental > Aquatic > Freshwater >... | reverse complement strand
AAAGAAAGGCTATTCTCACGCCTCAATCATCAACAAATGATGAATCATGCGAGGTCTTAGAGAATAGCCCAGTGCAAACTTAAAAAAAGTTTGCGAATTTTTTGGAAATTAACGGTATATCTTCGTGGCGATATCCTTTTTCTGGATTCAATCAGAACAGCAGCAGCACCGACAGATAGAAGAAGAGGGCGGCCTGTGCCAGGAAGAAAAATCCCCAGAACCAGACAGGTAAAATGGTTGTTTTATTCAGATTGGCTGCATCGCCTGCGTTGGCCGGTTGCACAATGGAAAGCCAGAACACCACAACGGCCGACGTGAGTGCTTCAACCAGCATAATGCCCGTGAACGAATACAACATAATCCAGGCAGAATCGGGCGCCATGACTATTACGAACAGATAAACGGCCAGCATGAAAATCATCCATACAATTCCGAAAGCGTTTCGCACAGCCAAAAACAGCATCAGAGCCGAGAAAACCACAATGGCAATATGTACTTCGAGGGTGAGACCCTGCGACATCATAAGAATAAACAGAAAGGGCAGGGCCGAAGCGAAGATGTAGCCGGCCAGCGAAATAATAATCTGCGAGCGGCGGTTATTGCTTTTGGTAATGGTGGTGCCCGATGTGTCGTAAAACAAATCGATGCGGAGCACTTCGCTTTTGGTAAGCCAGGCCGCCAGCGCATGACCTCCTTCGTGAAACAGGGTGCTGAAGACCCTGAATAATTTACCGACGTATGGAATGCGACACACCAGAAATCCGGCGGCAGCCAGCGTCAGAAACAATATGGATTCTTCTTTTGACACGAGCAATGAATTATACTTACAAAGAAACAAAATTTTGGCTTTGGACAGAAGTGGTTTTTTTGTTCCGTGATTTTTTTGATGTGGATATACGCGGTTTAAAAGCCGCAATGCATCATCCACTGAGGCTGTCTCAAAATTCAAACCGCAGCGCAAAAACAACATTCCATCGTCCGATGCGACAAAGGAGCAAAAGTTCGCCGCGGCGAAATGGAACCGTTGTTTTTGCTGTTGTTACGACGGTTCCATGTCCGCCAGCCGGCGGACGGTGGAATGTCGTAACAATCTGCTGTTTTGAGACAGCCCACATGCGGGGCTGGTATAATATGAAAAGTAAAATTATAAATGAATTTGCTGAGTTCATTTAACGAACACCGATGGACGCAGAAAATTTTTCTCAGGAAAATATTTTTGAAAATGGTGTATGATATGTATTTTTTTATAATTTTGCAGTCCCTAAAACAAAATCGTTCTTTTAAAATCCGCCCAGGTGGTGAAATTGGTAGACACGCCAGCTTGAGGGGCTGGTGATCGCAAGGTTGTGCAAGTTCGAGTCTTGTCCTGGGCACTGAAGAAGTTTAAAGTTCATAAAGTTTATAAAGTTCATAAAGTTGGAAGACACTTTTTACCGAACCTTTTTACTTTAAAAACTTTTCACTTTCAACTCATATTCGCCCGGATGGCGGAATTGGTAGACGCGCTAGTTTCAGGGACTAGTATTCGCAAGGGTGTGCAGGTTCGAGTCCTGTTCCGGGCACAAAAAGCAGACTTCGGTCTGCTTTTTTGCTTTAACAGGACGAGAAGTTTATCCGCCAGCTGGCGGAAGTCCTGTTCCGGGCACAAAAAGCAGACTTTGGTCTGTTTTTTTGCGTTTAGGACTTTCCCCATAAAGGGCAATCTTTGCCGATGCATTCTGAATTTTTAGAATGTTGAGTGCAGCGAATGAGAGAAACAGGGAAAGACTTCATTCCTTTATTGCTGAGGATTTCAGCGGTTTTGCGCAATGCTACCCAGCAGTCGCGCTGGCAACAGCGGCCTGCTTTGAATGAAGCGATGGCATCAATGACATCTCTTGAAAATTGCTGTACTTCCTGTCTTTTATCTTCTTTATATGGATCGGCTCCGATCAGTAGAGAAAAAGCGATTCCGGCTCCCACAGCGCCTCCGCAGGTTCCCATAAATGCACAGGAACCACCGGGGATCGCTTCACCACGGCGGAATGCCATCATGATCATGTCGTTGGTGATGGAAGCATCGTTGATTTTCAGCGTTGCAAGTATCACTGCCGGAACCATGGAATGATGTTCAGGTCCATGAATCGAGAATGATTTGTGAAACCTGATTTTCTGCATCAGTAAGGCCGCATCCGGTTCCGTATTGTTGAGGCAATGGCTTAGTGTAACCAGCGATGCATCGGTCATGTGACAATCATCGCACACAAAATGATTCTGTTCGCAATGAACACCCGACCAGAATTCCTTTCCGCAAATCTGGCATTTATGCACCGTTTCGGATTGCTCATATACCAGATCAGATCCGCAAATCAGACAACCGGAACGAAAGAAATTTTCAGTTTCGCAGCAACAAGGTTTATCAGGTTGTTTTTCACTCATATCCATCATTTTTCAGTTGACAAAAACACGACGTTTTATTCTTCGCGCAAAAGGATCAGCATTCGTATAATTTATTTTAACCTGTATTTCTCCAGGAATATAATTCATCAGAACGCTTATATCCACTGGTTTTTCAGATTCAATATCCAGCATCAGAACAGAAGATGATTCGTCTTGTCTGAGCGACGCAAAATAGCTACGCACAAGATGATTGCTGAAAATAATTTCATCCAGTTCATGAATATTCAATGATGATAAATTATTAACTGGAAAAAAATCCTGATACCGGCCTTCGATTTTTCCGAGGCGGGGCAGCGAAGAGCCACATTTACACGGAGCGTTGATTAGATGCGATATCTGGCCGGTCCGGTAACGGATCAGCGGCATGGCTTCGTTTGACAAAGTTGTAACGACAACCTCTCCTTTTTGCCCATCCAATGCCGGCTGCATGGTTTCCGGTTTTATTATTTCGATTATCAGATCAGCGTGGCGAATATGAAGTCCATCGTGGCAATTGCAGTCTACAGCGCATCCGTAGCCAAATTCCGTATGACCATAGTGGGTGAAGACATCGCACTGCCAGTTTTCTTTTATTCTGTCAATAACCGCTTGCGGTGCTATATCAGCAGCCAACAAAACAGATTTCGGCCGCAGCTTTTTATCAAGGCAACTCAAATACAAAATTTCTGATGGCATGCCCACAATGCAGTCTGCGTCTTGTACAGCATTCAATGCTTCATCAGCAGAGCGGAGCGTACCAGGGATATCGGCGCTGACATTTATACGCAGCAGGCTTTGCCGCAGCAGGCTTGCAAGGCTGTTTTCAGTACGGTTCGACAACAATATGCAAGCGTGATTTCCGCTCTGAATCATCGTTTTCATACCTGCAGCAAAAAAATCAATGGTATTGCTGAGGTCATTTGTTGAATAGAAAATTCGTTTCCGAAGCGGCGTTGTGCCTGAGTTGGACAAGGTTACAACACGTGCCACCTGATGCTGAGGAATGCATAAAAAAGCCTGCGGTTGCGCCACCAATTCGGATGGATGCGTGAAAGGCAGCTCTGTAAGCCGGCTGTAAGGTTTCAGCTTTTCACGATAAAACGAAGAATTGTTTGTTGCATATTGAATTTGTTTCTGCAACTGCGTTTCCTGCCAGGCACGGAGCGATTCAGCGCTGAGATTGTCATTCAGCCCTGTTTTTTCAGCAATCCATTGTTCCACCGGCGACATCATGATTCTTCTGATTTAATCGCAATCAACTGAAAATATCCGCATTTCGCACACTTCAATGTTGCTGAATCTGTTCCAAGACTTTGATAAAATGCTTCAGTCCCCATATCCATAATCTGCTGAGCCCACATGGAACGAAGCTGATGGGTATAATCTTCGAACTGAAGAATTTCAAATCCGCATTGGCTGAGGATCTCAGTAATTTCTTCTCGAGTGCTTATGCGACTGGCACATCCAGAAAGCCGCATTGAAAGACCTTTTGCATATAGGTCAGACATAATCAGATATCCTGATTTTTTCAACACACGGAAGCTTTCTTTCAGAACAAGCTCTTGATCTTCCATCAGCGAAAAGCTACATTCCATAAAAATTCCATCCAATGAATTCATTGCGAACGGGAGGTTATCAGCCGGAGCATTAATTATTCTTTCGGAGCAGGTGTGTTCGTATTTTTCAATGTCGGTTCCGACAGCATCAAGTTGAAAATTATTTTTCAGAAATCTGACTGTTGCGCCTCTTCCACAGCCAATATCAAGAATTTTAGCACCGGGTTTGAACTGACAAAACGATACTGCACTGGTTGTAATTTCGAAGCCACCAGGACGTTTCAGCAAATTTATATTGTCATTCAGTTTTTCCATGCGGTCAGATAATAAGCGCAAAACGGGACTGTACGTCCGTTATCATACACATGCAGGCTGCACTGACGAAGCCGCGCAAGATCGATATTACCAGCATCCTGAAACGCCATGGCTGTAATAGTAAAACCATTGATACGGGCGGCTTTGAGAAAACTTTCCATATCACTCAGGTTATTGCTGCAGCAACTGCTTTCATATTTATTTGGATCAGGACGCTCCCAGCGGCGCCCGACAAATTCCCTGTTTTTGCCTGAAGCATCGTCGTTGCAACAGCTTGCGGTGTTTGTGTTTTTGCGGTTCAGTAAAGATACAATCTGATTATTGTTTACAATAAAATCGCCGTGAAACCCGCACAACGGGTGGTCGCAAGCAGATGGCAGCAAATGATCGGCGCAGATTGTTCCTTCCGTTTGATGTTGAATTTCGTGAATCAGTTCATCAAGTGTGAAGCGATCACTTGCTGTGGGCGTTGATGGAATGCGGCCTGTGTAGGTGGCAGGCTGAAAATGAACACCTCTTACTTTTGGTGATTGAGCAATTGCAAAGCGAAGAATGTTGCCGATATCACCGATATTGATTCCTCGTACAAGTGTAGGCACAAGAGTAACCCCTATATTGCATACAGCGCAGTTTTCGATGGCTTGTTGCTTTATTTTGAGCAATTTTTTTCCGCGGATACTGTTATAAATATCGTCGTTTGTTCCGTCGAACTGCATGAATACAAAAGACAATCCTGCCTCGGCGAGTGAGCGCACAAATGCCGGATCTTCGCCAAGCCGGATTCCGTTGGAGTTGAGTTGAACATATCGCGCTCCGGCTTCGCGTGCGGCCTGTACAATTTGTGGCAGATCGTCGCGCAGTGTCGGCTCACCACCACTCAGCTGCAGCAGTGTCTTTCCCTTTTCAATAAATGAGAAAAATGATTTACAAATTTCTTCCAGTGAAGTTTCATGCTCAATAGTGTCTCCGGCCAGACAGAAACTGCAGTTCAGATTGCAACGGTTTGTCACATTGTAAATAATGCAGCAGGTGCTGCGCAGATGATCGCCACACAGGCCGCAGCTTTCCGGGCATGGAGGGACGCCTTCAAAAGGTTTTTCCTTGGTGCCGATCCATTCGCTCATGTCCTGAAATCCGCTCCATATGGTCGTTTCATACATGCCGTGCTCTGGACAATTTTTGCGAAGAATAATTTTTTGTCCCAGATGTACGCGTTCAGCCCTGATTTTCCGCAGGCAAACAGGGCAAAGACTCCAGGTGTTTTCCGGTAATTTTTGAACAGTCATATCATTTATCTTCAAGCTGCATCTCAACTTCCGAAATGCGGCTTTTTACCAGCTCTTCGGATATATAAACATTGCCGCATCCGGGGCACCGGGGCAGTTCTGTAAAGAAAGTATGTCCAAGATAGGAAAAGTCGGTTTTGATCATTTCCAGTTCCTTATTGCATTTGCAGCAGATGAGTTTTGTTGTTTCTTCAGCCATATCATTTCTCCTCAATTTTCATCCGGTGACAATAACCTCTGACCAGCTCGCGGCGCCCGTCGTCCAATATGCGATAGGCAACCCAATAAGTCATGTTTCCAATCTGAAGATGACCTGTGAATAATCCGGAATCCTGCTCCAAAAGCTTGTTTCCGCTTTGTTCGCAATACTCGGTTACCTGATACAGATCGGATTCGAGAATCATATCTTTATTCAGTTTTTCTCTGAGTTCGGGCGAAATAATCAATAATTTTTCAGGTAAATTCATGGTGAATTCTTTATTCCAGTATTGATGCAATAGTGTTTTTTTTGCCAGCAACCGGTTTTCACGGCGCTGACTGACATCAGGCAATGCTTTGTTTTCGCGGTTAAGTCCGTACAGGATATCCAGTATGTGCCACACCGGTTTTCCTGCTTTGACAAATATATCGCGACAGTTGGCGCAATAAGTAATGTATGGATAATTGTTCTGACGGATGCGCTTTTCTACATTGAATTCCGCAAAGGGCGGGTGTGCAATGGCAACCTGCCCGCCGAACGTGCAGCATTCAGCCATGTTTTTTTCCATCGGCAGGGGTTCCAGATTGAAGCCGGCTGACAGGACCAGATTTCGTATGGTCTGTTGAAGATCAGGTTCATGGCGGCTTGCACAGGGATCGAACACCGACGCCGTTTGCTGCACAAATTGCGAAGCCGCATTCATGGCCGATTCTTCGAGAAAACCGTACAGAAATTTTCTCTCAATTTCTGGCAGATACTTCTGAAACATCTGGCTACACATAGGACACGCAAAGATGGCTGTTGGTTTCCCCATGTCCAGCCATTTATGTCTGATGCCTTCAATAACTTCACTGTGAATAGTTTCGTCGCCGGCCCAATCGGCAGGTGCACCACAGCATTGCAGCATGATGGCCGTATCGGAATTGATTGACTTCAGGAATTCATAGCTTTTGGTTACATAATCCGGATATGAAGCGCCAAGCTGACAACCCGGAAAAAACATGTAACGGGCTTTCGAAAAGCCTTCAGGTAGCATTGCAAGGGCAGCTTCGCTGTTCGAAAATTCCATGTCACGAAGATAAAACTCATGAAAAGCCCAGGGCATTTTTCCAGCTTCGTGCATGGCACGGTGGCTCTGCAGGATAAATTCCCCCACATCAATATCGGCAGGACAAACTTCTTTGCACAGGCCACAGTGATTGCATGTTGAGAGGAGTCTTGTGGCCAGTGTAGCATGGCCATCGAGCGAGCTCGGATGAATTGAGATTTCGACTTCTTCGGTAATCCGCCGCGGAAATTTCGAAAAATAATTCATCAGTGGTGAAAAGTGAACGCAGTTATCGCAACAGCATTTCAAACAGCGCTTGGCTTCGGCAATGGCTTCTTCTTTTGTGTAGCTGACACCGTCGGCAGCATGAATAGCGGTGGATGTAGTTTTCCGAATCGTTTCGGGTTTGAGTCGTGTTCCCTCAGGTTGCTCGTCGCCATTGCCCATTTTTCCGATTTTCAGATAGACTTCAATGGCAGTTGAAACCTGCAGACCATCAGCAATGGCAGTCATGGTGCCGGCTCTGAGAATAGATCCGCCAATAAAAATACCAGGCTGCGCTGTAGCCCAGCTCCCAGTCATGTTTTGCGCCAGACCGAAATCATTTCCATCTTTTCCGGTGGCAATATAAATAGCATCGAAGCCGATCAGATTCAGATCAGTTATTTCTGAATCAAGAATCAATGAGAATTTTTCATGTTTAAATTGCAATTCAATATCAGCAAGAAAAATTTCATTGTCTGGTAAATCCAGCAAATGGCCGCCGATTCGGGAAGATTTTTCGAATACGGTGACATCGTATTTTTTTGTTGATAACCGCAGTGCGCAGGCAAGTCCACTGATGCCGGCGCCAATAATGGCAATGCGAGCGGCCTTCGGAGGCATGTTGTATTGATCGGGTTCCCGGCTGCGTGCAAACTGAATGGCGGCTTTTTCAAGCATCTTCAGCGAAATGGCTCCACCAGCATCTTTCATCGGGCAAACAGGTATGCAGGGTTCGTGACATAGAGCCGAAACAATGCCTGGGAAACCCACGGTGTTCTGATATGTTTTGTATGCAATATTGAATCGTCCCTGTTGGATTTTCGTAATCAGGTCACGTATATCAAGATGGAACGGGCATTCAGATGTACAGAATGCCCGTTCGTTTTGCATGCAGTTTTCTACCAATTTATGAGAAAATCCCATAACTGCAGTTTAGAAGAATCTTTCTCCGGCGCCGCCGAGCGGTTTAAAGAAATCATCGCCGCCGTATGGAACAGGATTGGCAAGTATTTCTTCAAGTTCATCGTACAGATTGCCGCCGAGGTAATATTTCTTCGGTGGATCAATCTTACCACCTTTGGACAGAATATCAAGTCCGGCTTTTACTTTTTCCTTGGTGGCAGGCATTTCATAAACCCGAACACCGCAGGCGTTGTAAATGGCGTTGAGCACTGCCACATGACCCGAAGCCTGGAAAGCTTCAGAAGCTCCTGATGAACCGAAAGGTCCGGTTTTATCATCACTTTCGTGGTAGAGTAAAATAATTTCGTCCGGAATATCTTTAATATATGGAACACCGCTGCTGGCTATATTGGTATGTTTTTTCACATCTTCATAGTCTTCGCTCAATGCAAAGCCTATGCTGTGCGAAATACCACCAAATGCCTGTCCGTCGACTGCTGCTTTATTACCAATTTTTCCAACATCAGATACGCAAACAAAACGGGTTACAGTTGTTTTACCAGTTTTTGTATCCACGGCTACTTCGGCCATATTGAGTGCATAGGTGAAAGCCGGTGTCGGATCACCGATTCCTGTATTAGGATTCAAGCGTGTGAGGCCGGAAGTAACGACATTGGAATATTTTCCTTCGTACACGGTCGGAATATTTTCCTTTGTCATTTCTTCGTATGTTCTGAAAGTACCGTCAGCTTTTTTCATGGCGGTCATCAGTTTTTCAGCAGTAACTATTGTAGCCTGACCATTCATATAATGAGAACGGCTTCCTGCTGACATTCCACTATCGGGGCAAATCTTTGTATCGCTTTGAACCAGTTTGATCTGCTCTGGAGTAAGCTTTAGTGGCTTGAGTGCTTCGAGTGCTACCATGAGCGAACCCACATCACCACCCTGGCCCAGATCCTGCCAGGTGTCATATTTTGTTATTGTGTTATCGGGATTCAGTTCCAGACGAACAGTAGCGTTATCTGTTGGTCCTTCAGAAACATTGAATCCACCCCAAGCCAAACCTACACCTCTTCTGATTTCCGGTGTATCTTTTTCTTTGGCTTCTTTGACAGCTTTATCGTAGTGAGGTTTCAGCATTTCCATCATTTTCTCCATGGGGTAGAGTCTGAAAGGAACGCTGTTGAGGTTGGTTTCGCCGTTGCGGGCAATATTGCGCCAGCGGAATTCGAACGGATCGATACCTGCTTTTTCGGCTAACATATCCATGATGGCTTCGCTCATGGTGTATGCCTGAGGTGAGCCGTAGGAGCGATAAGCAGTTCCGAAGTTATGATTGGTTATGGCAATGCGTGAAAGGCCGGCCACATTCGGAATGTTGTACGGAAAAAATGCAAAACGAACCTGTTTGGTGATTACATCGTCGCCACCAAAAGTGTAAGCACCCTGATCCATACCGAATTCCATTTCTACCGCAGTGATTTTTCCATCTTTGTCGCAGGCAGCGCGGCCATTGGAATGACATGGACGACGTTTGCCAGAGAAATGCTGATGTTCTTCATAGCTCATCGACATGGCAATGGGCATTTTTGTTATTACCGCAGCAGCAGCGGCAAGACAAAGGTCGCCGGCGTTGGTTGACCATCCAAAGCTGGCTCCGGTTGGATTCATGATAATGCGGATTTTATCTTTCGGATGCCCGATAGAGCTTCCAATGCGGCCAACAGATGAATAGACACCTTGCGATTTGCATTGGATAGCCAGAAATCCGTCTTCGTCGAAATAGGCCTGAATTGGGTCTCCTTCGATGGAAAGGTGTGGTTCGCGGGTTGAGAAGAAACTGCCTTCGGCCTGGAATTCAGATTTGTCAATGATTTCAGCCACTTTTGAAGGAGCATTAAGTCCTACACCTTTGAGTATCGGCTGCATGGCAAAAATATTGGGCGTGTCTTTGTGAATGCGCATAGCATCGGGCATAGCAGCATCGAGGTACCCAAGGTATTCAGGAAGTTTTTCAATTTCTACTTTTACTTTAGCTGCCGCGGCACGTGCACGGTCTTTCGTATCAGCGCAAACCAGCGCCACGACGTCGCCCCAGCGGTTGATTTTGTCTTCGCACAGTACCTGACGTGTAGGAACAGCGATGGTTGTACGTTCGTGAAAATGGCCTTCAGCCATCACATTGGTTCCGCCAGCTTCCTTAATATCTTTTGCAGTGATAATTCTGACAACGCCCGGCATTTTGAGTGCTTCACTCATGTCGATATTTTTGATAATTGCATGGTGAGCAATCTTTGGCTGAACCATGGCTACGTGTAGCTTTTCGCTGGGCATTTTCAGCTCCTGATCGTCGCCGTAATCGGCCAGACCACACACTTTAGCCAGAGCCGAAGGACGATGTACGGGTTTGCCGTAATATTCCCCATCAGCAGGATTTTTGTACTGAAGGTCTTCCATTTTCTTTTCGCCGCGCATGACCGCAGCTGCTTCCATAACTGCATCGACAATCTGAACATATCCGGTACAACGACAAACATTTTTGTTTTTATGAAACCACTCGCGCACTTCTTCGCGGGTTGGGTTCACGTTTTCCAGAAGAAGTGCATACGTTGATACAATAAATCCCGGAACACAGAAACCGCATTGAACGGCGCCTGCATGAATCCACGCTGCCTGAATGGGATGAAGGTTGGTCGGTGTTCCGATTCCTTCAATAGTAAGGACCGTGCTGTATTCATCAATGTTTTTGATTTTTTTTGTGCAGGAACGAACGAGTTTGCCATTCAGAATGACAGAACAGGAACCGCAAACGCTCACATCACACCCGACTTTGGTGCCTGTAAGTCCCATCCGACGAACCACATCGGCCAGTGAATCCTTTTCCGGATCACAGATCAACATTCGGTTTGCTCCGTTGATGTTGAGCCACATTTTTCTCAGATTCATAAAGATTTCTCCTTTCAGTTGTTATTGATTTTAAATTTCCTCTTCCAGATAAGCAATGACTGTTTCCAAAAATTTCGGGCAGGTGTTGTGAAAATATGGAAGACGAGCCAGTAGCTCAGCCCCTGTGAGATTGCTTCGGTCAAATCCAACCAGATCGTTGCAATTGCAGGAACCGTGCACCTGTTCAAAAAGTGCAATCAGTTCCCTCGACTTTTGTTTAGTCAGGTCTCTGGATTCATGATTGACTGGTTCAGGCGAGCCGTAGCGAAGACCGATCACCATCAGTGCTCCTGTCAGTGCTCCGCAGGTTTTTCCGCAGCCGCCCAAACCACCTCCAAAGGGAGCAGCAATTTTCAGAGCCGTTTCCACGGGCAAGCCAAAATCATCACAGAAAACCGCCAGCACCGATTGTGAGCAGTGTTGGCCGGACATGAACAATTCCAATGTTTCTGCAACCCGATCTCTGATCATATTTGATTTTTAGTCCGTAGATAATAGATATGCAGAAAAAAACATATCGGTTGTAAAAGTAAAACTTTTAAAAAGAATGCAAAATTTAATTAGTTGTTAAATTGCGATTTGTTTAAAGAAAAGGCTTGACGGGGTATTCACAATGTGCGTAAAAAAACTGCCAATGCCACGTAGCCTCAATTTTTCATATATTTGTACATGCTTTGTTTCCCGAAAGCCAAAATAAATCTCGGCTTGCAGGTATTGCGCAAGCGGTCCGACGGCTATCACGACCTTGAAACTGTGATGGTGCCGGTGGCTTTGCACGATGCGTTGGAAATTACTGAAACGGCTTCCAGAACGGATATTCGTATGTATGGAACCGATTTTTTAATCCCGGTTGAACAAAATCTGGTGTATAAAGCCTGGAAACTCATGGCCGACCGGCACGGAATAAAACCTGTGATTTTTCATCTGGCAAAAAGCATTCCTTCCGGAGCAGGCCTTGGTGGCGGTTCTTCAGATGCGGCTGCAGCGCTTGTGTTGTTGAATAATTTCTTTCGCCTCGGATTATCTGCCGATTTATTACGATCCTATGCAGCGGAGCTTGGTAGCGACTGTGCCTTTTTTATTGACTCGAAACCCGCACTGGCTCAGGGCAGGGGAGAAATACTCAACAGTGTTAACATTGATTTGTCTGCTTATACCATTGTGATTGTTAAACCATTGAAAATGCATGACG